>Ga0081455_10008260_pt1 | contig 10855 bp, 11 predicted proteins | sample TabmetS3T2R1_FD_70207 | JGI IMG/M metagenome (GOLD analysis project Ga0081455, IMG submission 70207) | Tabebuia heterophylla rhizosphere microbial communities from the University of Puerto Rico - S3T2R1 | ecosystem: Host-associated > Plants > Roots > Rhizosphere ... | reverse complement strand
TGTTGGCGCGCCTCGCGACGCTCGAACGCGTCGTGCCGCGCCTTTTGCAGGACGGCCGAATTGCGCGCGGCTGGCTCGGTCTTGCGCTGCAACCGGTCGCCGTGCCGGACGACCTGCGTGAAGCCGCCGGCCAGGGAGCCGGCATGATGGTGATGTCGGTGGTCGAGAACGCCTCGGGCGCCAGAGCAGGCGTGCTCGCCGGCGACATCTTGCTGGCGCTCGGCGACAAGCCGATCGGGCGGCGTTTTGCGGCGGCGCTGAACCATGCATTCCGCTTGAGAGAAGAACTGCGCACGCTTCCCCGCCCTGCCACCGTAGTTTGCCGGTGCGAAGACGTTCGGTACGAGAAGCTGCAACAGGCGCTTTCGTTTCGCGCGGCCAAACTGCATACACGCTGCGGCATGGGATCCTGTCAGGGACGCATTTGCGGCATGGCTACAGAATTTCTTTTCGGGTGGAAAATGGATTCCGTGCGGCCGCCCATCCTGCCGGTGCGCACCGGCAGTCTCATTCTTACTAAGGAGGGTTCGAAAACGCTATGAAAAAGATCGAATGGCGAGGTGTTTTTCCGGCGATCACAACGCCTTTTAACGAAGACCTATCGATAGACTACGGGTTTTTCGCCAAGCATTGCCGGTGGCTCGTCGACAACGGCTGCAAGGGCATCGTGGCCGGCGGATCGTTGGGCGAAGGAGCCACTCTTGAACGTGCGGAGCGAGATCGTCTACTCGAGACGTGCGTAGAGGCGGTGGGCGATCGTGCCTGGGTGGTCGCGGGAATTTCGTCGCTAAGCACGGCCGACGCAGTCGGGATGGCGCAATCAGCCGAAAAGATCGGCTGTCATGGCTTGATGGTGCTGCCTCCTTATGTCTATGTGGGCGACTGGCGCGAGATGCGATCGCATGTAGGCGCAGTGCTTTCGGCGACTCGCTTGCCTGCGATGCTGTACAACAACCCGATCGCCTATAAGACCGATTTCTTGCCCGAGCAGGTGGCCGAGCTGCTCGATCTCTATCCGAATTTAGAGGCGATCAAGGAATCGAGTGCGGATGTGCGGCGCGTCTCGGCGTTACGCGCGATCGTGGGCGAGCGTTTGCAAATTTTGTGCGGTGTGGACGATGAAATCGTAGAAGCTGTCTACGCCGGAGCGGTGGGATGGATCGCCGGCCTGGTGAATGCGTTTCCGCGCGAATCCGTCGAGTTATTCGATCTCGCCGTGCAGGGCAAGCGGGAAGAAGCGTTTGCCTTGTACCGCTGGTTTCTTCCCCTGTTGCGGCTGGATGTAGTGCCGAAGTTTGTGCAGTTGATCAAGCTGGTTCAGGAAGAAGTAGGGATGGGGAGCCAGCGGGTTCGTCCTCCGCGATTGACTCTTACGGGACAGGAGCTGGCGGATGTCAAGCGGCTGGTGGCGGAGAGTCTGATGACCGTGGCAGCGAAAGCCTGAGCGAGGGCTAATACGCGCGAAGTTACCATTTGCGCGATTCGATCAAACCTAGAATTCCAACCGGGCTTGGAAGGCGATCATGCGCGGCGAGCTATCGCCGCCCAGGCCAACTCCCAGCAATCCGGTCGGAGGGGCGGTGGTGTAGGTGAGCGCTCCGAATCCGGTCTGCGTCGAGGACTTGCCGGGAATACCTGCGTATCCAAGCACGGGAAGCCCGAAGTTCGGGTGGTTGAAGAGATTGAAGAACTGGCCGTCGATCCGAAGCTTGAGCCTCTCGGTCAAGGTAAACCACTTCGTCACATACAAGTCGCTCCACTTGAAATCCGGGCCGCGCAGAGCGTTCCGTCCCAGATTGCCGAACTGGCAGCTCTGTGGAGTGTCGCCGCCAGCGCACGCTCCTGTGCTTGGGTCCACAACCGAAACAAAAGCGTCCGGATTGAGCCACTGAATCGTTCCCGGCTGCGTAACGCCTGGAATCGGGTTGTGCCTGTACAGCGGAACGCCCGGCACGACACTCGCGTATTGAGGGCCGCTACCTTGTACGATCCCGTTACCGTTCGCAGAGTACGGCGCGCTCATCACCGAAAAAGGATTCCCACTGTGCCAAAATACCGACCCCGAGACTTGCCATCCATTCAGAACAGAACCTAAGGTCCTGTTCCGTATCTTTAGAGGCAGCTCGTAAACATAATTCGCAGTGAGATTGTGGCGCACGTCATAATCGCAGGGGCCATATTGCCGACTCAGATTTCCTGGAAGGGGCGAGACAATCCCTCCGGCGGAGAACGACAGAAATCCACCATTCGAGACTGTGTCCATGCAGCGGCTCCAGGTGTAGTTCGCCTGCACTTGAAAACCGTGCCCCATCCGCTTCTCGCCTGTCAATTGGAGTCCGTTGTAGTGGCTGTTCGCTCCCGTATTCAATTGAGTCACCGCTCCGAAGCGCGGATCTAACGATTGAGCGTACGGAAACGGCGCGAAACATCCGGGACACACAGTTTGATATCCGTTGACTTGTGTCGTGTATGGCTGGTTGACCGCGCGCGTACCGACATACTGCGCACGCAAATTCATTGTCGTGCCGATTTGATGTTCAAGCGCAAAGCTCCACTGCATGAAATAAGGCGCATGCAGCCTACCATCCGGAACCGCCGTGATCGCGATCGGCGGAAGACATGTATTCGGATTCGCCAGAGAGGACGCACAGGAGAGCTGTCCTTGGCCGAAACCGCCATTAAACGTCTGGTTGGCCGCGCCTGCCGCGTCAATCGCACTATTCGGAACTCCGGGAGCGATCGCTGTTCCGCCCACCGTCCCCAATAGGCCTCCTTGAAATGTCTTGGAGTAGGGGGGATTGGTGCCGATCAGATCCACCACGCTTCCCGGCAATATGTCACTGAACAAGCCGAATCCGCTGCGTATCACGGTTTTCGATGAGAGCTGCCAGGCGATGGCCGTTCGCGGCTGCAGGATGCTTAAAGGCGTCGCGGCAAAGACGTTTTTGAGATTGGTCTGAATCGCCGCATTGAGCGGCTGATTGACATCGTGAGAGATGGTGTTGAACGAGCCAGGCAAGCGGGCGACCGCACTGTGCGGATTCAAAGGATTGGAATTGGTCGTAACGCGTATGCCCAATGTCCAGGTGATGGCGTGCGTTATTTTCCAGGTGTCCTGCGCGTACAAATCGAGATTCAGGAAGTTAAACGGCTGCGAGTAAGCGAGCGGGAACGTCTTCGAAGCCGTCGATGCCACGCCATAAATAAATTGAGGCAGGGTGGTGTAGTTCACGAGCGGAACCGTCCCTTGCGCGAAGTTGTAATCGTTCAGGCGGAAGATCCGGGTGTTCGTGCCGAACCTGAGTTCATGTGCTCCAATGTTCCAGGCGAGATTGTCGTTGATAAAGAATCGTGTCGCGCGCCTGCCTTGCACCCAGGTATTGTTGAGTCCTCCGACGGTCGTAAACGGCGCATTCGCGCCACTCCCCTCGAGGACGATCGGAAACGCCGAAAGGGTCTTCTCAAAATCGCTGGGTCCGAACAGGCTTTCGTACCAGGAAAACGCCGGATTGAAATAGTTCACCAGTTTTTGCGAGAAAACATGGGTGTATCCGGCGGCAAACGAATAGAGCGGCTGCGGAGAAATTGCGTTGAATAGCGGATTGATCGCGTCGGTGTAAGCGGCTTGCAGGCCATTGTCATTCTGAAACCGGTACCAGGTCGTGTTCCTCTCGTTGATGTTATAGTCGATCCGCGCGGTTTGAACCTGTTCGGTGTCGCGGCTCGATTGCGAGACACTCTGACGATTCGCACAACCGTTCCCATTCGGCGGACTACCTCCCGCGGGGCTGCCGTTGCTATTGAACGGGCAGCCAAGAATGGCGAGCGGCGTTCCGGCGGTGCTCTTATAGAGCGAGAACATTTTCTGATAGAACGGAACTAACTGCGGGGCGGGCTGATAAGTCGATCCGTTTACCGAGTCTCTTCCGCCCTTGGGGAGTTCCTGCAAAACGTAATTCTGAAAGGCAGAGGTGGGCACGGTCGTTGCGGTGACAATCGGCAAAGCAAGTCGAACCCACTCGGAATCGAAGAAGAAGAACAATTTGTCGTGTAGAATCGGGCCGCCGATGCTGCCTCCGAAGTGGTTCAGCGTCGAACGCGGCTTTTGATTTCCCGAAGTTGAGTTCGTGAAGAAATTTGCCGAGTTGAACTTCGAGCCATTCCATAACTCGTATAGGTTTCCGTGAAACTGATTCGTGCCGGATTTGGTGATGTAGTTGACCTGCGACGCTCCGTACCGTCCCTGATCGACCGCGTACGAGAGCGTGTTAACGGTGACTTCGGAAATCGAATTCAGGCCCAGGACGAGATTTGTGGAGAGACCGCTATTCAGATTCGTCAACGGATCGTTCGTCTCCAAGCCATCGACGATATAGCCGTTCGAGAGCGCAGGCAGTCCATTGAACTGCACGTTGCCATATCCGTTTGTTCCACCCACGAAGTCATTGCCGCTGCCGGCCGTATTGATCAGAGCGCCCGCGGCAAACTGCAGCGGGTAAGTCAAATCTCCACCTGGATTGGGTAGGTTCTCCAATGCCGCTGCATTCATAGTTCTGGTCGTATTAGGATTTTCGGGGTTGATCAGCGGCGCTTCCCCGGTCACGTCGATGGCTTGCTTTGCCGACGCCAGCTTGAGAGTGAAACTTACCGTCTGTTTCTGCCCCAAGCCTGAAAATACGGAATCCTGCTGCTGCGATTCAAAGCCCTGCGCTTCCACTTTCACGGCATACGATCCGGGCTTCAATTGCGGGAAATTGAATCGACCGGCGTCGTCCGTCTGCACGCTGCGCGTCAGACCGTTTTCAATGTTCTTGACTGTTACGATCGCGCCCAATACCGGAGCGTTCGTCTGATCGTTCACCTGACCGACGATCGCGCTCGTGGTTTCGCCTTGGGCGCGAGCTAAAGATGGAAAGCCGATCGCAAATCCCACTATCAATACTAAGATCGACAATCTACAATGAGCACATAAATTAGGCATGACTAAATTTAGATTATATGATTTTACCTGCTTCAACACAAGTGTCTGGTTTTGGGAGATGGCATGGGCCAACAAGGATTTAGTGGCTGCTAAATCGATTTCTCAAGGCGGACATGGGAGCTCGTTGGACATACGCGATTTGCTATGTCAACTGTTCAATGTAATAATTGAATAGTGAAGTTGAAGACCAAGCGTGAATTCAAGAACGAACTCTACGATCGTCTGGCTTCTATCGGGAACGCCCTAGCCAGCGGTCGACGCCTGGAACTCCTGGACCTCCTCGCTCAGGGCGAGCGCACCGTTGAGGCGCTGGCGGCCGAGGCCGATCAACCCATCGCCAACGTTTCGCAACATCTGCAGGTGCTGCGCCGCGCTCAGCTTGTTGAAGTTCGGCGTACGGGCACCTATGCTTTCTACCGCTTGGCGGACGATTCGGTACTTGAACTCTGGATAGGTTTGCGCCACACCGGCGAGAGGCAGCTTAGCGAGATCAGAGAGTTAGTTCGCTCTTTTTTCCACGACCGAAAAAGCCTGCAAGCCATTTCACAGGAAGAACTGGAGAAACGGCTGGAAGACCCCGGTTTAGTCGTTCTTGACGTTAGACCGCTTCCGGAGTATGAGGCGGGCCACATCGCGGGAGCGCGTTCTCTGCCCATTTCGGAGCTGCGCTCCCGCCTAACAGAATTGCCCAGGTCTCGAAAAATCGTGGCCTATTGTCGCGGTCCCCATTGCGTGTTCGCCGATGAAGCGGTCGAGCTTTTGACTTCCAAAGGGTTTAAGGCGCTTCGCCTCGAATCCGGTTTTCCGGAATGGAGAGTTCAGGGTTATCCCATCGCTCACGGCTCATTCGTGAGCGGAGCCACTGCAACGAGAGGTAATCAAAGATGATTCTTCGCCAACTATTGCATCAACATCCCGTCATCGCCGCTTCGTACGTGTTTGGCTGAGGCGGCAAATCCCAGGGCGCCGTGTGCGACCCCATTGATGATGTCGAGCTCTACCTGCGGACTGCGGAGCAGAGCGGCCTTCAAATCCGCTATGTGATCGATACGCATCTCCATGCAGATCATCTCTCCGGCGGACGCGAGCTTGCCGAACGTACAGGCGCGGATTATGTGCTACACGAAAGCGCCGGTACTCGATACTCGTTCCGTGCCGTGAAAGACGGCGATGTTCTGGAACTCGGTAACGTGTCGATCCAAATTCTACATTCGCCCGGACACACGCCCGAGCACATTTCTTTGCTCGTGACCGACCGGACACGAGCGTCCGAGCCCTGGTTCCTCCTTACCGGACACACGGTGATGGTTGGGGATGTCGGTCGGACTGAACTTGCTTCGGCGCCGGAGGTTGGGGCGCGGGCACTCTTCGATACGATTCAGCGGCTGAAGCAACTACCGGATTATTTAGAGGTTCTACCAGGAGCGTATGCCGGATCGGTGTGCGGACGAGCGCTGAGCGGTAAACCGGTTTCGACGATAGGATTCGAACGGCGCTTCAACCCGGCATTTCAAATCAGCGATCCGGACGAGTTCATTCGGCACATGCTGGAGAGTATTCCACCGCCTCCGGCTGACGCTGCTCGGATCCGAGCAGCAAATCAGGGTTTTCGCGGATCGGAAGCCGCTAGCTTTGCCGAGCGAGGGCGTTAAGCACGTTGGCTACAGGCAGCAGAACCGGAAAACAGGCAATCCAGTTAGGCATCCGGCCGAATCTCGCTCAATTTCTCTTGTTGGTCATCATCAATGTTTTCGTTGGGGGAATGGTGGGACTGGAGCGAACCGTTGTCCCGCTGATCGGAAGCAACGAGTTCCATATCTCCTCAACATCCCTGATCACTTCCTTTATCGTGAGCTTCGGCGTCACGAAGGCGATTGTGGATCTGATCTCCGGTCAAATGGCCGATCGTTGGGGTCGAAAGCCGGTTTTGGTTCTAGGCTGGATCTTCGGCCTTCCAGTTCCATTTCTGATCATCCACGCGCCGGATTGGTCCTGGATCATTGCTGCCAATGTGCTGCTTGGAGCAAACCAGGGTTTCGCGTGGTCCATGACGGTGCTGATGAAAATCGATCTGGTCGGCCCGGTTCGGCGCGGCTTCGCAATGGGATTGAACGAATTCGCCGGCTATGGCGCGGTCGGATTAACTGCCTTGTTGACCGGATACATTGCAGCCGCAGCCGGACTCCGTCCAAAACCCTTTTACCTCGGAGTCGGCTACGCAGTGGCGGGTCTGATTCTGAGCACCTTCTTTACTCGCGAGACACGCGGGCATGTTGAACACGAGTCGCAGCAATCCAAACAAGATTCGTTGACATCGAGCAGGCCAAGAGGATTCAGCGAAGTATTCGCAATCACGAGTTGGCGAAATAAAACGTTGCTCGGTGTCTGTCAGGCCGGCCTTGTCAACAATTTGAACGACGGCATGGCTTGGGGCATCTTCCCGTTATTCTTTGCCGCTCACGGGCTGCCAATAGAACATATTGGCGTCATTAAAGCGGTTTATCCCTTTGTCTGGGCGGGAGGTCAGATTATAAGCGGACCATTGTCCGATCGCTGCGGACGCAAGGGCCTGATTGTTTGGGGCATGTGGACCCAAGCGCTGGCGCACCCACTCATTGCGTGGGGTGGAAGAGTCGATCCGTGGACCACCGGTTTGGGTGGCGCGGTTTTGCTTGGCTTGGGAACGGCCATGGTGTACCCTTCCCTTCTCGCCGCCATTGGGGACGTCGCTCATCCGACGTGGCGGGCGCGATCGCTGAGTGTTTACCGGTTTTGGCGAGACCTCGGTTATGCGGTCGGAGCCCTGATCGCGGGATTCGTCGCCAACCTGTTTGGTCTAGCGTGGGCCATTCATGTGGCCGGCCTACTTACTTTTGTATCGGGCGTCTTTGCCTGGATTCTCATACGGGAAACTGCACACAAAACACCTACGGCGAGGCCATTTTCAATGAACGGAGAATTCGCAAATTGACAAAGATTCACAGACGCACCTTTCTGCTTAGTTCGTTCCTGATCGCGCGGACAAAAGGCGACGAAGCTATGTCCGATCCCTGGTCGAAATCCGAATTGATCGAACCCGGCGATTTCGTGAAATTGTTAGGTGCTGAAGAAAAGCCGCTTCATACCATCTGCGTCACTTTCCCGGTGCTGTACCGGCAGAAACACATTCCACGTGCCCAGCACGCCGGACCTACGAATAAGCCGGCGGGTGTCGAGCAACTGCGAAGCATGGTTCAAGCATTGCCCCGTAACACAGAAATCGTAATTTACTGCGGTTGCTGCCCAATGGAGAAGTGTCCTAATCTCCGGCCCGCTTATCGCCTTTTAAAGGAATTGGCTTTCGAGCGTATCAGAGTGCTCGACTTGCCCACAAACTTCCACACCGACTGGGTGGCCAAGGGATATCCAGTCGAGACTTAGTAATCCGTGGGCAATTGTGTCCCATTCTCAAATTTCATAACCGAATCCATTCCGCTTCTCAGCCATCCACATTTGTCGCCGAGTGAGTTCACGCCAGAAGCGCTCGTTAGAGCCGTTCGCGCCGAGCGCGGTATCGGCCCTGAAAGCGTCCTGTCATTTGCGTACTCGACTTCGACGGTGATCTTACAGATTGGCTCTACGCAAAAGGACTTACTCGCACTTGTACGTCCTGGGCATGCTTTCACACGATCATGAATATCGTGAAAGTGGATGGAATCGATTGTGGAATCATTCCTCGCACAATCGGCGGTTCCTATGCAGTGCTGGTGGCCGAACAGCTTCGTATTTCGGGTGCGGAATTCATTGTCGGGCTTGCGTCTGCGGGCAGAGTAGTTGAGTCGCTGCCTCTCCCGAGTCTGGTTATAGCCACGAGTGCAATTCGTGACGAGGGCACCTCTTACCATTATTTGCCTCCTGCCGAAAGAGTCCATGCACCGAACGGCATAGCGGAACGGCTAGAAGCGCAGCTTCGGGGTTTGGATCTTCCCGTCAGGCAAGGCTGCGTCTGGACAACCGACGCCCCATACCGGGAAACTCGTGAGCAGCTTGAATATTACGCAAACAAAGGTGTACTCGCCGTCGAGATGCAAGCGGCCTCCCTATTTGCTTTTGCTGAGGCGCGCCGTGCGTCCGTGGGCCTGATTACTCACGTCACGAATGCGATCGATCATAAAGGCCAACCCTTCGATAAAGGTTCGGAAGATTTCGGGTTTCGCTTGTTCGAGGCAATTTGTCGCGCCGGGCTACACGCGCCACGGTTACCGTTGCTTGACCCTACACGTACGGCTGCATCCGTGTGAGTTGAGAAATCCAGAATCCTTATTGGACTGGTTGCGGCTCAGTCAATTTTTCTAGAGAGTCGAGTCGGACTTGCAGTTCGTTCAATTTTCCTTGCTCTGCCTGCCATGAAGATGTCAATTCAGCTTCTCGCGCCCGCTCATCCTGAACAACGCGCGCTTTCTGCTCGGCTTGAGCCTTCATATATTTCTGTTCACCTTGAAGTCTTTTGGGTATTGGGATTCTGCTCTTGTTCAATTCGGCTTTCAAGATCCGCCAGGTTGCTCGCGGCCTGGCCTTGTTCGGCTTCCGATCGCATGATGTCGTTGCGGAGAGACTCAAGCTGGCTCGCGATCCGATTGACCTGATTCTGCTGCAACTGAATGCGCTGAAGCGTGACCTGCAGGCGCGAATTCACCGAGCTTGTTCGTTCGAGTGCGAGCCGTAATTGCCGCACCTCCGTAACGAGCTGTTCCAGAACCTGCGTGTCAGGTCGGCCCGGCGGTTGCTGCGCGCTTGCCGATACACTTAACGCCACGGAAATGAGCACAAGGGGAATTCGATTGAATCCCGAGGTCGAGTTGGTCACGACAGTTTGTCGCGGAAGCGAGGCTTGGCTGACAGCATTGTAATGAGCACGCATAAATCTATTCTCTCGTTTTCAAAGTTCTTGACTGTTACGGTCGCGATCGCGATTGTCGTTTCGCCTTGAGCGCGGGCTGAAGACGGAAAGCCGAGAGCATGGGGCTAGCATGGATTTAGTGGCTGCTAAATCAATCCCTCTAAGCACATCGGAGGCTGTTGACGACTATCTCAAGGCGATTCTAGAACTGGGCGGGCCTGAGGAATCACGCGTCACGAGCAATGCTCTAGCCGAGCGGCTCGGCGTCCGGGCTCCGTCCGTTACCGGGATGCTTCAGAAGCTCGCATCGCAACGTCCCCCTCTGGTCATTTATGAAAAAAGTCATGGCGTGCGTCTCACCGCCGCTGGCAAGCGGCGGGCATGGGAACTCGTTAGACATCATCGCCTTCTCGAGTTGTTTCTCCATAACGTTCTTCGTTATTCGTGGGATGAAGTACACGAGGAAGCAGAAAGGTTGGAGCACTTCATCTCGGAGCGTTTTGAAGATCGCGTGGCCGCCATTTTGAAAGATCCGGAGATCGATCCGCACGGCCACAGCATTCCGCAGAAGCATCAAAGCGGCTCCTTTCGCGACGAGGTTGCCTTGCTTGATTGGCCGTTTCACACCAAGTGCGTCATCAGCAGTGTTTCGGATCGCGATTCTTCGCTGCTGCGGCAATTGGAGCGTCTACAATTGACGCCTGGCGTGGCGCTAGTTGTCGATCGGAAAAACTCCAACGCTTCCATTCTGATTCGGATCGAAGGGCAACCCGAGGATATCCGTCTAAATAACGATTTGGCGGAGTGCATTTCTGTCGTTGCGGATCGCCACTCCAAGCGATAGCTTGACGGTAGCGCCTTATTCGGCGCGCAATGCAGCGAGTGGATCTCGAGTCGCGGCCTGCCAGGCGGGCCGTGCGCTTGCGGCTACTCCAATCGCAAGCAACAAGGCGCCTGCGCACAAAAACGTTAAGGGATCGCCGCTGCTAATCCCA
>Ga0081455_10008259_pt1 | contig 10856 bp, 12 predicted proteins | sample TabmetS3T2R1_FD_70207 | JGI IMG/M metagenome (GOLD analysis project Ga0081455, IMG submission 70207) | Tabebuia heterophylla rhizosphere microbial communities from the University of Puerto Rico - S3T2R1 | ecosystem: Host-associated > Plants > Roots > Rhizosphere ... | reverse complement strand
TCATGCCGGCGTGAATCGCCGCCACCTCGTCTGCAGTCAAGGGCTTGGTCATGTCGATGCCTTCGACCTCGGCGGCGAAGCACTGGCCGATCTGACGCGTGATCACGGGCATGAGCGATGTCCCTCCTGACCTTGACCCTGCTCGGCGGCCGGGCGGGCCCGATGGCCGATTCTAGTCCGCGCCGCTGACGAAGTCAGGATGTTGTGAGAGGCCGTAGAATCGCGGGGACAGGGGGACGCCATGGGTGAGGCGCTGAGAGGCATCCGGGTGGTGGATCTGACGAACAACCAGGCCGGGCCGTCGTGCGGCCAGATGCTGGCCTGGCTGGGCGCCGACGTGATCAAGGTCGAGGAGCCGGGCAAGGGCGACCCGGCGCGGAACGTGCTCAAGGACCGCGCCGACGCCGACAGCCTGTTCTATCTCTCCTTCAACGCCAACAAGCGCAGCCTCACGCTCAACCTCAAGGCCGAGCGGGGCAAGGAAGTCTTCCGCGCGCTGCTGAAGAACGCCGACGTGCTGCTGGAGAACTTCGGCCCCGGCGTCATCGAGCGCCTGGGCTTCGGCTACGCCGCCGCGCGCGACCTCAATCCGCGGCTCGTCTACGCGTCCATCAAGGGCTTCGGCTCCTACGGGCCCTACCGCGACTACAAGAGCTACGAGCCGATCGCGCAGGCGATGGGCGGGGCGATGAGCGTCACCGGCTTCCCGGACGGGCCGCCGACCTTCACCTGGCCCTCCATCGGCGATTCCGGCACCGGCATGCACTGCGTGATCGGCATCCTGGCCGCGCTGATGCAGCGCCACGCCACCGGCCAGGGCCAGCGGGTCGAGGTGTCGATGCAGGACGCGGTGGTCAACCTGATCCGGGTGAGCCTGCGCGATCATCAACGCTTCGGCCGAGTCATGGAGCGCACCGGCAACCAGCTCGGCGCCAACGTGCCGGGCACGGCGTACCGCTGCCACCCGGGCGGGTCCAACGACTACGTCTTCGTCTTCGTGCAGCAGCAGATGTGGCACGCGCTGCTCCGGGCGATGGGCCGCGACGATCTGATCGGCGACGCGCGGTACGAGACGGCGGAGGCGCGTGGCCACCACCGCGCCGAGGTCGATCGCTTCGTGGAGGAGTGGGCCTCGCAGCGCACCAAGCACGACGCGATGGCGATCCTGGCCGGCGCGGGCGTGCCGTGTGGGGCGTGCCTCGACACCGGCGAGGTGCTGACCGACCCGCACCTGCTGGCTCGCGACATGATCGTGGAGGTCGAGCATCCGGTGCGCGGACGCTTCGTCACCGTCGGGAATCCGATCAAGCTGTCGGCGTCGCCGACGACCATCCGGCCGGCGCCGCTGCTCGGCGAGCACCGGGCGGAGATCCTCGGAGAGCTGGGTTATTCGGAAGAGCGGATCCGCGCGCTGGAGAAGGACGGGGCGGTGTAGCCGCGCCCCTCACCCTGCCCTCTCCCCGGTGGGGGAGGGAGAACGCGGGTCAGATCAGGAAGGACAGGTTCGGCAGCGGCTCGGCCGCGTTGATCAGCATGACCTTCTTGAAGGTCATGCGCAGCTCACCGTCGACACGCTGCAGATGGTGGGTGGCGCGGCCCACCCACCAGTGCAGCTCGGGCTTCGCCTGCACCGCCAGCTCGGCCAGCACGAAGTTCGAGCCCGTGACCAGCCGACCATCCGTACCCGGCTCGATCTCGATGTTGGCAATGATGCGCCGCATGGGCGAGGCGGGCACCTGGCTGTGGCGATGCCCGGTCTGCGATGTGGCCGCGGCCCCAGTCGCGCACCACCGCTCGGATGGCGCGCTCGTCGCCGATCACGCGCTGGTACTGCATGCGCACCGTCTCGCTGGCGTGGCCGACGAAGACCCACCCCCGGTGGAAGATCCGCTCCATCTCGTCGGCGAAGATGCGCGGGTCGGTGTAGAGGGAGGCGTGGATGCGATCGTCCTGCACCCGCGTCTTGTAATCGACGCCGGCGCCGCGCTCGCCGCCACGAGCGCCTCCGACCAACCTCCGTTCGAGCGCGGGCTTCGCCCGCGCAACGCTGCTCTGGGGGAGGCTCGGAGGGGGCCCCGACGGGCGGAGCCCGTTCTGATCGAGTCGCCCCCTTCGACTACTAGGAATACACGTCTTCGTCCACCTGCTCCGGCTTCGGGAACGGAGCGTCCAGCGCGTACTGCACGCCCTTCTCGATCTCGGTCTTCACGTCGGCCTGGATCCGTTCGAAGACGGCCTGCTCGGCGAGGCGCTGCTGCATCAGCCGGGAGGCCAGGGTCTGGAGCGGATCGCGGTTGGTCATCCAGTCGCGCTCCTCGTCCCGCGTACGGTACTCCCGGTTGACGTCGCCGACGTGGTGGCCGTAGTAGCGGTAGGTCTTGCACTCGAGGAACGCGGGCCCCTCTCCGCGGCGCGCCCGTTCCACCAGCCGCTTCATGGTGGCGAACACCGCCTGCACGTCCTGGCCGTCCACGCTCTCGGCGTGCACGCCGACCGCGCGCGGGCGCGACAGGATCTCGCCGGCCACCGTCTCGGTGCCCGGCGTGTACTCGCCGTAGAGGTTGTTCTCGCACACGTAGATCACCGGCAGCTTCCAGAGCGCGGCCATGTTCATCGACTCGTAGAGCAGCCCCTGCCCGAGGGCGCCGTCGCCGAAGAAGCAGACCGCGACCTGTCCGCTGCCCCGCATCTTCGCGGACAGCGCGGCGCCGGTCGCGATGCCGGCCGAGCCGCCCACGATCGCGTTGGCGCCGAGGTTGCCGGTCTCCGGATCGGCGATGTGCATGGAGCCGCCCTTGCCACGGCAGTAGCCCGGCTCCTTGCCGAGCAGCTCGGCGAACATGCGGCTGACCGACGCGCCCTTGGCCAGGCAGTGGCCGTGGCCGCGGTGGGTGCTGGTGATGAAGTCGTCCCGCTTGAGCGCCTCGCACACCCCGACCGCCACCGCCTCCTCGCCCACGTAGAGGTGCGCCAGGCCCGGCATCTTGGCCCCCTTGTACAGCTCGTTCACCTGCTCCTCGAAGGCGCGGATCTTCGCCATCTGGCGATACATGTGCAGGTGCTGCTCCAGCTCCAGCCTTGGCTCGGTCATTTGGGTGCTCACGGTCGCTCCTCCCGGGGGCGGGTCGTGGTTTTGCCTCGTGGCATGCTGCCCTCCCTGCGGCGCGGAGTCAAGCCGCGGCGAGGTGCGGTATCCTCTGCGGGTGACGATCGACATCCACACCCACATCTTCCCGAGCGCCTGGCCCGACTTCGCGGCCCGCTACGGCGGCGATCGCTGGCCGCGTCTCGAAGGCGACCCCGGGAGCGCCTGCCGCCTCTACCTGGGCGGCACGCTGAACCGCACGCTCACGCCGCACGCCTTCGACCCGGCGCGGCGGGTCGAGGACATGGATCGGACGGGCGTGGAGCGCCAGCTGCTCTCGCCGGCACCACCCACGTTCTGCTACTGGGCGCCGGGGCCGGCCGCGGCCGAGTGGTGCCGCATGCAGAACGACGCGATCGCCGAGCTGGTCGGGCGGAGCCCGGCCCGCTTCCTCGGCGCCGGCGGGCTGCCGCTGCAGGCGGCGGACCTGGCCGTGAAGGAGCTGGAGCGGATCGCCACGACGCTGCGCTTCCGCGCCGTCGAGATCGGCGCCAATGTCGGTGGCCTGGATCTGGACGACGAGAGCCTCGCCCCGGTGTGGGACGCGGCGGCCGCGCTCGGCATCGCGATCTTCGTGCACCCGCAGGCGCCGATCCTGGGCGACCCGCGCTTCCGCAAGAACAACCTCACGCAGGTGGCCGGCTTCCCGCTCGAGACCGCCCTGGCCATGACCCGGGTGATCTTCGGCTCGGTGCTGGAGCGCTGGCCGCGCATTCGCTGGTGCTTCGCCCACGGCGGGGGTGCGTTCGCGTACATCCTGCCGCGGCTGGACAAGGGCTGGGAGGCGAACGCCGAGGCGCACGCGGCCATCGCGGAGCCGCCCAGCGCCTACGTCCGCCGCGTGTGGGTCGACTCGCTCACCCTGTCGCCGAAGGTGCTGGCCTTCGCCCTCGATCCCTTCGGGCCCGAGCGCATCGTGCTGGGCAGCGACTATCCCTTCAAGATGGGCGTGGACGATCCGGTCGCGCCGCTCGACGCGCTCGGGCTGGACGCGGCCACGCGCCGACGCTTGACCCGCGACAACGCCCGGGAGCTCCTGGCGCTGCCCTGACCGAGACCGAGGAGACGCCGTGGCCATGAACTTCGGAACGTTTCTCTTGATGCAATCGCCGTCCGCGCGGTCGTCGCCGGAGATGTACACGCGCGCGATCGAGCTGGCCCTGGCCGCCGAGCGCCTCGGCTTCGACAACATCTGGCTCGCCGAGCACCACTTCTCGACCTACGGCTATCTCTCGCGCCCGGTGCAGCTGGCCACCTACATCGCGGCGCGAACGACGCGGCTCCGGGTGGGGACCGCGGTCATCGTGGTGCCGCTGCACCACCCGCTGGTGATCGCCGAGGAGATCGCCACGCTCGAGACGCTGGCGCCGGGACGGATCGACATCGGTCTCGGGCGGGGCTACCAGCACTACGAGTTCGAGCGCTTCGGCCTGGAGCTCGAGAGCGGCCGCGCCCGGTGGGAGGAGTCCGTCGACATCATCCTGAAGGCCTTCGAGGGCCGGCCGTTTTCCTACGAGGGCAAGCTCTACAAGATCCCGGAGACGACGATCTTCCCGCAGCTCGGCGGCCCGCGCCCGCCGATCTGGATCACCGCGCAGAGCCCGGATTCGGTGGAGGGCGCGGTGCGCCGCGGGTTCAACGTGCTGACCGGCGGCTTCGGCGTGCCGGTCGAGCGCATCGCCGAGTTCCGCCGGCTGTTCGACCGCGTGGTGGCCGAGGTCAAGCCGGATCCGCCGCTGCGGGTGGGCGTGCAGCGCGCGGTGTACGTGACCACCAGCGAGGCCGACGCGCGGGCCGCCGCCGAGGAGGCGCGCTGGAACATGCGCGTCACTCTCAGCTTGCGTCATCACTATGAACGCGTGGAGGGCGGACGGGCCGTGCCGGTGCCCGCGCCCACCGAGCCCACCATCGACGATCTGCTCGACCGGTACCTGGTCATCGGCACGCCCGAGACCTGCATCCGCCAGATCCAGCGCCTGCAGCGCGAGGTCGGGATCACGCACTTCAACTGCAGCTTCTGGTTCGGCGATCTGGAGCAGTCGCGCGTGCTGCACTCCATGGACCTCTTCGCGCGCGAAGTCCTCCCCGCCTTCCGCTAGCCTCTCCCTCTCCCCTCGGGGAGAGGGCGGGGTGAGGGGCCGGCGCGCGGCTTCCGTGGCGGTGCCGCGGTAGCCTCGCGCGAGGCGGGCAGGTCCTGTCGCCGGAGACGCCACCCGCCCGTCTGCCCCTCCGATACCGCGTCGCCACCTCGGCTGGCACCGGAAATTCTGCTTGGTGCTTCGATCTCGGCGATGAGCTCGTGGTCGCTCGCTGTGGCCGATCTCTCGAACCGCGGAGTCGTCAGCGCGCTCCCGTACCCCCCCTCACCCTGCCCTCTCCCCGGAGGGGAGAGGGAGAAGAAGTCCCCGCCGGCACGCGCGACGAAGCGCCGCCGTGCTATCCTCGCGGCGCAATGGCGGTGGAAGATTCGCGCCGAGAATGGCCGGGCGCGTCACTGGCGCGCGTGCCGTACTGGGTCTACCAGGACGAGGCCAACTACCGTGCCGAGCTCCGTCAGATCTTCGAAGGCCCCACCTGGAGCTACGTCTGCCTCGAGTCCGACGTGGCGAAGCCCGGTGACTACCGCACCACCTTCGTGGGCGAGATGCCGATCGTGGTGGTGCGCGGCCCCGACGGCGCGATCCACGCCTTCGAGAACCGCTGCGCCCATCGCGGCGCCCTGATCGCGCTGGACGACGGCGGCAACACCGGCCATCACTTCCAGTGCGTCTACCACGCCTGGACCTACGATCTGGAAGGCCAGCTCGTCGGCATCGCGTTCGAGAAGGGATCGAACGGTCGTGGCGGCATGCCGCCCTCTTTCTGCAAGGCCGAGCACGGGCCGCGCCGGCTCCGCACCGCGACGCTCCACGGCCTGGTCTTCGCCAGCCTCTCCCCCGAGGCGCCCCCGCTCGAGGCATACCTGGGCGACGAGGTGCTGGGGCGCGTGGGGCGCGTGCTGCGGCGGCCGCTGCGGGTGATGGGCCGCTTCGTGCAGGCGCTGCCCAACAACTGGAAGCTCTACGTCGAGAACGTGAAGGACACCTATCACGCGAGCCTGCTGCACGCCTTCTTCGGCACCTTTCGCATCACCCGGCTCACCCAGGGCGGCGGCGTGCTGGTCAGCGCCGACGGCGGCCACCACGCCAGCACCACCATCGCCCGGGCCGACGACGCCGTGAACACCGCCTACCGCGAGCAGGGCATCCGGTCCGAGAAGTCGGAATACCGGCTGGCCGACCCGAGCCTGCTCGACGCGGTGGACGAGTTCGGCGACGGCATCCAGCTGCAGATCCTCACCGTGTTCCCCGGCTTCGTGCTCCAGCAGATCTCGAACAGCCTGGCCGTGCGCCAGGTGCTGCCCAAGGGGCCGAGCGCGATGGAGCTGCACTGGACGTATCTCGGCTTCGCCGACGACCCCGACGAGATGCGCCGCCGGCGCCTCAAGCAGTCGAATCTGGTGGGCCCCGCCGGCTACGTGTCGATGGAGGACGGCTGCGTGGGCGGCTTCGTCCAGCGTGGCGTGGCCGCCGCCGGCGCCGCGCTCTCGGTGGTGAACATGGGCGGCGAGGGCGCCGAGTCGCAGGACACGCGCGCCACCGAGGCCTCGGTGCGCGGGTTCTGGAAGGCCTATCGCCGCTACATGGGCCAGTGACCGGCCTCATCGAGCGGGTCTCCCGCCTCAACGCCGACTACGCACGCGCCATCGACGACGACCGGCTCGAGCGCTGGCCGGAGTTCTTCACCGATCCGTGCCTCTACAAGATCACGTCGGCCGACAACTATCGCCGCGGCTTCGAAGCGGGCCTCGTGTACGCCGATTCCCGCGGGATGCTGCAGGACCGCGTGGCCGCCCTGCGCGAGGCCAACATCTACGAGCGGCAGGCCTACCGTCACCTGGTCGGCCTTCCCGCGGTCAGCGGAGGCGACGGCGGCGCGGTGCGCGCCGAGACTCCGTTCCTCGTGGTGCGGGTGATGCGCGACGGGACCATGGATCTCTTCGCCACCGGCCGCTACGTCGACATCATGGTCGACGAAGGCGGCACGCTACGCTTCCGCGAGCGGCTGGTGGTGTGCGACAGCAGCCGCGTGGACACCCTGCTCGCGATCCCGCTCTAGTAGGCGGAAGGGCCTCGCCGGACCCTTCCGAGCCTCAGGGGACGAGGGTGGTGCGGCCCGAGCCCGCGCTCGAACGGAGGCTGCTCGGGCGCGCTTCTCGCGCGAATTGGGCGCAGCCGCCCGGGAGCGCGTCGTCAGATGACGGTCCATTCAGCATTGTTTAACGGGCACTTACGGAGATAGAGGCGCCGCTATGCACACACCTATCCACACGCTGTGGATAGAGCGCCGCCCCGGGGGAACCAGGGAGATCCGCCCACGGCCGGCCTTGCTCGGCCTAGCCTTTCGCCAGCTTCTCGACGCCTCGTCGGGACAGGCCCGACACCCGCTGCAGGAGCAGCTTGATCTTCCGCTCGGAGACCTGATCCGCGAGGATCAGCTTCTTCGACTTGGTCCGGTTGACGATGTAGGCGACCCAGTCATCGAGATCCGGCGTGCCGCGCCACGCGATGGTGAGCCCGCTGTGCCGTAGCGACCTGCGCCCTTCGACTTTCGCGAGAGGCTTGCGACCCGCCTGCATGACCCGAGCAGACTAGTGAAGGGTCGGGCGATGTGTCAAGACGATGACGAAGAAAGTTCTGTGAATAACTGTGGATAACATCTCGGGAGGATTTCACGCAATGCTCATCGAGAAGAAGCTCGCCGCGCTCGGCCTCGAACTCTTCGACGTGGATCGGCAATATCGCGCCAATGCTTCCGGGGCGCGCTTCATGTCTCACTTGACGGTCAACAACGTGCTCTATCTCTCGGGCACCACGCCGCTGAAGGACGGCACCCCGCATCGGACCGGCGTGGTCGGCGCGGATCTCTCGATCGAGCAGGGGTACGAGGCCGCGCGCTATGCGCTGCTCTCGAGCCTGGCCGTCGTGAAGTACGCGCTGGGCGATCTCGACCGCGTGCAGCAGGCGGTGCAGCTCATCGGCTTCGTGAACTCGGCACCCGGCTTCAGCCAGCAGCCCCGCGTGATCAACGGCGCGACCGACCTCCTGGTCGAGCTCTACGGCGACCGCGGCAAGCCGACCCGCGCCGCCATCGGCTGCCAGGGCCTCGCGCTGAATCATTCGGTGGAAGTCGTGCTCACCGTGCTGTTCTCCGGCGACGAAGTCCGACCTCCGCTGGCGCGTGATCAGTACGTGAAGTAGGCTCGCCGCACATGACGCCGCCCCACCGAGGACCGCGGTGACCGCGTCGCGCGCGCCGCGTCCGGTGAGCCGCACCCTGCCCGACCTGCTCGACGAGCTGGCCGCGCGCCACCCCGGGCACGAGCTGATCGTGGACAGCGCGGGCACCCGGCGCCTGACCTACGCGGAGACGCGGGCGCAGGTGCGCGAGCTGGCCGGCGGGCTGCGACGCGCCGGCGTGAAGCGCGGCGACATGGTGGCGATGCTCATGAACAACCGGCCGGAGTGGCTGCTGGTCGGCTTCGCGGTGACCATGCTCGGCGCCACGCTGGTGCCGATCAGCACGTGGTCCCGCCCTCGCGAGCTCGAGTACGTGCTGAACCACTGCGGGGCCGGTCTCCTGATCACCATCCCGCGCTTCGGCGGCCAGGACTATCTCGCCGCGCTGGCCGAGCTCGGCGGCCCCGGCGGCTCACGCCTGTCGCACCTCCGCCGCGTGGCGGTGGTGGGCGAGCACGTCCCCGGCCTGTCCACGCTCGACGCGCTGTCGGAGTCCGGCCGTGACGTGGGCGCCGACGAGCTCGACGCGGCCCGGCGCGAGGTCTCCCCGGATGACGTGGCCTACGTGCTGTACACCTCGGGCACGACGTCGACGCCCAAGGGCGTGCAGCTCTGCCACCGCGGCCTCGTCGAGAACACCTGGAATATCGGCGAGCGCCAGCGCCTGATGCCGGACGACCGGATGTGGATGGGCATCTCGCTCTTCTGGAGCTTCGGCTGCGCCAACGGCCTGCTCGCGGTCATGACCCACGGCGGCACCATCGTCCTGCAGGAGCAGATGGACATCGCGGCGGCGCTGGCGCTGATCGAGCGCGAGCGCTGCAGCGTCTACTACGGCACGCCCAATATCGCGCAGGCCCTGATCGAGCACCCGGACCGGCCGCGACGTGACCTCTCCTCGCTGCGCACCGGCGCCGCCATCGGCGCGCCGGCCGCGATGCAGATGGTGATGGACCTGGGCGCGCGCGAGATCTGCAACGTCTACGGCCTCACCGAGTGTTACGGCAATTGCTCGGTGACCGACGCGCACGATCCGGCCGAGATCCGGCGCACCACCGTCGGCTATCCGCTGCCCGGCATGGAGGTGCGGGTGGTGGATCGGCAGTCGCGGCGGCCGTTGCCGCCGGGCGAGGTCGGCGAGATCCTCGTACGCGGACACCTGACGCCCGGCTACTACCGCGATCCGGAGCGCAACGCGGCCTCGTTCGACGCCGAGGGATTCCTGCTGACCGGCGACCTGGGCGCAGTCGGCGACGACGGCCGCCTGCGCTTCCGCGGCCGGATCAAGGAGATGGTGAAGACCGGCGGCATCAATGTGGCCCCGCTCGAAGTCGAGGAGGTGCTGATGGGCCACCCCGCGGTGGAGCAGGCCTACGTGGTGGGTCTGCCGGATCCGCGGCGGGAGGAGATCCTGGCCGCGGTGGTGGTGCTGAAGCCGGATCAGCAGGTGGAGCCGGGCGACCTGCTGGCGCTCTGCCGCGACGCCCTGGCCGCCTACAAGGTGCCGCAGCAGATACACCTCATGACGCGGGCAGACCTGCCATTGACGGGCACCGGCAAGGTGCAGAAGTTCCGGCTCGCCGAGCAGCTGGCCGCCGCTCGCGACGCGGACCCCTCCTGACGCCGCGGCATTTCTTCCCTCCCCATTCTTCCCTGCCCCTGCCGGCGCTGTACAACGCCCGCCCGGGATCCTCGAAATTTCCGAGGACTGCGTGCGGGCACGAGGCTTGCCAGGCCGGGGGACATGGACGACGCCATCGTGGGGCCAATCCTCGAGCGGCAGGGCGACCGCCTGCGGGTGGGCCAGTCGGCTCCGCTGTTCTTGCCGGCGGGCACCCGGTGCGACCTGCGGATCGGCACCCTGGTCCGGGTCACCGTCACCCAGCGCGAAGGGCGCGACGAGATCGCGTCCATCCAGCCGCTTCCCGAAGTCTTCTAGGAGGCCCTCGCGCCCGTGCCCGAGATCGGTCGTCGTCCCACGTCCGGCATCAAGATCCTCCGCTGCGCTGACGTCATCCCCCGCTGTCCGGTGGTGATCGAGGGGCGCAGCGAAAAAGAGGTGCTCGCCCGTGGCAAGGAGCATGTGCGGGTCGACCATCACATCCGCGTGATCCCCGCGCCGATGCTCGCCCGCGTGCGCGGCGCCATCCACGACAAAAAGCCAGGCGGCCGATAACGGCCCATCTGCGGGAGTGCGGCGCCCTCGGCCGGGCGCTCAATGTAGAGAGACTACGCCTCGCGCCCGGCCTTCGGGCGCCGCCTCGCAGCTGGACCCTTCTCGCCGCCCTCACGCGGGCCACGTGTGCTCAGCAGGAAGAGGGCCCAGCTCAGGAGGACCGCGAGGGGGGCGGCGCCGAAGGGGATCGTGTAGG
>Ga0081455_10008258_pt1 | contig 10856 bp, 9 predicted proteins | sample TabmetS3T2R1_FD_70207 | JGI IMG/M metagenome (GOLD analysis project Ga0081455, IMG submission 70207) | Tabebuia heterophylla rhizosphere microbial communities from the University of Puerto Rico - S3T2R1 | ecosystem: Host-associated > Plants > Roots > Rhizosphere ... | reverse complement strand
AACAGGGCACCGTCATTGAAGCGCCGACACAAGCGGTCGCCCGAAATGCCGACAGCCTCCTAACAACCTGCAGATGGAGCGTGGAAGAATGAGTTCACCCAAGCAAGTCGTCAAAGTGGTCAAGGACGATGGAATTACGTGGGTCTATCTGAACAGGCCTGAAAAGCGCAATGCCATGAATCCCCAGCTTCATATCGAGATGGACCAGACGCTCGAGGAGCTCGAGGGCGATCCCGATACGAAAGTCGTGGTGATCGCGGGCAGCGGCGGAAACTTCTGCGCCGGACAGGATCTCAAGGAATTCTTCCGTGGCCTCGAAAACAAGCCAGCGGAGTCGAAGAGGATTCAGACGCTTGCGAACCGCTGGCGATGGGACCGGCTTTACATGTACGACAAGCCCACCATTGCGATGGTTGACGGCTTCTGCGCGGGCGGAGCGTTCATGCAGCTGATCGCAGTCGACTTCGTCGTCACCGCCGAAGACGCCAGCTACTCGCTGTACGCCGACCACCCGGCCGTCCGGGCCGAGCTCGCGACGCTGGCCGCGGCCGAGGCGGCCGACCACCCGGAGCTGGAGATCGCCGCCCTGCTCGGCGACGGTCATCTCATCCTCGCCGTCCGCGACCGCACCACCTGACCCGTCGACCGGTCACTCGTGGCCGCCGCGCCCGGGCCGGGCCGGCTTCCGCGCGGCTGGAGCGAGGCCTACCGGGGCGATCGGCTGCCGGCGATCCGGTCTGCCCACAGGGCGTCGACCTTGGCCCGCAGGTCGTCGGGAGTGCCGTCGTTGACCAGGACCACGTCGGCGGCGGCGCGGCGCTGCTCGTCGGTGGCCTGCGAGGCCATCCGGGCCCGGGCCTCCTCCGCCGGCATGCCGCGGTCCCGGGCCAGCCGCTGCACCCGCAGCTCCTCCGGCGCCGCCACGACGACCACCAGGACCAGGTAGAGCAGCAGGATCGTCGGGAGTCCCACGTCGCCCCTCATGGGCACGAGCACGGCGGTGAGCACGGGCAGCCCGGCCACCGCCGTGAGCCAGGCGAACAGCCGACGGCGAGGCGACAGGGTGACGCGCCGGCGCACGCGGGGAACGACCCGGTCCTCGTCGTCGCCGGCCGCCTCCTGCGAGATGACGTGGACGTCGATGGGCCCCGACAGACGCACCACCCGGTTGATGACCGATCCCCGCGTCAGCTCGGCCACCCGCGAGCGCCTGCTGGCGCCCAGCACGAGCTGGGTGGCGTTCTCGGCGCGGGCGAACTCCACCAGCGCGGCGGCGATGTCGTTGCCGGCGGTCTCGTGGTACGTGCCGCCCATCTCCTCGAGCAGCCGACGTTGGTGGTCGACCGTGTCGCCCTGACCCACGAGGCCGTCGTCGGACCGGACATGCACGCCCAGCAGCTCGCCATGCGCCCGTTGCGCGATGCGTGCGGCCCGCCGGACCAGTGCGTCGGTGCTCGGGGCGCCCGTGATCGCCACCACGACGCGTTCCCTGGTCTCCCAGGGCTCGGTGATGCCGTGGCGCTCCCGGTACTCCTCCAAGGCGTCGTCGACCCGGTCGGCGACCCACAGCAGCGCCAGCTCGCGCAGCGCCGCCAGGTTGCCCGGCCGGAAGTAGTTCGCCAGGGCGGCGTCGATCTTCTCGGGCGCGTAGATGTTGCCGTGGGCCATGCGCCGCCGCAGCGCCTCGGGCGTCATGTCCACGAGCTCGATCTGGTCTGCGGCCCGAACGATCTGATCCGGCAGGGTCTCGCGCTGGCGCACCCCGGTGATGCGCTCGACGACGTCGTTGATCGACTCGAGGTGCTGGATGTTGACCGTGGAGATCACGTCGATGCCGGCGTCGAGCAGCTCGTTGACGTCCTCCCAGCGCTTCGCGTGCTTCGACCCGGGCACGTTGGTGTGCGCCAGCTCGTCCACCAGGGCCACGGCGGGTCGCCGGGCCAGGACGGCGTCGAGGTCCATCTCCTCCAGGGCAGCGCCGCGGTAGGTGAGGACCTTGCGCGGCACGACCTCGAGGTCGCCGAGCTGCTCGGCCGTGTGGGACCGGCCGTGGGTCTCGACGTAGCCGACCACAACGTCGGTGCCGCGCTCCTTGCGGCGGCGCCCCTCGTTGAGCATCGCGAAGGTCTTGCCCACGCCCGGTGCCGCGCCGAGGTACACACGCAGCGTCCCTCGCCGGCGCGGCGCCGCCGGCAGGGCAGGTGCCGGGGTTTCGGACGACGCCGATCGCGTGCTCACGGTGACCAATGGTGCCGCATTCGTTCGGAGATCCTCCTGGCGGTGGACCATTGCCTCACGGCCTCCGGTACCGAAGCAGCGCCATGCCGAGCTGGTCGGCGACGGCGATGGCGGCGTGCTTGACGTCGACGGACGCCCGGAGCCCGAACGACTCCGACGGGAAGACCAACAGGAAGTGACCGAGGTCGTGTCCGTGGGCCCGCACCGGCAAGGCAACGGCGGTACGGGGCCCATCACGGTCGACGTCGCCCGGCACGCGGATCGCGTCGTGGGTGAAGACCGGAAGCCGCTCTGGCGGCGGCTCGGGAACGTAGCGGCAGGCCTTCAGGTCGAGCAGCTCGGTGAGCTCCTCTGCGCTCTGCTCGATGAGACGTCCGGGCCGCTCGCCTCCGGCGGCCAGCTCGGCGCGGCGGTGGATCCGTTCGAGGTCTCGCCGCCGGGCGATGGCGGCGGCCTCGCTGTGGCGCGCACGCTCGACCAAGTCGCCCGCGATCAACCCGATGACCGCCAGCAGCAGGGTGGTCTCGATGTCATCGGCGCGCTCGATCGTGAACGATCCATAGGGAACGGTGAAGAGGAGGTCGTAGGCCAGGGCGGCCGACAGGGCACCGACCACCCCAGCGGCCCGGCCGCCCGCCACCGCCGCACCCAGGACCGCCACGACGAGCACCAGGGCGAGGTTGGTGTTGAACACGTGGGCGCGCAACGGCACGAGGGCGATCGCGACCGCGACCGGGGCGAGCGACTCGACGCCGACCCGGACGGACCACCGGCGATGGCCACCGTGCACGTCGTCGTTATATGGCGGCCCTGGCCGTGAGCCCCCCGGACCCACCCCGCCTCCGGTGCACCTTCACCTGCTCTTAGCGCGCCGCGCCCATCTCTGAACGGTCCCTTAGCGCGCATCCCGCCGCCGTCGGGAAAGGCTCGGGCGTCGCCAACCGGGAGGTCGCGGCCCCCTCGATGTCCACCATCACCACCCGTCGGCTCGACGCTCCCGCCGGCAACGGCGCCCCGGCGCCGCTTGCCGCGGAACCGGGCCTCGAGCTGCCGGTCGACGGCCTCGGCTACCGCGTCAAGCGCCGGCTGCTCGGACCCCCGCTCCACAACGAGCAGCTCGAGGATGAGCGCCTCGGCAAGCCGACGGCCCTGGCGGTCTTCGCCTCGGACAACCTTTCGTCCTCGGCGTATGCCACCGAGGAGATCCTGCGGGTCCTGGTCCCGGCGATCGGGATCGCGGCGTTCGCGCTCGTCGTGCCCATCACGCTGGCGATGCTCGGGGTGCTGGCGGTCCTGATCCTGTCGTATCGCCAGACCATCAAGGCCTACCCCACCGCGGGTGGGGCCTACATGGTCACCCGCGACAACTTCGGGATACTGCCCGCCCAGGTCGCGGGGGTGGCGCTGCTCACCGACTACGTGCTGACCGTCGCGGTCTCCGTGGCCGCCGGCGTGGCGGCGATGGTGTCCGCCTTCCCGGCGCTCACGGCCTACGCCGTTCCCCTGTCGGTTGGTTGCATCTGCCTCATCGCCTACGGGAACCTGCGCGGCGTCAAGGAGTCGGGCCGACTGTTCGCGGCGCCGACCTACTTCTTCATCGTCAACATGGTGCTGCTCCTCGGCCTGGGGCTCGGTCGCATGCTGTTCGGCGACCTCCCACTCGCCGAGCACGGCCAGGACGGCCTGGTCGGCTTCGGGAGCCAGGGCGGTGGGGTGCTCCTGGGCGCGTCGCTGTTCGTCGTCCTGCACGCCTTCGCTTCCGGCGGCGCCGCCGTCACGGGCGTGGAGGCGATCTCCAACGGTGTGCCCGCCTTCCGGCAACCGGCTTGGCGGAACGCCCGCACCACGCTCGTGATCATGGGCAGCCTGCTCGGCGCGATGTTCCTCGGCCTGTCGATCCTCGGCGCCCGCATGAAGGTCGCACCGTTCGCGGAAGGCACACCGACGGTCATCTCCCAGATCGGGGAGCTCGTCTACGGCCACAGCCCGTGGGGCCAAGCGCTCTACTACGCGCTCCAGGCCGGCACGATGCTGATCCTCGTGTTGGCTGCCAACACCAGCTTCGCCGACTTCCCCCGTCTCGCCAGCTTCCACGCCGGCGACAACTTCATGCCCCGCCAGCTCACCAAGCGCGGCCACCGCCTGGTGTTCTCCAACGGGATCTTCTTCCTGTCCGGGTTCGCCATCCTGCTCGTCGTCATCACCGGAGCGAAGGTCGACCGGCTCATCCCGCTGTACGCCATCGGCGTGTTCACCTCGTTCACGCTTTCCCAGGCGGGCATGGCCCGGCACCACCTGCGCGAGCGCGAGCCCGGTTGGCGGAGCGGTCTCGTGATCAACGGCGTCGGCGCCGTGATGACCCTGATCGTCGACATCGTGATCGCGATCACCAAGTTCACGCATGGCGCCTGGGTCGTCGTGGTGCTCGTCCCGCTGATGGTGGCGTTCCTGGTCCGCCTGTCCCGGCAGTACGAGACCGAGGCCGAGCAGCTCGAGCACAACGTCCCCGAGGCCATCGCCGCCCCCATCCTCCGGCGCCATGTCGTGCTGGTATTCGTCGACCGCCTCGACCTGGCGGTCGCCCGGGCCATCCAGTACGCCCGCACCCTGGTGCCCGACGAGCTGCGCGCCGTGCACTTCGCGCTCGACCGGCAGCGGGCCAACGAGCTGGCCGACGGATGGGCACGGCACGGCATGACGCGCATCGCCCTCGACATCGCCGACTGCCCCGACCGACGCCTGCCCCGTGCCGCCGTGGATCTCGTGGCCCGCGATCTCGCTGACGGCGAGACCGAGGTCAGCGTCCTGTTGCCCGACCGAAAGTACCGGGGTTTCTGGCGGCGCATACTCCACGATCAGACCGCCGACGGCATCGAGCGGGCCGTGTCCCGCCTGCCCCACGCCAACGTCACGACGGTCCCGTTCCACTTCGCATCGCACAAAGACGCCCTGGGGACCGGTGAGGCCGTCGAGCCTGCGGCGGCGGCCCTCGTGACCGCGCCATCGGCCAACGGACGGCGACCGGGAACCACCGGCTCCGGGGCGCACGCCCCCGTCCAAGGGCACGGCACAGTGGCGATCGCATCGGTCACCTGGCGCCAGCGGGTCCGGATCGAGGGGCGGGTGCGGACCGTTCGGGTCCAGCCCCTGGCAGGAACGTCGACCCTGGAATGCGTCCTCCAGGACGACAGCGGCGCCATGTCGCTGGTGTTCCTCGGCCGCACCAGGATCCCCGGGATCGAGGTCGGCAGCCGGGTGCGCGCCGAGGGCGTCGCCGGGCAGCATCGAGGTCGCCTGGCCATCCTGAATCCCGGCTACCAGCTGCTCACGACGGGCTGACCTCGTCGAGCGCCATGTTGAGCTCGAGGACGTTGACGCCCTTCTCTCCCAGGAAGCCGAGCGAGCGGCTCGACGTGTGGTCGTCGACGAGGGCGAGCACCTCGTCGACGGACATGCCTCGCGCATCGGCCACGCGGGGGGCCTGCAGTTGGGCGTTGGCGATCGAGATGCTGGGGTCGACGCCCGAGCCCGATGCGGTGACGGCGTCGACCGGGACCGGCGTGTCGGCGTTGAGCCCATTCTCGTCGCGGTAGGCGTCAATCCGCTGCTGCACCGTAGCGAGGAGGTCCTCGTTGGTCGGCCCCAGGTTGGAGGCGCCGGATGCGGCCGTCGAGAGGTCGTCGACCGACGCCAGCATGGTCTCGCCGGTGGGGTTGCCCTCGTCGTCCAGCACGTCGATCTCCGAGCCGGAGGCCCCCCCGCCGGCCGCAGATGGCCGGCCGTGGAAGTACTCCTCGCCGGTGAACGTCTGGCCCAGGAGGCTCGACCCGACCACCTGGCCGTCGGCGTTCTTGACGAGCGAGCCGTCGGCCCGATCGTTGAAGAGGACCTGCGAGACCCCGGTGATCGCCAGCGGGTAGGCGAGCCCGAGCAGAACGGTGAATACCAGGATCGCCCGCAGTGCCGCGAGTACTTGAGCACGCATGACTAACTCACTCCCATCGCCGTGATGAGGATGTCGATGAGCTTGATGCCGATGAACGGGGCGATCAGGCCGCCGACGCCATAGATGAGGAGGTTGCGACGCAGTACGGCGGCCGCACCCATTGCCCGGAACTTCACGCCCCGCAGGGCGAGCGGGATCAACGCCACGATGATCAGGGCGTTGAAGATGACGGCCGACAGGATCGCCGAGCGCGCCGACTGCAGGTCCATGATGTTGAGCGAGTCCAACTGCGGGAACACGCTCACGAACATCGCCGGGATGATGGCGAAGTACTTGGCCACGTCGTTCGCGATCGAGAACGTGGTCAGCGAGCCCCGGGTGATCAGCAGCTGCTTGCCGATCTCGACGACCTCGATGAGCTTCGTCGGGTTGGAATCGAGGTCGACCATGTTGCCGGCCTCCTTGGCGGCCTGGGTTCCGGTGTTCATGGCGACGCCCACGTCGGCCTGGGCCAGCGCGGGGGCGTCGTTGGTGCCGTCACCGGTCATGGCGACCAGCCGCCCACCGCCCTGCTCCCTGCGGATCAACGCCATCTTGTCCTCAGGCTTCGCCTCGGCCAGGAAGTCGTCGACGCCGGCCTCGGTGGCGATGGCCCGGGCGGTGAGCGGGTTGTCGCCCGTGATCATCACCGTGCGGATGCCCATGGCCCGCAGCTGGTCGAAGCGCTGGCGCATGCCCTCCTTGACGATGTCCTTGAGGTGGACGACGCCCAGCACCTCGACCTCGGCCACGTCGGCATCATCCGCACCTGCGTCGGTGGGAGCCCCGGCGACGGCGTCGTCGTCGCGTCCGCCCACACCGTCCATCCGGGCCTCGGCCACCACCAGCGGGGTGCCGCCCGCAGTGGCCACGCCCTCGACGAGCGGGGCGAGGTCGTCGGGCGCCTTGCCGCCCTGCTGGAGCACCCAGGCGCGCACAGAGTCCGCGGCACCCTTGCGCACGGACGTGCCGTCGATGTCGAGGCCGCTCATGCGGGTCTGTGCGGTGAACGGCACCAGCGTGGCCTGCCCGACGTCACGCTCGCGGACGTTGAACCGCTGCTTGGCGAGCACCACGATCGACCGGCCCTCGGGCGTCTCGTCGGCGAGGCTGGCGAGCTGCGCCGCTGCGGCCAGCCGCTCCTCCGACACGCCCGCCAGCGGCAGGAACTCGGCCGCCTGCCGATTTCCGAGCGTGATGGTGCCGGTCTTGTCCAGGAGCAGCGTGGAGCAGTCCCCGGCGGCCTCGACCGCCCGGCCCGACATCGCGAGCACGTTGTGCTGCACCAGCCGGTCCATGCCCGCGATGCCGATGGCGGACAGCAGCGCGCCGATGGTGGTGGGAATGAGGCAGACGAGCAGGGCGATCAGCACGATCACCGTCTGCTCGGCGCCCGAGTAGATGGCGAAGGGCTGCAGAGTCACGGTCGCCAGAAGGAAGATGATGGTGAGGCCCGCCAACAGGATGTTGAGCGCGATCTCGTTGGGCGTCTTCTGCCGGCTGGCGCCCTCGACCAGGGCGATCATCCTGTCGAGGAACGTCTCGCCCGGCCGGGCGGTGATGCGCACGACGATCTGGTCGGACAGCACCCTGGTGCCGCCGGTGACCGCAGAGCGGTCGCCACCCGACTCGCGGATGACCGGCGCCGACTCGCCGGTGATGGCCGACTCGTCGACCGAGGCGATGCCGGCGGTGATCTCGCCATCCGACGGGATCATCTCCCCGGCGCTGACCACCACCACGTCGTCGACGTCGAGCTGCGACGACGGCACCGGCTCGAGCGACCCGTCCGCCAGCCGCCGGTTGGCGATGGTCTCGGACCGGGCCTTGCGCAGCGTGTCGGCCTGCGCCTTGCCCCGGCCCTCGGCAACAGCCTCCGCGAAGTTGGCGAACAGCACCGTGAACCACAGCCACGCCGCCACCAGGCCGGCGAAGGTGTTCTCCTTCGCCGTGGCGTCGCCGACGTCGCGGAAGAACAGGATCGCGGTGACGATGCTTCCGACCCAGACCACGAACATCACCGGGTTGCGCACCGCCAGCCGGGGCGTGAGCTTGCCGAAGCTGTCGCGCACCGCCTGCTTCATGATCGTGGGATCGAACAGCGAGGCGGTGGCCTTGGCCCCGATCCGAGCCGTGCCGTCCCGCTGCGGGCGAGGAGGTTCCGACATGATCGTCGATTCGGTCATTTCGGCCCGACCCCCACCCGCCGCCCCTTGATGGCGTCGCTCTTCGCTCGACACGTCATTCCCTTCACAGACCCAGTTGCTCGACGATGGGGCCGAGCGACAGCACCGGGAAGAAGGTCAGGCCCACGACGATGAGCACCACGCCGACGAGCAGGCCGACGAACAGCGGTGTGCCGGTGGGGAAGGTGCCGGCGGAGGGCGGCACGGTCTGCTTGCGGGCCAGCGATCCGGCCAGCGCCAGGGCGGGCACGATGAGCAGGAACCGACCGCCGAGCATTGCCAGGCCGAGCGTCGTGTTGTACCAGTCGGTGTTCCCCGTCAGGCCCCCGAATGCGGACCCGTTGTTGTTGCCGGCCGACGTGAAGGCGTAGGCCACCTCGGTGAGCCCGTGGGGACCGGAGTTGAGGATCGATGCCTTCGACGTGTCCATCACCACGGAGATGCCGATGAGCACCAGCACGATGGTGGGCATGGCGAGGATGTAGAGCGTGATGAGCTTCATCTCCGGCCCCTGGATCTTCTTGCCCAGGTACTCCGGGGTTCGGCCGACCATGAGGCCGGCGATGAACACCGAAAGCAGGGCGAAGATCAACATGCCGTAGAGCCCGGCACCCACGCCCCCGGGGCTCACCTCCCCGAGCATCATGTTCACGAGCGGCACGGCACCGCCGCCGGGGCTGAAGCTGTCGTGCGCGGCGATGACCGCGCCCGTCGAGGTGCCCGTGGTGGTGGCCGCGAACAGGCCCGAGGCCGACGGCCCGAACCGGACCTCCTTGCCCTCGTAGTTGCCGCCGCCGGCGAGCTGGGCGCTGGTGTCCTGGTTGGCGCCGAGCGCGTCGAGCTCCGGGTTGCCGTTGGTCTCGAACGCCTGGGCGATCACGGCCGAGGATGCCCAGAGCAGGAACATGGCGGCGAACACGGCCCAGCCCTGCTTGCGGTCCTTTGCCAGCTTGCCGAACGTGTACGTGAGCGCGAACGGGATCACGAGGATCAGGAACAGCTCGAACAGGTTGGTGAAACCGTTGGGGCTGCCGAAGGGGTGGCCCGAGTTCGCGTTGAGGAAGCCGCCGCCGTTGGTGCCCAGCTCCTTGATGGCCTCCTGGCTGGCCGCCGGGCCGCCGGGGATGAGCTGGATGGCGCCGTCGAGCGTGTGGGCGGTGACGAAGCCGCGGAGGTTCTGGATCACGCCCTGGCTCGCCAGCACCAGCGCACCGATGATCGAGATCGGCAGCAGGACCCGGGTAGTGGACCGGGTCAGGTCGACCCAGAAGTTGCCGATGGTGGCCGAGCGGCGCCGCACGAGACCCCGGATGAGGGCGACGGCGACGGCGATGCCCACGGCGGCCGAGACGAAGTTCTGCACCGCCAACCCCGCCATCTGAGTCAGGTGGCTCATCGTGATCTCGCCGGCGTAGTTCTGCCAGTTGGTGTTGGTCACGAAGCTGACGGCGGTGTTGAACGCCAGGGGCTCGGGCACGCCGGGCACGTCGGTCGGGTTGACCGGCAGGCCGCCCTGCACCCGCTGGAGCAGGTACAGCACCAACACCGACACGGCACTGAAGGCCAGCAACGACCGCGCGTAGATCGTCCAGCGTTGCTCGCGAGACGGGTCGACCCCCGTGAGCCGGTAGATGACCCGCTCGACCGGACCGAAGATCCGGTCGCCCGGCGCGACGCCGCCGCCGAAGACCTTCGCCATGTAGCCACCGAGCAGCGGCGTGGCGGCGAAGACGAGCGCGATGAGAACGAGGAACTGCAGCCACGCGGCCCCCGACATCAGAGCTTCTCCGGGAACAGCAGCGCGACGAGCAGGTAGGCCGTCAGGGCGACGGCCAGGATCAGGCCGACGAGGTTGTCACCGCTCATCGGGCGCGACCCGACGTGCCTTGGAGCGCGCCCGCGGCTTCCCCGGCGCCGGCATCCACCGGGGTCTCCACCCGGGTGTCCTCGCCGACGATGCGCTCGCATGCCCGGACATAGGCGACCGCGGCGGCGAAGAACGCCACCACCACGGCCACGAAGATCAGGTCACCCATGACGTCCTCCGCTGGGCTCTCGGTCGAACCGACGGCCGGTCTAGTGGGCCGCACCCGCAGGTCAGAGGCCCTTAGCGCGTTCTTGCCGCGGGGGACGGCAGGCTGTTCGACGCATTAACGATCGCGCCGAGCGGAGGTGGCAACTACAACCTGGTGAACCGGCCGACCAGCCGGGCCGGCTACACGATCTCGTAGTCGGCCGGGTTGGGCTCGCGGGTCTCGCGCCAGTAGTCGAGCAGCGTGAACGGCCAGTTCTGGGTGATCCGGCCCTTGGCGTTCTTGTACCAGGTGTTGACCGTCGAGGCCCCCCACGCCATGTTGAGGTTGCCCTCGTCGATGCGCCGGTTGTACGCGTCGTGGACCTCGGGGCGTACGTCGATCGCCCGGCAGCCTGGCCGGCTCAGCAGCAGT
>Ga0081455_10008256_pt1 | contig 10857 bp, 11 predicted proteins | sample TabmetS3T2R1_FD_70207 | JGI IMG/M metagenome (GOLD analysis project Ga0081455, IMG submission 70207) | Tabebuia heterophylla rhizosphere microbial communities from the University of Puerto Rico - S3T2R1 | ecosystem: Host-associated > Plants > Roots > Rhizosphere ... | reverse complement strand
AACGCGGTGAGCCCGGGGCCGATCGAGACTGCGTTCTTCGAGCGCACCGGCTTGCCGCAGGAGGCCATCAACGAGTTCGGTGCCAGCGTGCTGGCCGCGGTGCCGTTGGGCCGCTTCGGCAAGCCCGACGAGGTGGCGGCGGTGGCGGCGTTCCTGCTGTCGAGCGATGCGTCATTCGTCACCGGCGCGGAATACGCCGTCGACGGCGGGTTCGCACAAGTCTGAGCACGCTTGCCTCAGTGGTCGGCATCGGCCATTGAGGCTTCAGCCAGCAGAGTCTGGCGCGGCGCCGACGCCATGCGTGCCGCGTGGCGCGCAGCGGTCTGCGCCATCAGCTCGTTCTGGTCGGGGCCGGCCAGCGCGACCAGGCTGTTCAGGGCGGCGATCGTCACGAACACCGCCATGGCGGCGGCGGTGGAACCGGCGAGCTTGGTCAGCCGGTCAAGAAAGTCGCGGCGGTCCATTTGGCCGTGCGTATATTTGTCGAAAAGATCGATGATTTTCTGGTCCATTCGGGATCCTCCCTTTGGTATCACGCCATGCCAATAACATAGCCGAGGGCCGCTATATTCCCTATGACTTGGACGCGATCAAGGTGAGGCGGCGCCTTCTCGTCACTGGCACGTAAACAGACACCACGTTCGGAATACGTTGATTATGCAGTCAATCACGCGGCGCGATTTCATTAACGGCGTGGCGCTGAGCGTTGCGTCGGGGCTTGCGCCGGATGCGCAAATTGCCGCACAGCCGTCCCGGTATCCGCCGCTGCTGCACGGCCTGCGCGGCCAGCACGCGCAGATGGTTCCGGCCAGAGCGTCCCGGGTGGTAGCGCGACGTCTCCAACACGGCACCGACCTTGCGTGCCGGGTCGCTGAGCTCGCGGTACGGATGACCAAGCACCCGGGTCGTGCCCGAAGTCGGTCGGACCAGGGCGAGGACGGCCTTGAGGGTCGTCGTCTTGCCGGCGCCGTTGGGCCCCAAGAATCCGGTAATCCGCCCGGACGAGACTCGAAATGTCAGATCGTCGACCGCGACCGTCTTCCCGTAGCGCTTCGTGAGACGCTCGACCTCGATCACGGCACTAGTGCCCCATCCAGCAATACATGCCGGCTTCTGGCCCGCGATCACGCGGCGCCAGAGCCCGCCCTCCTCCTTGCCAAGGCTGGTCAGCCTTGGCGCGTCTGAGTGCGGCCTCTGGCTTGGTGCTCGCGACCCAGAATCTCGGCGGCATCACTGGACGGGGCACTAGAGCGGCGTTACGAGCACCTTGCGGCTCCGCGGGCCGTCGAACTCGCAGAAGAAGATGCCTTGCCAGGTGCCGAGCGCGAGGCGGCCCTCCGCCATCGGTATGACGACCTGCGGGCTCATCAGCGCCGAGCGGATGTGCGACGGCGCGTTCTCCTCGCCGGCCTCGATGTGCTGCCAGCCCCAGTCGTCGCCGACGATCCGCTCCAGCGCTCGCTCGAAGTCGCGGGTCACGGCCGGGTCGGCGTTCTCGTTGATCGTGACGCCCGCGGTCGTGTGTGGGACATACACCAACGCCGCTCGGCCGTCGGCCCCTTCGACGGCCGCCTCGACGTCACGCGTGATCTCGATCAGCTGCGTGCGCCGCTCACTCCGGAGGGTGATCTCGCGCACCGGACTATCCTACGGCCCCATGGCAGAGGCATCCACGACGACCCAAGAGCTGGACACGTATCGCGAACGCGTCGACCGCTTCATCGCGGAGCTCGACGAGGAGTACTACCTCCACTACGCGGGGCACAAGGACACGCTCGACCTGAAGCCGCTCTACGAGCGCTATCCCGACCTCTCGACCCTCGAGCAGGCACAGGCGCTCGGTCAGGCGGCCGACGGGGACAAGGGCGTCTCTGAGCTCTGGCGCTTCGCGTCGGAGAACTACCTCGCCGAGCTGACGCGCGAGCACAGCGAGAAGACCGCCGCGCTGGAAGCGGAGCTGGAGGCGACCGTGGACGGCGAGACGATCGGCTACCGGATGATCCGCCCGACGATGGCCAACGCCGACGATCGCGCGAAGCGCGAGCGGCTGGAAGAGGTCAGGAACCGACTGACCGAGGAGCACATCAACCCGATCCTCACCGAGGCGGTCGAGACGGTGAACGAGGCCGTCCCGAAGCTGGGCTCCGAGACCTACCGCGACCTCTACCTGCGGTTCGGGTTCAAGCTCGACGAGCTGGCCGATCAGTGCCGTGCCGTCCTCGAGTCGACGGAGCGCCTCTACGAGGAAACGGCCGACCAGCTGTTTCGCAGGCGCGCGGGGGTCGGGCTCTCCGACGCCAGGCGGTGGGACGTCGCGCGCGTCTTCAGGGCCCCCGGCTGGGACGAAGCGTTCCCCGCCGCGAAGATGCTGCCGGCGCTCGAGGTCACGCTCGCCGACCTCGGCATCGACCTCCGCTCACAGGAGAACGTCGAGCTCGACATCGAGCAGCGGCCCAAAAAGAGCCCGCGTGCGTTCTGCGCGCCGATCGAGGTCCCCGGCCGCGTCGTGCTCGTGATCCAGCCGATGGGCGGCGCCGACGACTGGCGGGCGCTCTTCCACGAGGCTGGCCACACCGAACACTACGCACACGTCTCGGAGGACCTGCCGGTCGAGGCCAAGCGGCTCGGCGACGTCTCCGTCACCGAGGCGTGGGCGACGCTGATGGAGAACTTCCTGCTCGAGCCCGGCTGGCTCTCGCGGCGGCTCGACTTCCCGAAGCCCGCCGACTTCGCGGCCGAGGCGGCCACCGGCTCGCTCTACCTGCTCCGCCGCTACTGCGCGAAGCTGATGTACGAGATCGAGTTCCACGGTGCCCGCGAGCTCGACCCGGCCGCCGTGTCGGCCCGCTACGTCGAGCTGCTCGGCGACGCGCTCAAGATCGAGCCCAGTCCGACCGACTACCTCGGCGACATCGACTCGAGCTTCTACGTCACCGGCTACCTGCGCTCGTGGGCGCTGCAGGCACAGCTGCGGGAGCACTTCCGCGAGCGCTACGGGTCGTCGTGGTTCGCGGACCGCAAGGCGGGCGGGATGCTCCGCGAGCTCTGGTCGGAGGGCCACCGGCTCAACGCCGACGAGCTGCTCGCCGACGTCACGGGCGAGGAGCTCGAGATGGAGGCCTTCGCCGAGAGTCTCCGCGAGCTGCTTCGCTAGCGCGTTGATCAACGAGGAGACGGCGTGGGCCCGCGGCCGGTTCGACGGCCGCGACGGACCGCCGCAGCTCCTCTTCGGTCAGATGTACGAGGACTCCTCGCTGGAGCTGGCCCTCATCTCGCCCGGTCGTCGCGTCTTCTGTGTCGCTTCGGCCGGTTGCACGGCGCTCGCGCTCGCGGCCCGCGGCGACGACGTCACGGCGGTCGACATCAACCCTGCGCAGGTCGCGTACGTCCAAGATCGGGCGCAAGGCGCGCCGCCGCGTGAAGGCACGGCCGAGCTGGGATTCCGGCGCGTTCGGCGGCTTGGCGCACTCGTTGGCTGGAACCAACCCACGCTTCAGCGCTTCTGTGCGCTCGACGATCCCGACGAGCAGCTTCGCTTCTGGCGAGACCGGCTCGACACCCGCCGCTTACGGGCAGCGCTAACCGCGTTCCTTCGCCCGCTCATCCTGCGCCGCTTCTTCGCCCAGCCGTTCCTGGACGTGCTGCCCGGCCGGTTTGACCGCGTCCTCCACGCCCGGCTGGAGCGAGGCTTCGCCCGCCACGCCAACCGCGACAACCCGTTCGCGGCTCAGCTCCTCCTCGGCCGGCGGCGAGCCGCCAAGCCTGCGGCGCTGACCGTTGCGCAGGGAGACGCAGCGGAGTTCCTCGAGCGCTGCCCAAGGGAAAGCTTCGACGCGTTGTCTCTGTCGAACGTGCTCGACGGCGCTACTCCCGGATACGCCGACAGGCTCCTGGACGCCGTCCGCGCTGCTGCCGCGCCTGGCGCCGTCGTCATCCTCCGCAGCTTCGGTGAGCCACGAAGCGACGAAGAGGCCCGTCTGGCGGCCGACGAGCGGTCGCTGATCTGGGGCGGCGTCCGGGTGATGAAGGCGTAGATGCCCGTCGGGCGCCTTCGGCTAGGGAGCGCGAAGATACGGGCGTGAGCCTCCCAGCTACCCACTACGCCAGGAGTGGCGACGTCGCGATCGCGTACCAGGTCCTCGGCGAAGGGCCCATCGACCTCGTCTTCGCTCCCGGTTTCGTCTCCAACGTCGAGGCCGGCTGGTCGATTCCGGGACGGAGCGAGTTCCTCCGGGCGCTCGCCGAGTTCGCCAGGCTGATCCAGTTCGACAAGCGCGGTACCGGGATGTCGGACCGGGTCGGCGACTCCGCGCCGCTCGAGACCAGGATGGACGACGTCCGAGCGGTGATGGACGCGGCCGGATCGGAGCGCGCAGCTCTCCTGGGCGTCGACTCGGGAGGCTCGATGAGCGCCGTCTTCGCCGCCACCTATCCCGAGCGGACCGCGGGCCTCGTCCTGTGGGGCAGCTCGGCGCGCACGCTCTGGTCGCCCGACCACCCGTGGGGCCGGACCGAAGCAGAGCACCTGACGATGATCGACCGCAACGAGCGGCTCTGGGGCACGACCGAGCACACGGTCGACGTGATGGGGCAGTACTGGCCGACCCTGACCGCCGACGACGAGACGACCCGGGCCTGGGCTTCGTACTACCGCCAGAGCGCGAGCCCGGGCGCGATCGCCGCCTTCGAGCGCATGAACATGCTGATCGACGTCCGCGAGGTCCTGCCGGCCATTCACGTCCCGACGCTCGTCGCCCACCAGACCGGAGACCGCGTCGTCGACGTCCGGGCCGGCCGGTACCTCGCCGAGCGGATCCCGGGGGCGCGCTTCGTCGAGCTCTCGGGCCAGGACCATGCGCCGTTCGGCGACGGAGCGGTCGAGCTCGTCGACCTCACCCGTGCCTTCCTCTCCGAGGTTCAGGCCGATCGGACCTGGGCCGAGGAGCACGACCGGATCCTCGCGACGGTTCTGTTCACGGACATCGTGGGGTCGACGGCGAGAGCCGCGGAGCTTGGCGATGCGCGCTGGCGCGAGCTGCTCCAGGCGCACCACGCTGCGGTCCGTCGGGAGCTGGCACGGCATCGAGGCACCGAGATCGAGACGACGGGAGACGGCTTCTTCGCGAGCTTCGACGGTCCGGCGCGGGCGATCCGGTGCGCGACGGCGATCAGCGAGCGTGTCAAGGAGCTGGGGCTCGAGATCCGAGCGGGCGTGCACACCGGGGAGTGCGAGCTGGTCGACGGCAAGGTCAGCGGCATCGCCGTCCACATCGGCGCCCGGGTCGCAGAGCAGGCCGCTCCGAGCGAGGTCCTGGTCTCCAGCACCGTCAGGGACCTCGTCGCCGGTTCAGAGCTCGAGTTCGCCGACCGCGGCGCCGCCACGCTGAGCGGCGTGCCCGGCGAGTGGCAGCTCTTCGCGGTGGTCGCCTAGAGCGCGCCGCCGGCGGCGGGCGGTGCTCCGGCCTCGAGGGGATTCTCCTCCTCGCCGGTCCGGGCCAGGTACTCCTCGACCATGAGCAGGTTGTCTCCGGCCCGCTCAACCGTCGCGAGCAGGTGGGCCATCGAGGACACCTCCTCCCGCTGCTCCTGGAGGAACCAGTGCAGGAACTGCTCGCCGACGAGATCGCCCTCCTCCCGGGCAAGCGCGACAAGAGCGACGATCTGGTCGGTGACGCGCTTCTCCTGTTCCAGCGCGAGCGCGACGGGCTCCGACGCGCTCCCGAAGTCCGTCCGCGGCGCTTCGACACCGGGGATGACGACCGGATTGTCGGAGTCGAGCAGGAACTGGACGATCATCATCGCGTGGTTCCGCTCCTCGACCGCCTGCCGGTAGAACGCGGCCGCGAGCTGCTGGAGCGATTCCTGGTCGTAGTGAGCCGCGATCGCGATGTACTGCTGCGAGGCAGCGAACTCGTAGGCGATCTGCTCGTTCAGCGCGTCCGGGAAGCGGGCCATCGCGCGAATCTAACCAAGCGAGGGGTCCAGTCTGGACCCGCGACGTCCTGCAAACTGAATATTCTCTATTCATGGAGCGACGACGCGTCCTGATCGCGGGTGCCGCGGGTCGCGACTTCCACAACTTCAACCTCGTCTACCGCGGCCGGCCGGAGCTCGAGGTCGTCGCGTTCACGGCGACGCAGATTCCGAACATCGACGGGCGCGTCTACCCGGCGGAGCTGGCCGGAGACCTCTATCCGGAGGGGATCCCGATCCGCCCCGAGGCGGCACTGCCCGATCTCGTCCGGGAACACGAGATCGACGAGGTCGTCTTCGCGTACTCCGACGTGACGCACGAGCACGTGATGCACGTCGCGTCGCGCGCGCTGGCCGCCGGCGCGTCGTTCCGGCTGCTCTCCCCTCACGAGACGACGCTCACCTCGTCCAAGCCGGTCGTCGCGGTCTGCGCCGTGCGAACGGGGTCAGGGAAGAGCCAGACCACGCGCCACATCGCCTCGTTACTTCGACAGGACGGGAAGCGCGTCGCCGTTCTTCGCCACCCGATGCCCTACGGCGACTTGACCAAGCAGGCCGTCCAGCGCTACGCCGACTACTCCGACCTCGACGCCAACGACTGCACGATCGAGGAGCGCGAGGAGTACGAGCCCCACCTGGCCGAGGGCAACCTCGTCTTCGCCGGCATCGACTACGCCGCGATCCTCGACCAGGCCGAGCAGGAAGCGGACGTGATCCTCTGGGACGGCGGCAACAACGACACGCCGTTCGTGAAGCCGAACCTCCACGTCGTCGTCGTCGACCCGCACCGGCCGGGCCACGAGCTCCGCTACCACCCCGGCGAGACCAACCTGCGGATGGCCCACGTCTGCGTCGTGAACAAGGTCGACACGGCTCCGCCGGAAGGCGTCGAGGCCGTGATCGAGTCGATCCGGACGCACAGCCCGGAGGCCGCGATCGTCCGCGCTGCGTCGCCGTTCCACGTCGAGGAGAACGGCCTGCGGATCGAGGGCAAGCGGGTCCTCGCGATCGAGGACGGGCCGACGCTGACCCACGGCGAGATGGCCTACGGAGCAGCCGTGCTGGCTGCGAAAGCGAACGGCGCCGCGGAGCTGGTCGATCCACGCCCGTTCGCGGTCGGCTCGATTGCGAAGACACTCGAGGAGTGGCCGCACATCCACGACCTCCTCCCTGCGATGGGTTACGGGAACGGCCAGATCGCGGAGCTGCGCGAGACGATCGAGCGGTCGGACGCCGACCTCGTCCTGATCGGGACGCCGATCGACCTCAGGCGCGTGATCGACTTCGACAAGCCCGCGCTGCGCGTGAGCTACAAGCTCGAGGAGCTGGGCGAGCCGACCCTGGCGGATCTGCTCGCGGAGCACGGGCTGCTCTCGGGGACCAAAGCCGCCGTCGCCTGACGTCGCGTCGAAGACCCCGGGACGGCCGGTCCGACACGAGAATCACGTCGTGACCCCTCCCGAGACTCGGTACACGAAAGGGCCGGAAGGCGGCTATGTCGCGTACCAGTTGTTCGGCTCCGGCTCTGTCGACCTCGTCTTCGTGCCGAGCTGGGTGACCAACTCCGATGCGATGTGGGACGAGCCGACGATCGCCGCGTACCTCGACCGGCTCGGAGCCTTCGCGCGGGTGCTGTGCTTCGACAAGCGCGGAACCGGCGTGTCCGATCCGGTTCCCCTCGGCGAGCTTCCCCGGCTCGAGGAGTGGATGGACGACGTCTCGACCGTGATGGATGCGGCCCAGCTCGAACGCGCCGCCGTGCTCGGCGACACCGAGGGAGGTCCGATGGCGATGCTGTTCGCCGCGACGCATCCGGAGCGGCTCTCGGCGCTCGTCCTCGTCAACACGTTCGCCCGCTGGCGTCGTGCCGACGACTACCCGATCGGGATGCCGGCGGAGACCGCCGAGAAGCTCGTCGACCGGTACGAACAGCACTACGGCGTCACCAACGAGATCCTCGCGCTCACCGGTCCGACAACGGCCCACGACGCGCGCTTCGGCCGCTGGTTCACGCGGTACCAGCGGCTCGCGATGCCTCGGGGCGCCTCGACGGCGATGTATCGCTGGGTCACGCAGCTCGATGTGCGATCGATTCTCCCGTCGATCCGCGTGCCGACACTCGTGCTCCAGCGCCGCGACGCGCTCCACCACCGAGCAGCCTTCGGCCGCTACCTCGCAGAGCACATCCCCGGCGCGAAGTACGTCGAGCTCCCAGGCGCGGACACGCTGCCCTTCAACGCAGGCGACTTCGGACCCCTGCTCGACGAGGTGGAGGAGTTCTTGACCGGAGCAAGAGCCGCTCCGGTCTTGAACCGTCAGCTTGCGACCGTCATGTTCACCGACATCGTCGGCTCGACGCGGCTAGCCGCCGAGCGCGGCGACGTCGCCTGGGGACAGCTCGTCCGGCAGCACGACGACGTCGTGCGTGAGCATCTCGCCGCCTACCGCGGCCGCGAGGTCGACCGGACGGGCGACGGGTTCCTGGCGACCTTCGACGGCCCCGCCAGGGCAGTCACGTGCGCTGCTCGCCTGGGAGAAGCGCTGAGCGCGCGCGGCCTCACGATTCGGACGGGTATCCACACGGGAGAAGTCGAGCTCGCCCAGGGAACGTTGCGCGGGCTCGCCGTGCACATCGCCGCGCGGGTGATGGCGGCGGCGGAGCGCGGCGGCATCCTCGTCTCCCGCACGGTGCGCGACCTCGTGGTCGGCTCGGGCATCGAGTTCGCGGATCGCGGAACCTACGACCTCAAGGGCGTGCCCGGGAGCTGGGCGCTCTTCGAGGTGATCAGCGCGCCCTGAGCGAACCGGTCGGCTAGACCGGCCGAATGTGTCGCGACCTCGAGTTGAAAGGAGTCGCACACGATGCGAACGCTCGTACTCGCCGTCATCGGCATCGCCGCCGCCTTTGCGCTGGCGCTCGTTACCAAGCCCGTTCTCGACTCGGGCCAGGCATCGAGCCACCGCGAGGCGCCGGGGATCGCCGAAGACCAGTATGTGGACAACACTGACCTCTACGCGTACCGCAGCTCGGACGCGCCGAACTCCCTGACCGTGATCGCGAACTGGATCCCGGCCGAGGACACGGCGGCCGGGCCGAACTGGTACCGCTTCTCCGAGCGGGCCCGCTACGCGATCAACATCGACCAGGACGGCGACGCGAAGGCTGACGTCACGTACCGCTTGCGGTTCAAGAACCGCGACGCTGCGCTGTTCCTCGGGAACACCGTGCAGGACTACACGGTCACCCGCGTCTCAAAGGGACGCGAGACGATCGTCGCCAAGGGCGTCACCCCGCCGAACAACATCGGGCCGCGGACGACGCCGAACTACCGGCAGCTCGCCCAGGCGGGCGTGTTCAACCTCGCGGGCGGCGGCAAGGTGTTCGCCGGCCAGCGTGAAGACGCGTTCTTCGCGGACATCGGGGCGATCTTCGACCTGGTCGCGATCCGCAAGGGCACCGGCAACATGGGCGGCGGGAAGGACTTCTTCGCCGGCTATGCGGTGCACGGCATCGCGCTCCAGATCCCGATCTCCCAGCTCGACGACAAAGACCACACCGTCGGCGTCTGGGCGACCACCGAGCGGCCGCAGATGAAGATCCGCTCGTGGCGCACCAAGAGCGGCGTCCGCCGTTACTCGCAGGAGCGGGCGTGGACTCAGGTCTCCCGCCTCGGTAACCCGCTCGTCAACGAAGTGATCATCCCGACCAAGCTCAAGGACCGCTGGAACTCCCTGAGCCCGGCGACGGATGCGCAGTTCGTGCAGTTCTATCGCCAGCCCCTGCTTGCCGCGGTCATCAACCAGCTGTACGGCCTCGGGATCCAGGAGACGAACCGTGACGACCTCGTCCAGGTCCTGCTCACGGGCGTCCCGGGCCTGAACAACACCGGCCCGAAGCTCGCAGACATGCTGCGGGTGAACCTCTCGATCGCACCGTCGGGGAACCCGAACCGGTTGGGCGTCCTCGGCGGCGATCTCGCCGGCTTCCCGAACGGCCGCCGGCTGACTGACGACGTCGTCGACATCGCCGAGCGCGCGGTGGCCGGGAAGCTCCTGGGCCATCCCGCCGGTGACCTGCTCGGTGACGGCGTTGACGGGAACGACGTGCCGAACCTGGGCATGTTCCCGTACGAAAACGACCCGCCGAGCGGGTTCGACAACGTCAAGGGCCAGCAGAAGCCTTGATGAGACGAGCCCTGCTCGCTGGAGCGGTGGCGGCAATCGCCGCCACCGCTCTGCTCCTCGGCGGCGCGCTGCGCAGCGACGACCGAGCCTCCGCGGCTCCCACCGGCCGCCAGCTCGTCCGCTTCGGGCTCAACGAGCTCCAGGCGGCCCGCACGGGCGACCCGGCGCGGTACGCGCGTGCCGAGGACGCACTACGACGCGCCCTAGCCGCCGACCCGAACGACGTCGAGGCCCTGGTCGGACTGGCCTCCGTCGCCAACTCACGACACCGCTTTCGAGACGGGCTGGCGCTCGCCCGCCGCGCCAAGCGCGTATTTCAGGCAGTCGCGGTCGCCGACCGCCAGCGCGCGGCGCACGAAGTCTTTGTCGCTCATCGGGCCCTTCAACAACAATGACAACGCGCGCGCCGACACGCGATAGCCCTCGATGAAGTTGCGCAGCGCCGATGCGTACAGCAGCAGGAACGCGTGGCCCGTCCAACCGTCGTGACCGACACCGGGCCGCAACTGCTCGTTTTCTTGCTGGAGCTCGCCCGCGGCGATCATCGTCTGCAACGTGCTGTCGAAGATCTGATTGAAGCTCGCATCCGCGCGGAACCGGAACTCGTGTTTGAACAGCTTCGAGAGCCGCAAGACGCGCGTGCGCACCGTGTCGTGATCGGCGGGCGGGCCCGGCGAGTGCAATACGGAGAGCGCGACC
>Ga0081455_10008255_pt1 | contig 10857 bp, 19 predicted proteins | sample TabmetS3T2R1_FD_70207 | JGI IMG/M metagenome (GOLD analysis project Ga0081455, IMG submission 70207) | Tabebuia heterophylla rhizosphere microbial communities from the University of Puerto Rico - S3T2R1 | ecosystem: Host-associated > Plants > Roots > Rhizosphere ... | reverse complement strand
GGATTGCTGGGCCCCGGCATCCCCAACTCGCCTGCCCCAGACATGAAGAAGTCCCCGGGCCGAGGAGCCCGGGGACGGTCAAGACGTTGCCTGCGGTCAGTCCTCGTTTACCTCCCACGGGCTGCCCATGTGGGACAGCGGGCCCGTCGCTTCCCGCAACTCCGTGTGCGCCTGCCCCAGCCGGTCCCTGGTCTGGCCCAGCGCCCACACCACGGCGAACACCTGGTCGGAGATGTCCTTTCGGGAGGTCTCGGCGGGCGGCTTGTCGTCCAGGCGGATCCTCTGATTGTCCGACAGTTCGAGCAGGCCGGCCTCCAACTGGGAGAGCGCCTGCGGCAGCCGCTCAAGGAGCTGCAGGAGGGCGTTCGCCGTATCGGACACGTCCGCGGGATTCTCGAAGGCCTTCCGGTCCAGGGAGGCGTGGTTCAACGCGCGGATCTCCTCGGCGGCCGCGGAGGCGATCGTGGACGGCTTTCGGTTCAAATCCATGAGGGCTCCAGGGTGTTGTCGGCAACCCGGCCAGTCTCCCAGCCGGCACCGACAGTCTGGAGGGGACTACCGCAAGCCACCCAGGGTGTCGTACCGGCGCCCGGGTTCACGGTCCTCCGGCCGCGGGGCCTTCGACCGGTCCCGCTCAAGATGTTGTTGCCCGGCATCCATCCGCCGCGCGTGGATGAGCTGGGACGGGTGCCACTGCACCTGGGGCCTCCTGGTCAGCGCCCGGATGCCGGCGCGGCTGTCGTAGTCGGCTTCCTTACGGGGCGCCTCGCAGGGGACGCCGGGGCCGGCGCCGCAGGTGGCACAGCGGTGGGCGAGCGCGTACACGTGCGGCGGCGGGAACGCCGGGATGTCGTTGATCATGGTGTCCTCCTCGGCGGCAGTGTCCACCTGAACCGCGTTCGCACCTAATGGCCGGGCCGTGGGCCGTTGCAGGGCTGCTGCTGGGGCTGCTGACCGGTGCTGGTGCGTGGTGCTGGCGTCGAGCGTCTGTGCGCCCCGGCATGCCCTCTGCACGCGCACGCCCGACCCGCCGCACGGTCGAACACATGGGGGATACACAGGAAGTGTGCGTAGGCCGTGGGGATGGCACGGACTGCCCGAACGGCGAAACCGAGGTACTGGTCGACGGAGTCCGGTGCGAGGAGTGCCTGCACTACTGGGAGCTGGACGCGACGGATCCAGAACGCCGGCTGGTCACGGACGACGGGCTGACCCGACCGAACGGGGACCCGCGGGAAGCCGGACCGGGCACCGCGGCGTAGGCCGAAGGCCTGGTCGCCCCACGGCCGCACCGCTGCTATCAAGGAGGGTGGTCATTCGGCCCAGGGGAGGGAACCCAGCGTGGAGTTCGTCTTCGTGTGCGGCTGGTGCGACACCGAATGCGTCGTCTGGGGCGAGCCTGTCGTGTCCTGGTGGACTCAGAAGTACCGGGTGCCGGACGACTTCGAATGCTGGTGGTGTGGTGGTGTCAGTACCAGCCCGCCCCCGCCCTGGACCGAAGCCGACTAGCGACACCCCCAGACCCGAAGACCTGGAGGCGTCGCGTGCCCGGTCAGGCGAGTCCGAGTGCCTCCCAACGCCCTTCCCAGTCGGGCAGCAGGACCATGAGCCCCTCTTGCAGGCTACCTGCCTTCTTGCATGCAGCCAGGATCTCTACGTCCGAGATGCCAGCTGCGATTGCTCCTCCTAGCTCGGTCTTGAAGGCATGCCAGGCTTTTGGATGTGGCACGGATGATCGCCACCGGTGGTCGTCGACATCCACGGACCCCCAAGCCGAGGCCCATGCCGTCGTAGCGTCGAAGATCAGGTCACCCCATGAGCCAGGAATGTACTCCGCGATGTGCAGGTCGAGACCCGCTCCGGCCCTCTCGGCAGCGGTCAAGATCCGATCTTCCGAGAATCCCTGGGACAGAAGATTCGTGATGACCTCTGCGGCCCTGTCGCTGGCTACGTTGGAGCAGTCGATGTCCTTTTCCTTGCAGCGAGCCTGATAAGCGGCCAACCAACTTCCGGTGATCTGATCAACAACTTCCTCACTCACACGTGGGACCGAATCCGGGCCAGCGTCGATGATCTGCCCAGCCTGGTCCTGCATCTGCCGGATCTTCGTCCAGCAGATGCCGGCGAAGTACCGGAAGGTATTGGCCGGGATGACCTTCTGATTGGTCATCGCTGCGCGTACCGCCTCAGACAGCTCCCAATCAGGCAGACCGGCCTCATAGAAGTTGTCCAGGCTGGACTCCCAGTTGGCGTCGAGCGGGACCGGCTTCTGGGCATGCTCAGGGCCGGTCTTCCAGTCGTCCCACGCCTCCCGGAAGGTGTTCCGGTAGTCCAGGCGCACCTCGTGCTTCGCGCGGGCCATCTCGGCTGCCTTGCCCATGGCGGCCGCCCACCGCAGCGCGTCCTGTTCAACGTCAGCGACGATCGGCGCGTCGGCCGGCATGGACGTCTTGCCGCTGTTGCATGGGTCGCACGCCGTAACCAGATTTGCTGGCTCATCGCTTCCGCCTAGGGCCTGCGGTACGACGTGGTCGACTGTGAGCTTCACGTCCGGCGCCGAGGCCCCGCAGTAGCGGCACGTGTGGTTGTCCCGCCGCAGGACCTCGTACCTAAGTCGCTTCGTTACAGCCATGATCCCCCCTCAGCTCCGATTCCCATTCAACTGGCGCATGGCCGCTCGTGCGGCGGCAATCTTCGCCGCGGTCCCCTCATCGTCCGAATAGCTGACCTTGTCCGGCCGCTCAGGGACGTCACTGAAGCGCTCACGACGCTGGCCGGGCATCCGGTTAGGGCCGCGGCGGGGAAGGTCCTCTACGCGGCGTGCGAGGACGCTGGGGTAGCTCTTGATGCCTTCGGGTGCCTCGGTCAGCTTCTTCACCAACTCGGCATCCAGAGACCAGCCCTGCTCTGCTGCTGCCTCCGCGAGCTTCGGTGCCAGCTTCCGGGCGGTGGCCCGGCCGGCTCGCCACGGGTTGGGCAAGTCCTGCAAGAAGTCGTAGGCAGCCTGGATCTGTTCGTCGTTGCTGGCGGAGCTTCCCCCCTCCTCCCTCCCTGCGGGCGGAGCCGTGGTCGTGAGGGGGTAGGGGGAGGAGGTTTCCACCTCCTCCGGGGGGTGTGGGGGGTGAGCGCCATTGGAGGCACATGGTGCGACCTGCGGTTTTACGTCTTTCACCACGTCGGCCATCGACCATGTCTGGTGATTGGAGGCACGTGGCGCGACCTGCGGTTTTGCCTGATCCGCCAGATGTGGTGATTCACCATGTGTGGTCATTGGAGGCACATGGTGCGACCTGCTGGTTTCCGTTTCGTCCCCTCCGAAGCGAATGGCCGCGGCACTGCCGGGCTTGGGCCGCTTGGAAATCTCGTACCGGATACCGGCGGCCCGGCCCCTCTCGCCCCGGAGCCGTTCGGCGCGGATGTAGCCGGCCTCTCTGATTAGGGCCAGCTCGCGCCGCACGGCGTCCGCCCCGAGGGGCTTGCCGTTGGCGCTCTTCCAGCCGAGCCCACGGAACCAGTCCACCAGGTCCTCGACGCCGAACTCGGCGCCCTGCGGCATGAACCAGATGGCCTGGAGGACACAGATGGTAAGCGGCTGCCAGCCGTGTCCGAAGAACGTCTGGTCGGTGACGGTGACCGACGGTTCGGGCTCGATGGAGCGCGTGTACGTCTCGGAGCTGCTCGAAGCGGCATCCGCTGTGGGGAATTGCTGCTCGCTCACCGCGTTACCTCCGCCGTGCGGAGGAACGGGTCGGGGCCACCTGTCGGCATCCCGGGGGGACGCGTTACAGTCCTCATAGGAGAACCAGTCCAATCCATTCCATGGATCTTCTGAGCCAGCAGACGCCAATCCGCTGGTGTGCACTACGGCCGGTCTGAGGTGCTGCGACCTCTAGCCGGCCGTTCTGCGTTCCGGGCCGTGGCTGCGATCACGGCGGTCGGAACGCGACCGTTACTGCTGGTCTGAGGCCTTGCTGGGCCGCCGGCCTGGCTCCTTGTCCGGTCCGCGCCCCACGATCGGGTGGTTCCGGAAGAAGTCCAGGAACGGGCGGGTCTCCATCACCTCGGCGTTCGCCAGCAGCCAGTACGGGTGCGGGCGGTCCAGGCCGAACGGCCAGTCCGGGCGCTTGGAGAGGCGGCGGACGCCTTCCCGGGTCATGTTCTTCGCCAGCCCGAGGCGGACGACCAGGTCGGCGCCGGTAGCGAAGGTGACGACGGGCGGGATGGCCTCGATGGTTCTGGGGTCGGGCTGCTTCAACTGTCACCCCGGCCGATGATCAAAGCCGGGGGCAGCGCGAGAGTATCGCCAACAAGTAGAGTCACCTGTGACTGCCTTCCTTGCATGGGTTGGACGGTCAGGGCCGCACGTCTTCGCAGGGCAGCGGCCAAACAGGGAGGTCGGGGGTTTGTGGTGAACCACCGGCCTCCCGCCTCTAGGGCGGGCTCCGCATCGTTCTTGGCTCCTCTGTGTCGACTTGCTAACCGTTGTGCCTGGCCGGGGGTTCGTTTGCTGCGCCCCGCAGGTGGTTCTTGCCGCCATGCGCGAGGTGGAGGAACTCCTCTCGGGAAGCCGGTTTGCCCGTCGGCTCCTGTCGTACCACTGTGACGGGATAGCCCGCTGACCGTGAGAGATTGCAGACCAAGCCGTCCCGGACAAGGTCACTCACGGCGAACTTTGCCGTCGTGATGGATACACCGAACAGTTCCGCGATGCCTCGGTATCCGGGAAGCCGGCTCCCGATCTGGTACTGGCCGCGACGGATGGCCTGCCTGATCTCGTCGACTATCCGACCGCGCTCGGGGTCCTGCTCCAGCTGACGGCGAATGCCGTGCTTGCGTGCGGGTGAGTTCGACATGCGCCAAGTTCGGTCGTGACGGGGGTTCTCCGAGATGGTCGCTCTGGTCTCCTCGTCCTCAGCGTCCTTTCGTGTCGGGTACCAATCCACCTGCTTCCGGACGACCAGGTGCCACCAGAACTTGATCTGACTGTGCTCGACGAACCGCTGCTCCGGGTGCTTGGAGATACCGACGTACAGGAGGTCTCCTGCTTCGTCGTACAGCCGGTACACGGCCGTCGGCTCGTCGGTCACTGGGTGTCCACCTGCCAGAGGCCCGGCGCGTACACGTCCTCCCAGACCTCCAACGGGCCGTCCTCGTCGGAGAACGTGTTCACCAGAACCAGGACGGGTACGGGCGTCCCGGGTTCGACGTCGACACCCAGGGCCTTCAACTCGTAGTCGTACGCCAGGCGCGCGCTCCGGCGTTCCGGTGACTTCGTGACTTGCCGGCCGGTGCGCGCCTTGTAGACCTCCTGCCAGAACTGGCCGAACGGCTCAGTGCTGAGGAGCTCGGGCACGTCGCCAAGGGCCCGCATGTGAATGCAGGAGACGGCGAACACGGTGCGTTTGCCGTCGCGCACGAACGTCCGAGTACGCACCACGACTTCGTCATGGATCTCCACGCCCAGATGGTTCGCGAGGATCGGGTCAGTGATGGCCCGTAGCTCTGCGGTGTGGTCCACCGACTTCTCCTTGTCCCCATACGGCTTTCCGGTACGAGCGATTCGTTCCAGTCGGGCGGAGGCAGTTGCGGCGACGCGCGGCTGATCGGCAACCACGGTGCCCACACCGGGCTTCGGCACGGTCAGGCCCTCCGACTTCAGCATTCGGAACGCGCGGTTCGCCGTGGTGATCGACACGTTGAACTGCTCGCAGACCTTGGACATGGAGGGCATTTCGTCGCCTGGGGCCAGCGTGCCGTCGGCGATCAGCTTCCTGTAGTGGCTGGCGATGTCCGCGTATCCGTGCTTCTTCGGCTTGTTGTCGCTCATCTTCACCTTCTCTCTAAGTGTAGTGCTTGCCTTCCCCGGTGTAGTGCTCTACGTTAGACCTTGTCGGAGCGCAACGCAACGACAGCCAGGACCAACGAGGCCCAGCAACACCAAAGGGCCCAGGTGGTTGCACACCTGGACCCCGAGGGGGCCCCGAAGGACCCGGCAGATCGCTACCAGCCTCAACCAGGAGCGACTGCTATGAAGCACGTTATCGGAGAACCGGTGGACGTACAGCACTCCACCACCCACATCGCTAGCACTACCTCCGCTGAGATCGGCCCGCGCCGGCCGGGGACGGTGTACGACAACGCGTCGGGCCTGTTCGAGGTCCTGCGTGTCGTCACTGACCCGTCGGAGGCCCGCCGGATCCTGAAGCGCCACGCCGCCCGGTTCGCGGTCCTCGTCCGGGACCTGCACGCCGGCACGGAGCACTACACGGGTGCCGTCTGGACCGGCTCGGACCGCGTGCTGAAGGCGGTGCAGGTCTGATGATGGACGCCGGTCACACGCACGGCCCGACCGCGTACCTGGTGAACGGGTGCCCGCTCTGTGACGCCGCGAAGGCCGCCCGGAACCAGGCGATCGAGCACCTGTCCGAGGCCCTGTACCTCCTCGCTGGCCTCCGCAGCGAGGACGACCCGGCGACGCTGCGCCTGAACCTCGGCCCGATCAACATCACCGGGGACGACATCGGCAGCTGCCACAGCATCGATCTGTCCGCGAAGCAGGCCGAGGCGCTGTCCGACGCGATCGACTCCATGAACGCGTACGCCGGCAGCGACAGGCTTCAGGACATCGAAGTCGACCGGGGGAGCCTGGCCCGTCGTAAGGCGGAGCTGATGGCATGGATGGAGGGGCAGACCGGCGAGGTCATCGATTCCGGGAAGTTCTCCGCTGCTGCGGTCGCCCAGGGCGACACCGACCTCTGGGACTCCGTCAACGACATCTACGCCGAACTGGACCTCCTCGCCTTCACGAAGAAGGTTCTCGACGACGCGACCGCCGACAACCTGACCGTCAACCAGGCCCTGGACTCCTTCTTCGGGGCGATCCCCGCACCGGACGCGCTCGGCAACCTCATCGACCCGGCAGATGAGGACGACGTCTGATGAGCGCGCACGTGCACACCGAGGGCAACGCCGTCCCGTCCGTGGACGGAACCGACCTCGGCGACCTCCTCGAAGACCTCCGTGGCATCCACCCGGGCATCGACCTCATGTGCGACGGGGCCCGGCTGATCGCCCACGACCGGCACGACATCAACATGACCCAGGTCCTGATCGCTCTCCTGGCCGGATCCCCTGACGCCGTGGACGCCACCAGCCTTCCCGGGCTCCTGGTCGAACGCCTGACGAACCCGGCCACCAACCCGGCCCTCCGCACTCTCTCGCTCGATGCGCAGAAGGCGGCCGCCCACCAGGGCTGGCTCACCGCCCACAACCTCACCGACCCCGACCTGCGGAACACCGCAGCCGAAGCCAACGCCGCCATCGACGACCGGAAGGACCCGCAGTCATGACGAACACCACGCAGGCCGACGCCGTTCGGGACGCCGCCGACGCCGTGAACGCCCACGTTGCCGGCCCCGACTCCGTCACCTTCCACGACATGCAGCAGAAGGTGCAGGACGCGCTGAACCTCGGCGCCAGCCTCACTGACATCCGCGACGCCCGCCCGACCACCTGACCCCCCCCACCGGGGTGCGGCCGACCGAGCCGACACGGCGGCCGCACCCCACCCCCAGACCGCACCACCCCGACCACAACCCGAAGGGAACCACCGTGCTCAACACCACCGCGATCCTCCGCACCAGCGTCGACGAGCAGAAGCCCGCCCCGAAGCAGCCCACCCCGGGCGGTGGCCGCAAGGACCTCGACACCGTCTGACCCCCACCCCGGGCCTCTGGCCCGGCCGGAGGCCGTCCCCGCTACATCCCCCGGCGGGGACGGCCCCCAGCCAGACCAGCACCCACCATCAGCCGGACCCCGACCGGAAGGAACCACCGTGCAGAAGGCCACCCTCGCCGAGGCCGCCATCCTCGTCTTCTCCGGCGGCATCGCCGCCAGCCTTGGCATCCAACTCGCCGACCACAGCGTCAGCATCGCCGCCATCTCCGCCACCATCACGTTCACCCTGACCACCGGCCTCTACATCGCCGCCCAGATCGGCCAAGGCCTGCGCACCACCCTCTACACCTGCCCCGCCAAGGGCTGCACCGTCTCCATCCGTGCCCGCGGTACCGACCAGGCCGAACTGGCCCGGCTCCGGACCCTGGCCACCGACCACGGCAAGCACGGGAGCACCCGATGACCGGACACGAGTTCGCCCAGGCGCACGGCAACGACTCCAGCGACTGGACCGCGGCCGACTTCGAATCCGAGATGGTCCTGGCCGACATCGACATGCAGGCCCTCCGTAACCGCCTCAAGGAGAAGCCGGCCAAGACCCTGTCCGCCCCCGCCGGCTTCCAGCCCGCAGCCTGATCCGAAGGGACCCCGCCCTGTGGCTACCGCAGCCGACCACATCACCCAGGCCTGTAAGGCCCTCGCCCCCCGCGAAGGCGGACTCGGCCCCCGCCCCGAACGCGTCCGTGAAGCCGACGCGCACGCCCGCGTGGCCACCGCCCTCGCCCTGGACCGGATCGCCGACCTCCTCGAGGGCTTCGTCACCAGCACCGCCCACGGCCCCGACGCCGAGACCACCCTCCAGCCGCCCATCCGGCACAGCGCCTGACTCGCCAGGAAGGACACCGAACCCGATGGCCATCGCACCGCCGACGCCACGCCTGATCGGCATCATTGACCGCCTTCTGGCCGTCCTCGCCTGGGGCTGCCAGATCGGCGCTGCCGTGCTCTACCTCGGCGTCACGTTCACCTCGGACGTGTGGCGGAAGACGTTCGCCCAAGACCCGGTCTACACCATCAACGTCTGGGTGTTCGCCGTCGGCCTGGCACTGATGTGGATGACCGGCCTTCGAGAAGAGCAGGCCCGCTACTACAACCGCAGGGTACGCACCTTCCAGCGCAAGGTCCGAGCCTTCGGGCATTTCGGCGTTCTCTTCATCGCGGCCGCCTCGGCAGCCGACAACCACAGGGACCGGATCGGCATGTGGGCCCTCATGGGGATGGCCGCCGTGCTCGCCACCGGAACCTGGGCAGCGTGGATGAAGACCAGGATGCTCCCAGCCGAGGACCAGGCAGTCATCGACGCCATCCACGACCGTGAGGCCCAGCAGACCGCCGCCGCGTACGACAGCAGCGAGAAGGAACGGCGCCGCCAGCGGCTCAACGCGATCGTCTCCAGCCTCGGCTACGAGCTCACGGAGACGCAGACACCAGCCGTGCAGCCAGCCGACACCAACCACGTCACATGGACCGTCCCGTCTGGCAAGCACGCCCCGCTCGTCTACTTCATCCGCAACGGCAACCGCATGAAGATCGGCACCTCGACGGAGCTGAAGCGCCGCATTCGCACCCTCGCGCTGCGCGCCGAGAACGTCGCCCTCCTCCTCGACGGTGACCGCCGCCTCGAGCGCAAGCTCCACGACCAGTTCGCAGACCTCCGCATCGGCGACACCGAATGGTTCGCCTACGAGCCCCCGCTGACCGACTACATCGCCGACCAGAACCGTCTCGCCCGAAAGGAGCAGGCCAAGTGAACGCCCCCACCAAGAAGACGTCCCCCCTGACCAAGCTCGCAGCCTTCCTGTCCGTCGGCTCCCTCATCTGGACGACCTGGAGCCTGTTCGACCTCCTCGGTGCCGGCCCCGCAGGCATGACTGTCGCCGCATGCGCGGACGCCGTGTGGGGCTCCGTCATCTACGCCGAGTACCGCGGAGTCCGACTCGCGGGACGGCGGTGGCCGGTCGCCCTCTTCGGATGGTTCGCCCTGATTGCCGTCGCCGTGTTCCTCGTCTGGCACGGCATCGCCGACGACAACCTCGCCATGGCCTACGCCGGCCCGTTCCTGCCCCTCGGCTCCAAGGTCATCTGGGCCCTCGCGCTGGCCGATATGCGCGACCCCGCCGCACTGACTGATGCGGAGAAGGCGACGCTCGCCGCGATGGAGCGCGGCCTCGTCTTCGAAGAGGCGCAGCACGCCACCGAGATGCGGCGCCGCACGATGCGCGCCGAGCTCCTCATGGCCGAAGTGTCCACGGACTTCGACATTGAGCTGATGCGGCAGGATCGGGCCCGCGAGCTGCACAGGATGCGACCCCTCGAGCTGACCGCCACCCCCGAGATCCCGGCCCGCACTGATGCGGTCGGTGAAGTCCCTGATGAGCGGCATGATGCGCCCCTGCCGCGCGTGGCACCGGCCCTCTCTGCGGCGCCCCGCCCCACCACCGATGCGCAGCAGCCGTACACCGGTGAGGCGCTGAGCCTCGAAGGCCTGTCGAAGGCTGCGGCGGTGCGCATCGTCCGTGACGCGGACCCGAGCGCATCAGCTCCGCAGATCGTGCAGCGCCTCGCGCGTCTCCTCGATCGGCAGGTAGACGCGGCCGCGTTGCAGGTCCTCGGCGACGTCCCGGATGAAGTTGGTGAGCTGGAAGGCGAGGCCGAGTTGCCGGGCGGGCTCGCGAGCGGCGAACCGATCGGAGGCGCCGAGGATCGGCAACATCATGGTGCCGATCACGGCGGCCGACCCCTCCATGTAGTCGAGCAGGTCGTCGTAGGTCTCATAGGACGTGACCGTGAGATCCATCGCCATGCTCCGCAGGAACGTCACGAAGTCGTCCACGTCCAGGTCGAACACGGCGATCGTGTGCAGCACGGCGGGCAGCAGCGGATCGTCCACCGGCTCGCCGCGCAGCCCGGCCACGAACCGCTCGGACCACTCGGCCAGCCGCGCGGCCCGCTCCTCGGGCGGCAGCGCCTCGGTGCGATCGACGATCTCGTCGGCGTAGCGGGTGAAACCGTAGAGCGCGTGCACATGGCGACGCTTCCAAGCGGGTAACAGACGAGTCGCCAGGTAGTACGTGCGGCCATGTTGCTTGTGCAGCGCGCGGCAGCGCTCGTAAGCGCCGG
>Ga0081455_10008254_pt1 | contig 10858 bp, 9 predicted proteins | sample TabmetS3T2R1_FD_70207 | JGI IMG/M metagenome (GOLD analysis project Ga0081455, IMG submission 70207) | Tabebuia heterophylla rhizosphere microbial communities from the University of Puerto Rico - S3T2R1 | ecosystem: Host-associated > Plants > Roots > Rhizosphere ... | reverse complement strand
CGACAAGTTCATCGATGAGGTGAAACAGAAGGTCACACCTGGGACGTCAGCACTGTTCTTGCTGACCGACGACACCGTCGTTGCCGAGGTCGAGAGCGCTCTCAAAGACATGAATGCTCATCTCATCGCCAGCAATTTGTCGGCAGAGCAGGAAGCGAAGCTGCGAGAGGCATTCGCGGAAGAGTGAGAGCAGCCCTCATTCAACAATCGGGCGAATCACGAACCCCGTCTTGAGCTTTGGAGTGAAGAACGTTGACTTGGGCGGCATCAACAGGCCTTCTCGCGCGGTCCGCTCAATCTCGACGACACTGACCGGCCGAATCAATACCGCGGCGGTGGCGCGCCCGCCCTCCACCTCGCGCAACGTCTCCTCGAGGCCGTGCTGGTAGCTGACCGTCATCGGGACATCGGCGAGTGCGGTCTCTAACCAGCCCCCATCGAGCGCGCGGACGCCGTCGAAGCGTCCCGGTTTGGCGTCCAAGCGCCAGGACCCATCACGCGTACACAGCACCAGAAACCCATCCGCTGCCATTGCGGCAAGAGTCTCCGGGCTCGGCCGGTCCGTCGGGACGAGCTCAAACGATCGGGCCAGCGCGAATGCCAGATCCCCCGGGTCGATGTCGGTGTAGAGCCGGTGAATCGCCTCAACGCTGAGCTGTTCTTCTATCAGCTCGTTGATGAAGGCGAGCGTCAGCTCCGCCGGCGTATCAGTGCGGCCGGTGGCCTCGCGGACTTCGTCGCGGTAAGTGCGAGAGACTCCATAGCGGTGATGGCCGTCGGCGATCAACACATCGTCAGCGAGCAGCTTGTCTTGAATAGCGGCCATCCGCTCTGGATCGGTGATGCGTTCGACGACGTGATCAACGCCGGCATCCCTCACAGCGCCCAAGGGCTCACCCGGCTCGGCGAGCAAGTCTGTCAAGCCAGATGCCAGTGAAAGCCCCCAAACCGGGGATAGGTTCGCCGCGGTGGCCCTGGTCAGGTCAAGGCGATCGGTGGATGCCGCCGCCGTGGTCCGCTCGTGCGGGAGAACCCCACCAGCCTCAAGATCAACCACTTCGAGCCCGCCGACCACGCCCGAGATGTCGCGCGGCGTACCGGCCGAGTCCGTGAAACGCATCCGGTAGATGGTGAACGAGGGTTGAGAGTCATGAACAAGGACCCCCTGATCGAGCCAGGCACGCATTCTCTCGGCGGCAAGGTCGTAACGGTCCTCGCCGCCCCGCGGCACGTCGATGCGGACAACGTTATGAATCGATTTCGCCTCGAACGCATCGACATCGGCGTCGGCTAGCACGTCGTAAGGCGGAGCGATCACCGAGGCCAGATCGTCGGTGGCGTAGCGGATCGCGGCAAACGGTTCGAAGCGCGGCACGGCATAAGGGTTCCACGGATCGCGCGCCGCCGTGCTGAGGAGGAACGAGGGGACACGCTTTCCGTCCCCGAGTGAGGACGAAGTAGGCCGGCTGCAGCGCGCGTAGCGAGCGGAGCGCGCGTAGCGAGCGGAGCGCGCGTAGCGAGCGGAGCAAGCAATTCGACACGGATCGCTGCGCCGCTCTGACCGTGGCTCAGAACTGGGGTGACGGCCGCTCCGTGGTTGACCTGAAACATGGCAGTAATCGAGGTAGGGAAAGATGTTCACGTGTTTCTGCTGCGCGTGACCCTGCCGGATCGACCAGGTTCGCTGGGTTCAGTCGCGACGGCGATGGGAAGCGTAGGCGCCGATATCAACGCTGTCGAAATCGTCGAGAAGAAGTCGGACGGCAGCGTGGTGGACGACTTCATCGTCGATCTGCCGCCCAATCAACTACCCGAGACCATCGTGACGGCATGCCAGAACCTGGCCGGCGTACGCGTGGAGTGGATTGCGCGCTATCCCGAGGGCGGTGGGCTGCAATCGGACCTGGAGGCGCTGGAGCGGATGACGGCTGATCTGCCGCATGCCGCGGAAACACTCGTCTCGCTCTGCCCTGTCGTCTTCCGTTCCCATTGGGCAACCATGATCGATGTCTCCAGCGGCCCGCCTCGCATGTGCTTTTCGACCACCTTGGCACCGGACTTGACGCCAGAGATCGCGGCGAAGTTCACACCGTTCGACACCACTCACCGGACCGATCTTGAGGCGAACTGGAGTCCTGGCTGGGGCGACACCACCGCAGTGGTGACCCCGCTGACCCAGGACCGGGCGATCGTGATCGGCCGCTTGGGTGGACCGGCCTTTCTCGATTCCGAGATCGCCCGCCTGCATCACCTGGCCGCGCTCGTGAAATAGGCGCCCCCGCCCTCCTCGGGTACGGTCAGCAAGTGGGCGCATTTGGATGGGCTGAGCTCATCGCCTTGCTCACCTCGATCGGCTTCGGAACCGTGTCGGCGATCATTCCGATCGTCAATGCAGAGGCGTACGTCATCGCCTCGCAGATGTCTGCCGTGGCTGGCCCCATTCCCATTGCGATCGGCATCGCGATCGGGCAGACGGTGGGAAAACTGCTGCTTTTTTTTGGCGTGCGGGAGGGAAAGGAACTTTCGTTCGTCAAACATCGACGCGAAATCCGGAAGCAGCGCCCTGTTGGGCCGACGCGGGCGCGCATGCGGGCGCTTGGCGCCAAGCTGCTCGATCTGGTCGGACAGGAACGCTGGGGGCTGCCGATCGTCTTCATTGCTGCCGTCATCGGATTTCCCCCGCTGTACGCAGTCGCTCTTCTGGCCGGCGCGACCACGATGAGTCCGGTGTGGTTCGGTCTCACCGTGCTGGTCGGCCGACTCTGTCGCTTCCTGCTGGTTGCCACCGGGTTTTACGGGCTGCACGACTGGTTCTTCTGATCTCCGAGCCATCCCAAGCGGCTCATCGTAGGGTGCGTTTCGACGGCTGTGATGGGAGACGTCCCCTTAAACGCCGACTCAAGCGGCCGCTTTGACGCCTGTGATGGAAAACGTGCCCTCGCAACCGCCCGACTACAGTGGTCGAGTGCGTTTGAAGATCTTCAGCAACCTCAATCTGCATGGAGCAACCCCTCCCCGCGTACAGCCAACACTTGGTGAATGGGGCCCGCTGAAGGTACCGACCACCAAGCAGAAGAAGCGGATGCGGATCTGGGTCTCGCTCGCACTGCTCGGTTCCTTGATCGCGATCTTCCTTCTCGGCTGGTACGTCTACTACGTCATGACGGGCAGCTGGGGCTTCGGCATTGGCGACGAGAAGCAGTTCGTCGGGACATTACTTGCTCTAAGCCGCTAGTCCCCGACGGTCGCGACCTTGCCAGCTGCCTCAGGACCTTGCTCCAGCAGCATTTCGAAGGCTTCTGCCCCATTGAGCACCGGAACCTTCAGTTCCACGGCCTTGTCGTACTTCGAGCCCGGAGAATCTCCGACGACGACGAAACTGGTCTTCTTCGACACCGAGCCTGCGACCTTGCCGCCACGCGAGGTGATGGCTTCCACAGCTGAGTCCCGGGTGTATCCCGCCAGGGAGCCGGTGACCACGACTGACAGACCGGTGAGGGTCTGCTCCTGGGTGATCTTCGGCTCGTTCCGCATCACACAGCCAGCCGCTCTCCATTTGGCGATGATCTCGCGGTGCCAGGGTTCGGCGAACCATTCGATGATTGAGGTGACCAGCGTCGGTCCGATTCCCTCCACCTGGGCAAGCTGCTCAGGCGTTGCATTCGCCAGCTTGTCGATGTCACTGAATGCGGCTGCCACATCCGGGGCCACGCCCTTGCCGATGTGGCGGATAGACAAAGCAACCAGGAACTTGTCCAGTGGTCGGGTTTTCGCCGCCTCGAGGTTCGCCAGCAGCTTGGCGCCATTCGCCGACAATGCCCCGGACTTGGTCGTGAAGAAGTCGGTCTTCTTGAGCTTCTCTTCGGTAAGGCTGAACAGGTCGCCCTCATCAACCAGCAGCCCGGCCTCCAGGAGCGCCTGCCCAGACTGGTAGCCCAGCACCTCGATATCGAGAGCCTCACGGCTTGCGACATGGAACAGCCTTTCCCGGAGCTGCGCTGGACAGGAGCGGGTGTTGGGGCAACGCAGGTCGGCGTCCCCTTCCTTCTCCGGTCCTAGTCCGGTGCCGCATGCGGGGCAGCGCGTCGGCATCACGAACGCCCGTTCGGTGCCGTCGCGAAGATCAACAACCGGCCCGACGATCTCCGGAATCACGTCGCCGGCCTTGCGCAGCACGACTGTGTCGCCGATGAGCACTCCCTTGCGCACGACCTCGCTGGCATTGTGCAGCGTCGCCATCTCCACGGTTGACCCAGCAACCTTGACCGGTTCCATGACCGCGTACGGGGTCACCCGGCCGGTACGCCCGACATTGACCCTGATGTCGAGCAGCTTGGTGGTGACCTCTTCAGGAGGGTATTTGTACGCGATCGCCCAGCGCGGCGCGCGGGATGTCGAGCCGAGCTGGTCCTGCACTGCCCGCTCGTCCAGCTTCACGACGACACCGTCGATCTCGTGCTCGACCGAGTGCCGACGCTCGCCGAAGTACTCGACGTAGGACCAGACCTCATTGAGGTTCCGTGCGAGCTTGCGGTGCGGGCTGACCGGCAGTCCCCAGCGATCCAGGGCGGCGTACGCATCGGACAGCCGGTCGGCGGTGAAGCCCTCAAGAACCCCGATGCCGTGGCTGATGAAGCCGAGATTTCGCGAGGCGGTGATTCTGGGGTCCTTCTGCCGCAGTGAACCGGCGGCTGCATTGCGAGGATTGGCAAAGGGCGCCTTGCCGTCGAGTACCAGCGCCTCGTTGAGCGCAGCGAAGTCCGCAACTGCGAAGAATATCTCGCCGCGTACCTCGAGTGTCTCGGGAACATCGTCCCCCGAGAGCCTGTGCGGGATCACCTTGATCGTTTTGACGTTGGCTGTGACGTCTTCACCAACTCGCCCGTCGCCTCTTGTTGCCGCACGTTCCAACCTGCCGCCCTGATAGACCAGATCGATCGCCAGGCCGTCGACCTTGAGCTCACACAGATATCCGGATCGCTCGAGCCGTTTCTCGCCGAGTTCGCGAATCGCGCGCTGGGCCCAGTGGTCCAGCTCCGCGCGGGTAAAGGCGTTATCGAGGCTCATCAACCGTTGGAGGTGCTCTACCGGGTTGAACGTGGTCGACGGCGGCGGACCGACTTGCTGGGTTGGTGAGTCGGGCGTACGAAGCGTCGGAAACGCATCCTCGAGTTCCTCGAGCTCGCGCATCATGGCGTCGAACTCGCCGTCAGAGATTGTCGGCGCATCGAGCACGTAGTAGCGCCACCGCGCTTCGTTCACCCGCTCGCTGACATCGGCGTGTCGCTGACTCGCTTTCGCCAAGGACTCTGAAAGCTCGATTCCTCCGTCACCGGCCGGCTCAATCTCTGCCTGTCGTGCCAGCGCGGAGAAGCTCTCTTCCACCACGTACGCACACTATCCATTGCCCTCTGACAGGCGGTTCGCCGGATTCGCCCCTTCAGGAGATCTGAGGGTCGGTTGGGACGGCGACAGAAATAACGAAGCAATAACGCACGGCTCGCACGCTGTCCATTTCAGGCTGTTAGCGTCTGGCGCGTCAGTCCCCAGTGCGCCCTTTCGAGGAGTGTCGATGTCCGTTGCGCAGCATCCCGTGACCGTCTGCGCCTTCCGCCCGCGCCTGTCGGCCGTGGTGGCTATGGGCGCTCTGGGACTCGGTCTGCTGATTGCGCCGGCTGGGACCGCAACTGCCGATCCACCCAAGTGCCCGACCACCTCGGTCCGCAAGCACGCCCCGGACTCGCTATTTCCCGAGCAGGGCAGCAGCCGCTATGACGTGAAGCACTATGCGATCGGCCTGACCTTCAAGACCTCAGGAGAGATCAAGGCGAAAACCAGCCTCATCGCCAAGACGAGAAAGCGTCTGAAGTCATTCTCGCTGGATCTGGAGGGGCTTACCGTCGACTCGGTAAAGGTCAACGGACACAAGGCTGACTACTCCAGACGCGACAACAAGCTGATCATCAAGCCCGCCAAGGCCTTGGATGGCCGCTTCTCGGTAACGGTCAAGTACCACGGCAAGCCGGTCACCCACATCGACCCCGACGACGCTCAGGACGGCTGGGTCCCCACCAGCGACGGTGCCACGGTGCTCAGCGAGCCGGTTGGCGCTATGACGTGGTTCCCTAACAACAACACGCCGCGCGACAAGGCGACCTTCGATATGAAGATCACCGTTCCGTCCCAGCTGGAAGTCGCGGGCAGCGGCGATCTGAAGAGTGTTCGCAAGCATGATGGCCACGAGACCTGGCGCTGGCTGCAGCCCAAGCAGCAAGCGACCTATCTAGCGATGATCTCTATCGGCAATTACGACGTGTATCGCTCCTCGATGACGACGACTACCGGCCGCAGGATTCCGATCTGGAGCTTCATCGAGCCCAAGCTGGGCACCCAATCCGCCGCCCGCGCACTCATTCCGAAGGCGATCCGCTTCGCCGAACGGCGGTTCGGGCCCTACCCGTTCAACAGTGCGGGAATCGTCGTCAAGGACACCGGGGTTGGCTACGCCCTGGAAACCCAGAACCGGCCTGTCTTCGACAATAAGGAAGGCGAGAACGTCGATGACCTGACCAACGTCCACGAGTGGGCCCACCAGTGGTACGGCAACTCGGTCACACTCAGCGACTGGGGCGATATCTGGCTCAACGAAGGCTTCGCTGCCTACACGGAGTGGCTCTGGGACGCTGCCCACGGCGGGCCGACCACGGCGGAGCAGTTCCAGACGGCGTACAACGACCCTGAGACCGTCTGGTCGCCCGCACCCGCTTGCCTGACGGATCCAGCCGACCTCTTCGGCCAGCAGAGCTATCTCCGCGGCGCGATGACGCTGGAGGCTCTACGGCAGAAGGTCGGATCGCACGACTTCTTCATCATCCTCCGCAAGTGGGCACAGCAGAACGAGTACGGCAATGTCTCGACGCCTGAGTTCATCGCGCTCTCCGAGCGCGTCTCTGGGCAGGACTTGGACGCGTTGTTCGACGCCTGGCTCTACACAGATGGCCAACCTGCCCTCAACTGATACACCGCAGGTCAGGTGCCCTGAGCCAGTCGAAGCGCCCGCAGATCAGGTGCCCTGACCCCTCGCTGGGCACCTGGCGGTGTGCTTCGACTGGCTCGGAGCGTATCTGGTGATCAGTCGGCTGATCAGTCAGCAAGCTGCTCCGCGACGATCTGCGCCGCGGAACGCAAAGTTCGGAGCGCTCGTACGGCGCTGTCGCGCGACGCTGAGGCCAGCCCGCACGACGGCGTGATCACGATCCGCGATGCGGCCGGTGGCTCTAGACCGAGATCACGCAGTGGCTTGAGCACGCGGCGGGCTACTTGATCAGGACCAAGTTGATTGGGTGTGGGCGTACGGTCCGTGGGTAGCGCACCCATGCCGATCCAGGGTCCCGCTTCGAGGGTTGCTCCGACCTCGTCCCAATCCGCATCGGACAGCTGATCAATATCGAGAAGCACGCCGGAGACGCCGGCCAAGCGAAGCAGCTCGATCGGCGGATCCGCCGCGCAGCAGTGCACCGCGACAGGTGTCGGCGCCAGTCGCTCCCGGCTATAGATGATGGCGCTGCTGACCTCGTGCGGCTCGATGGCGCGATGCCGCGACAAGCCGCTCGCATTGGAAATCGTGCCGGCGAGCACCGCCGGGAGCATGGGCTCGTCGAGCTGAATCAACAGCTCGATGTCCGGCAGCCGTCGTACCAGCTCGGCAACGAGCTGGGCGGTTCCCTCCGCCAGTGACTGAGTGAGATCACGACGCGCTCCGGAATCGGCAAGCACACGATCACCGCGTGGTCGCTCCATGATGGCCGCCATCGTCCAAGGGCCCGCGACAGAGAGCTTGACGGTTCCCTCATATCCCTGAGCGTGCTCTTCCAGCGAATCAAGATCACTCCGCAATGTGCTGATGGCCATGCGATGGTCGCGCCCAGAGGTATCTGTGAGCCGCCATCCGGCCGGCTGTAGGTCGGCAGCCAGCCCAGCCAGGAAGGCAGTCGAGCGTCCGATCAGCTGTGCGTACGGTCCGCGCGCTGGCAGTTCCGGCAGGTATGGAAGATCAGGACACTCCGCGAATGCGATCTTGATCGCATCCATCATGTCGGTACCCGGCCAGGAGCCGATGCCCGTGGTACGAATCGGCGCCAGCTCGCCGCCCGACGAAGGGATGATCACGGCCGGGTGGCCGAAATGGTTGCACTGCCGACGACGCGTGAGCGTTCGTAGAGAACGACGGCCTGGCCCGGTGCAACGCCAGCGGTGGCGTCGTCGAGTAACACCTCCAGGCCGTCGTCACCGATCCAGACCGTGGCCGCCATGGGGTGTCCGTGGGCGCGGACCTGTACCTCACCGGACCACTTCGTTGCCACTTGCTGTGCGGTCCAGGTGGGGCGGACGGCGCTGATCCCGCGTACTGCCAGCGCGTCTCGTGGGCCGACGGTGATGGTGTTGGTCGTTGGGGTGATCGCCAGGACGAAGCGCGGCCGTCCGTCGGGCGCAGGCGAGCCGAGCCGCAGCCCTCGCCGCTGGCCGACGGTGAACCGGTGTGAACCCGCGTGCTCGCCGACTTTCGCACCTGTGATGTCCACGATGTCACCTGGCCGGTGGCCGAGCCGCTGCTCCAGAAAGCCGGCTGTGTCCCCGTTCGCGATGAAGCAGATGTCATGGCTGTCGGGCTTCTCGGCGATTGCCAGGCCGCGATCGCGTGCCTCGGAGCGCACGTCGACTTTCAATGTCGCACCGAGCGGAAAACAGGATCGGCGAAGTTGATCTTGATTGAGCACGCCCAGCACGTAGGACTGGTCCTTGCCGGCGTCGACGGCCCGGTGCAGCTCGATATCATCACCGTTGCGCTCCAGCCGCGCGTAGTGACCAGTGCACACAGCATCGAATCCGAGCGCGACACCGCGATCCAGCACGGCCGAGAACTTGATCTTCTCATTGCAGCGCAGGCACGGATTTGGGGTACGCCCGGCCGCATACTCAGCGACGAAGTCGTTCACGACCTCGGAGGCGAAGCGATCGGATAGATCCCAGACGTAGAAGGGGATCCCAAGGATGTCGGCTGCCCGCCGAGCATCGTGTGCATCCTCCTTCGAACAGCAGCCGCGTGCGCCTGAGCGGTATGTTTGCGGATTCTTGGACAGGGCCAGATGCACTCCGGTGACGTCGTGTCCGGCCGCTACGGCTCGTGCTGCGGCGACGGCCGAATCGACCCCACCCGACATCGCGGCCAGTACTTTCATTGCTGTCCTTACTTGACTACCGAGCGCTGCTGAGCAAGCCGCAAGTCTTTCACGGGTGAGGGTTGCGTCCAACCCGGATCGCGCGCCGCCGTGCTGAAGAGGAGGGAGCCGACACGCTTCTCGTCGGCGAGCGAGGACGAAGTAGGCGGCCTCCCAGCGCGATCCGCAGCGACGAGGATTGCGCGCCGCTGTCCTGGACGAGCGAGCGAGCAGACATGCCTTTCCGTCTGCGAGCGAGTGAGGAAGGCAGCGGCTTCCAAGCGCAATCCTTAGCGAGCGAAGCGAGCAATCAAACGCGGAGCGAGCAATCAAACGCGGAGCGAGCAATCAAACAGCACCTCACGCGTATGCGGCTGCGGCCTTCGCTCGCTGGACGGCATCTGGCAATGCTGCGGCGAGCGCCCGCACGTCCTCCAGCGTCGAGCTGTGGCCGAGCGAGAATCTGAGCGCTGATCGCGCGTCGGACTCGCTACACCCCATGGCGATCAGCACGTGGCTCGGTTGGGAGACTCCTGCCGAGCACGCTGCACCCGTTGAACAGTCGATCCCCGCCGCATCGAGAAGCATGAGGATGGCGTCAGCAGAACAGGCAGGGAAACCGATGTTCGCGATGCCGGGGAGGCGATCACCTTCTGCTGCTGGTCCATAAGGGATTGCCCACGGGACAGCGGCCAGCACCGAGGTGATGAGTTCGGTACGTAACTCCCGAATCCGGCGCTCCTCCTCCACCCGCTTCTTGGCTGCGACCTCGAGCGCCGCAGCGAAGCCTGCCGTCGCGGCAACGTCGAGGGTGCCGGACCGTATGTCACGCTCCTGACCACCGCCGTGCAGGATGGGGGCCAACCGAAGCTCGCGACGCGCCAACAAGGCACCGATCCCGTACGGTCCGCCAAGCTTGTGTGCGGTGAAGCTCAGCATGTCGAGTCCGCTGGCCCCGAAGTCGACTTCGATATGACCAACTGCCTGAACCGCATCACTGTGCGAGATCGCGCCGTGCTGGGCTGCGGCCGTGGCGATCTGGCGTACCGGCTGCAACGTGCCGACCTCGTTGTTCCCCCACATCACCGAAACCAGGGCGGTTCGTGAATCGACCGCCTCGGTCAGAGCAGATAGATCAATCCGGCCAGCCGAATCGACAGGAATATTGGCGATCTCGGCTGACGCCGAATGTCCCAGCCACGCCACCGAATCCAAGACGGCGTGGTGTTCCACCGCTGAGGTGATCAACCGGCGACGCCCGACTTCGGCGCCCGACCAGAAACCGCCTTTGACGGCGAGATTGTCCGACTCGGTCCCACCACCAGTGAAGATCAACTCTGCTGGACGGGCACCGATCTGTGCCGCTATTGCTTCCCGCGACTCCTCGACTACCCGTCTGGCGGACCGGCCTGAAGCGTGCAGCGACGAGGCGTTGCCAACCCGAGTCAGCTCTCGGGTCATAGCCTCCACGGCTTCTGGAACCATCGGCGTCGTAGCCGCGTGGTCAAGGTAAATCCGGCTCATGAGCAATCAGTGTGCCTCAGCGGCCCACGAACCCGTACGTCTTGACGGCTGTGCTGCGAAACGCCCGCTCCAAGCAGTCATCCTCTGCGTTTCTTGATCTCTGCAGTCGCGCTGTC
>Ga0081455_10008253_pt1 | contig 10858 bp, 11 predicted proteins | sample TabmetS3T2R1_FD_70207 | JGI IMG/M metagenome (GOLD analysis project Ga0081455, IMG submission 70207) | Tabebuia heterophylla rhizosphere microbial communities from the University of Puerto Rico - S3T2R1 | ecosystem: Host-associated > Plants > Roots > Rhizosphere ... | reverse complement strand
CGCCGCGCTGGGCCTGCTGACCGATGTGCTGCGCACCCGCCTGCCGGTAATCGTCGACGCCGACGCCATCACGCTGCTGGCCGGCTCGCCCGAGCTGGTGCGCAAACGCAAGGCGCCGACCGTGCTGACGCCGCACGACCGCGAGTTCGCCCGGATCGCCGGCGACGTGGGCGCCGACCGTATCGGGGCGGCCCGCCGAGCGGCCGACAAACTGGGCGTCACGTTGCTGCTCAAGGGCAACGCCACCGTGGTGGCCGAGCCGCACGGCAAGACGTTCGTCAACCCCACCGGCACGCCCTGGCTGGGTACCGCCGGCAGCGGCGACGTCCTGAGCGGCCTGATCGGGTCACTGCTCGCCGGCGGGCTGGCCGCCCCGCTGGCCGCGGCCGCCGGGGCCTACCTGCACGGGGTGGCCGGTCAGATCGCCGCGTCGAACGGCCCGCCTTCGGCCGCCGACGTGCTCGACTCGCTACGTACAGCCTGGCTGAGCGTCGAGGCGTGAGGTAACAACCGGTCGGTGACGGCCACGGCGATCACCACCAGCGTGGCCAGCACGGCCAGGGTCAGCGCCGAGACGTGTGGCACGGCGATCGCCAACAGGGCCAGCACGGCGACCGCGGCCAGGCGCGTCCACGGCACGACCCGCCACACGATCGCCTTGAACGCAGCGTGCCCGGCCAGGAACAAAGCCGGGCTGCCCAGCACCATCCACGCCGTCGCGGTCTCGGCGTGGACGGACGGATGCTCGAACACCCGCTCGTCGGCCGCCGCCGCAACGATGATGCCGGCGATCATGATCGGGTGGATCAGGTGGTAGGCGTTGCGGCCGAGCCGGCCCGGGTCGTCGGAGTCGGCGATCATGCGCGCTCCCTCGCTCGCGCTGCGGTCGAAGTACACCCACCACAGGGCGACACTGCCGGCGAGCGCCGTGACGAACGCGGCGACGTCGTGACCCTGAATCGGGTGCTGGTTCGACAGCGCCTGGCCGGTCACCACGATCGACTCGCCCAGCGCGATGATCACGAAGAGCTGGCAGCGTTCGGCGAAGTGCCCGCCCTCGATCGTCCACTCGTCGGTGTGTGACCGGCCCAGGCCCGGCACGAAGAAGCCGACCGCGGCGCTACCGAGGTCGACGGCCACCCCGAGCAGCCACAGCACCTCGCGGGCGTGCCCGTGTGCGTACGCCCCGGCGAGGTAGAGCGCTCCGCTGATGAGCAGCCAGACCAGGATCCGCTCGAAGTTGCGCTGCAGCGGATCGCCGGGGATGGCCAGCACCACGAAGACCGTCCGGCCGACCTGTATCGCCACGAGGGCCGCGGCCACCATGAGGCCGCGGGCGTCGAAGGCCTCCGGCAGGCCGGCCGACATGACCAGACTGGCCAGCATCAGCACGACCAGGAGGGAGCGGATCGGGATGCGTTCCGGGTCGAACCAGTTCGTGACCCAGGTCGTGTACGCCCAGGGCAGCCACACGATGGCCAGCAGCAGGGCCGTCTGCAGCGCACCCTCGACGGTGGGGTGCTCGAGCAGGTGGTGCGACAGCTGGGTCACCGCGAAGACGTAGACCAGGTCGAAGAACAGCTCGATGTTCGTCACACGCTGTTCGCCGGCCCGATCTCGCAGCAGGCTGCCGTTCATCGCGTCAGCGTTCCACGGTTTTGGTCACCGGGCCGGTTATATGAGACCGGGTGGCCAAAACCGTTCTGGGACACTGATCGGCGTGTTGCGCACCGAGGCGGTCGTCGACCTGGCCGCGATCAGCGGCAATGTCGCGCGCCTGAACGCCATCGCGGCCGCCGCCGAGGTCATGGCGGTCGTCAAGGCCGACGCGTACGGGCACGGGCTGGTGCCCTCGGCCCGCGCGGCGCTGGCCGGCGGCGCCAGCTGGCTGGGCGTGGCCATCGTCGACGAGGCGCTGGCCCTGCGCGCCGCCGGCATCACCGCCCCCGTCCTGGCCTGGCTCTGGACGCCCGACGAAGGCGAGACCGTCGCCGAGGCGGTCCGGGCCGACGTCGACCTGAGCGTCAGCGGACGCTGGGCGCTGGACGCCGTGACCGCCGCCGCCCGGGATGCCGGCCGCGCGGCCCGCATCCACCTCAAGATCGACACGGGCCTGTCCAGGGGCGGCAGCTACCGCACCGACTGGCCCGACCTGCTCGACGCCGCCGCCAAGGCGCAGGCCGGCGGCGAGGTCGACGTGGTCGGCATCTGGAGCCACATCGCCCAGGCCGACGAGCCCGGCCATCCGACCAACTTTCGCCAGGTCGAGGCCTTCCGCGACGCGCTGGCCGTCGCCGGACGGGCCGGCCTCACCCCGCAGGTTCGGCACCTGGCCAACTCGGCGGCCACGCTCACCTTGCCCGAATCGCACTTCGACCTGGTTCGCCCGGGCATCGCCGTCTACGGGCTGAGCCCGGTGCCCGGCGATTACGGGCTCACCCCGGCCATGACGCTGCAGGCGCAGGTGGCGCTGGCCAAGCGCGTGCACGCCGGCGAGGGCGTTTCCTACGGGCACACGTACACCACCACCCGCGAGACGACGCTGGCCCTCGTGCCGTTGGGGTACGCCGACGGCATCCCGCGGGCGGCGTCGAACGTCGCTCCGGTGGCGATCAACGGGCGCACGTACCGTATTTCCGGCCGGGTGTGCATGGATCAGGTCGTGGTCGACGTCGGCGACGACGCCGTGGCGGCCGGCGATCTGGCCGTGCTGTTCGGTCCAGGACGTGACGGAGAGCCCACGGCCCAGGACTGGGCCGACGTCCTCGACACGATCCACTATGAGGTCGTGACCCGCATCGGTCCCCGCGTCGCGCGCACCTACGTCGGCGCGGAACGCACCGCGCCGACCGTCGGTCCAGGCGCTTCAGACCGTATGAGTGGTCCCGAGTGAGCAAGCGGGCCGGCATCATCGGCGGGGTCGTCGGTGGTGCGGCGGCCGCCACCGCGGTCGCAGCGGTTGTCGTCGAGCGCCGGGCGGCCGCGCGCCGGCATCGGCGAGGCGCCGACGAGTCGCCGTTCCAGCCCCAGCCCTGCGACCGGCATGGCACGGTCGTTACCGACGACGGCACCGGGCTGTACTACGAGGAGGTCGGCCCGGCCGACGCGCCGCTGACCATCGTCTTCGTGCACGGCTACACGCTGAACCTGAAGTCTTTCTACTTCCAGCGTCAGCAGCTGCAGCAGCACTTCGGCGACGCTGTCCGGATGGTCTTCTTCGACCAGCGCAGCCACGGCCGATCCGAGACCAGCGACGCCGACCACTCGACGATCGACCAGCTCGGCCTCGACGTGTACGACGTGCTCGATGCGCTGGCGCCCACCGGGCCGATCGTGCTGATCGGCCATTCGATGGGCGGCATGACGCTGCTGGCGCTGGCCGACAGCCACCCGGAGCTGTTCGAGGCGCCGCGCCGGGGCGCCGCCCGGGTGGTGGGCGTCGCGCTGCTGGCCACCTCGACCGGCAACCTGGCCTCGGTCACGCTCGGCCTGCCCGCGCTGCTGGCCCGCATCCGGGACCCGCTCATGTCGTTGCTGCTGCGCGGCGCCCGGCGGCAGGCCAACCTGGTCGAGCACGGCCGCGCGGTCGGCACCGACCTCGCCTGGGTGCTCACCCGGCGGCTCAGCTTCGGCAATCCGGACGTGCCGGCCAGCACGGTCGAGTTCCTGACCACGATGATCGCCTCGACGCGCATCGAGGTGATCGCCGACTTCTACCCGGCGCTCATGTCGCACGAGAAGCTGGCCGCCCTGCCGGTGCTCGCCGAGACGCCCCTGATGATCATCTGCGGTGACCGGGACACCCTCACCCCGCTCGACCACAGCAAGGCGATGGCCGAAGCGTTGCCCAAGGCCGAGCTGATCGTGGTGCCGCAGGGCGGCCACCTCGCGCTGCTGGAGTACCCCGACATCGTCGACGCGGCTTTGATCCGGCTGGTGGAAGGGGCGCTCAGCGACGGCGGACGGCGACGGAAGTGGTGGCGTCCCGGATGATCCTGCGAACCCTCGACGATACGCACGCGTACGGTGCCAAGCTGGCGGCCGTCCTGCGGGCCGGCGATCTGGTCGTGCTGGCCGGACCGCTCGGCGCCGGCAAGACGGCGCTCGTGCAGGGCATCGGGGCCGGCCTCGGCGTGCGCGGCCCGGTCGTGTCGCCCACGTTCGTCATCGCCCGGGTGCACCGCGGGGGTCGGCTGCCGCTGGTGCACGTCGATGCGTACCGGCTGCACTCCCTCGACGAGGTCGACGACCTGGATCTCGAGGTCGACCTGGCCGACTCGGTGATGGTGGTGGAGTGGGGCACCGGCCTGGTCGAGCAACTGGCCGACGCGCACCTTGAGATCCGGATCGAGCGGTCGGCCGAGTCCGAGGAACGCACCCTGCAGCTCGTCCCGCATGGCGGCGACTGGCCGGATCGCGTTGTCGCCCTGGCCTGATCGGATGGTGGCGCCGTGCGGCGCGCTGCCGCCGTACCGTCCGGCGCGCTTTGACCGAGCAGTGCCGCCGTACCGCCTTGTGCGGTAAATACCTCGCCGGGCGTTCCCGCTTAGGGCCGTTGCTTCCGGCCGTCGACCGCGAGGAGTCGTACCTACCGCACAGAGGGGCTCATGTGACCTCGGTTCGCGGACGATACCGCGGGGTGCGGTCGAGGTGGGCCGGGCGGCAGACCGCCGGGCAGCGTGCGGCCGGAGCAGCGTACGGCGGGGGCAGCGTGCGGCCGAGGCAGGGCGCGCCGTGGCCGGGGCAGCGGCAAGGCGGGGGCAGCGGCGAGGCGGCGGCCGGGCGCGCCGCGGGCGGTCAGTAGGCTGATTCCTCGTGCTCGTCCTCGCGATCGACACCTCGTCGGCGGCCGTCACCGCGGCTGTCGTCGAGGTAGGCGACGCCGTTCGTTCGCTGGCCCAGCGGGTGACGGTCGACGCGCGGGCCCATGGCGAGCGGCTCGCCCCGTCGATCGCCGAGTGCCTGGCCGAGGCCGGGGCGAAGCCGGCCGACCTGGGCGCGATCGTCGCCGGCCTCGGGCCGGGGCCCTTCACCGGCCTGCGTGTCGGACTGGTCACCGCGGCCGCGATGTCCGACGCGCTGGGCATTCCGGCCTACGGCGTCTGCTCGCTGGACGGCATCGCCGGGGCCGTCGACGAGACGGAGTTGCTGGTGGCCGGCGACGCCCGGCGGCGCGAGGTGTTCTGGGCGCGGTACGTCGACGGCGCCCGCGTCGACGGACCCCACGTCGACCGGCCGACCGAAGTGTCCACAGTGGACAGTGCTGTGATGGCCGGCGCCGGCGCGCGACTGTACGCCGACGTATTAGGACTGCCCCTCCGCGACGTCGACTATCCGGACCCGGCGGCCCTGGTGCGCCTCGCCGCCGATCGCATCCGCAAGGCAGCCGAGCCCGAGCCGCTCACACCGCTGTACCTGCGTCGGCCCGACGCCACCGAGCCGCACACGCCCAAGGCGGTGAGCCAGCCGTGATCACCGTCGACGTCGTCCCCATGACGAAGGCGCACATCGTCGCGCTGATGCCCTACGAGCAGGAGATGTTCGGCCCCGAGGCGTGGACGGCGGACGGGTACCGCGACGAGCTGGCCGACAAGCGCCATCGCCACTACCTCGCCGCCGTCGACGAGAACCAGGCGCTGCTGGGCTGGGCCGGGGTGCGCGTGGTGGCCGACACGGCCGAGATCCTGACCGTGGGTGTGATCCCGGCGGCTCGGCGGCAGGGCATCGGCGCTCGGCTGCTGGCGATGCTGCTCGACGAGGCCCGCCGCCGGGGCGCCGTCGAAGCGTTCCTGGAGGTACGGGTGGACAACGTCGGCGCCCAGGAGCTGTACGAGCAGGCCCGCTTCGTCCGGGTCGGCATCCGGCGCGGCTACTACGACGGCGGGCGGATGGACGCGGTGGTGATGCGCCGTGCCCTCTGAGCCGCTCGTTCTCGGCATCGAGACATCGTGCGACGAGACGGGGGTCGGCCTCGTCCGTGGTACCACCCTGCTGGCCGACGCCATCGCCAGCAGCGTCGACGAACACGCTCGCTTCGGCGGTGTCGTACCCGAGGTGGCCAGCCGGGCCCACCTGCAGGCGATGGTGCCCACCGTGCATCGCGCCTGCGCCGCGGCCGGTGTGCAGCCACAAGACGTCGACGCGATCGCGGTGACGTCCGGGCCGGGCCTGGCCGGGGCGCTGCTGGTGGGCGTCGCGGCGGCCAAGGCGTACGCGCTGGCGCTCGACAAGCCGCTGTACGGGGTCAACCACCTGTCCTCGCACGTGGCCGTCGACCTGCTCGAGAACGGCCCGCTGGCCGAGCCCTGCGTGGCGCTGCTCGTCTCGGGCGGGCACTCGTCGCTGCTGTTCGTGCCCCGGGTGGGCGGCGAGCAGGTCACCGAGCTCGGCGCCACGGTCGACGACGCCGCCGGCGAGGCCTACGACAAGGTGGCCCGCCTGCTCGGACTGCCCTTTCCGGGCGGACCGCCCATCGACCGGCTGGCCCGCGAGGGCGATCCCGAGGCGATCGCGTTCCCCCGGGCGATGAGCGACAACCCCTATGCGTTCTCCTTCGCCGGGCTGAAGACGGCGGTCGCCCGCTGGGTCGAGGCCCGCCAGCGGGCCTGCGAGGCCATCCACAAAGCCGACGTCGCGGCCAGCTTCCAGGAGGCGGTGGCCGACGTGCTGACCGCCAAGGCGGTACGGGCGGCTCGCGACCAGGGCGTCGACTACGTCCTGATCGGCGGCGGCGTCGCGGCCAACTCGCGGCTGCGGGCGCTCGCCGCGCAGCGCTGCGAACGGGCCGGGTTGCGGATGCGTGTGCCCCGGCCCGGGTTGTGCACCGACAACGGCGCGATGGTGGCCGCCCTAGGCGCCCAGCTGGTCGCGCACGGGGCGAAGCCGTCGCCGCTGGACCTGCCCGCCGACTCGGCGATGCCGGTCACCGAGGTGCTCGTGTGAGCGTCCTGATGTGGGAAGCCAGGGCGGCCGAGGGACGGCTGGACGAGCTGATCGCCCACGTTCGGGCACACGCGGCGCCGGGTGCGCAGTTGTATCGCGGCGCCGACGGGCCGCCGCGGGTCGTGGTGATCGACCCCACCGGACGGGGCATATCGGGCGTACCGTCCGAGCTGCTGGCTCGCCCCGCCCATCAGTGGGCCTTCGAACCGATCTGAGTGCAACCGCTTCGCGCCGGGACGTGTCAACGTCTGCGTGACCCTCCTGCTCGGCGCGCAACCGGCGCGGCATGCGATCGTGGACCTGCCTCGGTCGCGGGAGGGCTGTATGGACAACGACGTGCTGTTCGCGCAGTTCGTGCGCGAGCAGACTACGGCGCTGCTCCGCTCCGCCTATCTCCTGACCGGTAACTCGGCGGCGGCCGAGGATCTGGTGCAGGAGACGCTGCTGCGGCTGTTCCCGAAGTGGGATCGCGTCCAGGCGGCGGACCTGCCCATGGCCTACGTTCGCCGGTCGCTGGTGAACGGGTTCCTCAACCAGCGGCGCCGCCCGCAAAGTCGCGAGATCGTCGTCGACGAGGTGCCCGAGCGGCTCGACACGATGGTCAGCCGGGACATCGGCGTCGACGTCGGCAACCGGGACCTGGTCTGGCGGCTGCTCGCCACGCTGCCCGATCGCCAGCGAGCGGCGCTGGTGATGCGGTTCTTCGACGACCTGGCCGACGACGAGATAGCCGAGAGCCTAGGCTGCCGGCTCGGTACGGTTCGCAGCCTCATCAGCCGCGGCTTGTCCGCCCTGCGGCAGCAGACCGAACGGGACCGCGCCATGAACCGCGCAGAGGGGAGGCAGCCATGAGCGACGACTTCGACATCGAGAACCTGCTGCGGGCCACCCTCTCCGAACAGGCCCGGCAAGCCCCCGACGGAGCCGACCTGGCCGAGCAGATCATCGCCGAGGCCGACCACCCGCGTCCGGTCCGCGACCTGCGCGGTCCGCGCCGGTGGCGGGGCTGGACGCTTCCGGCCGTGACGGCCGGCGCCGTGGCGGCGGTCGTCGCGATCGTGATCGGGCTGGCACAGGTGCACCGGGCCGAGAAGCCCACGGCCGATCACCGCTCGGCGGCCACGCACCCGCATCCGTCGACGCCCGTCTCGACCGGCTACAGCGCCCTCGACGCGTCGCCGACCCCGTCGGCGTCCGCGCCGCCGACCAGCCCGTCGACCGGGCTCCCGGGCGGCGCGGTGGGCCCGAACTTCCACGCCGTCGATCTGACCTTCGCCGGCCCGCAGGACGGCTGGGCGCTGGGCTCGAGCGGCTGCCTGGACGGATCGCCCGGTACCTGCCCGACCATCTTGCACACCCGCGACGGCGGGGCCAGCTGGGGGAGCATCCCGATTCCGTCAGCCCCGGTCACCCCCGACTGCGGCAGCCTGTGCGTGACGAACCTGCGGTTCGCGAACGCGAAGGTCGGTTATGCGTTCGGCCCCGGCGCCCTGTTCATGACCACTGACGGGGGGGCAACGTGGGGCAAGAACCAGGGCGACACGTCGTCCCTGGAAGTGGCCAACGGCAACGCGCTGCGCATCACCGGCGGCATGCTGCAGATCGCCGTGGTCGGCAGCCAGACGTGGACGCCGGCGGCCGTACCGCCCACGGCCGACTACACCTCGCAGTTGGTCCGGGCCTCGCACGACGCGTACGCCCTGTCGGTCACGAAGGCAGCGACGGGTAGCGGCCCGGCGGGGCGGACCGTCCTCGCCTCGACCAACGACGGCCGGACATGGGACGACCGAGGCAACCCGTGCGATCAGGCCAGCCCCGCGATAGACGCCGACCAGCTGGCGGCCGGTGCCGACGGCTCGCTGACCGTTCTGTGCCAGGACGGGTCGGCGAGCAAGGCCGGGGCCTCCGTCCGCTACCTGGTCACGTCGATCGACGGTGGGGAGACGTTCACCAGCCCAACCCGGCTGTCGGCCACTGCGCCGCAGATCACGTTCGCGGCGGCGTCGGCCTCGGTGCTGTTCTACGTCGACCAGCAGCTGTATCGCAGCACGAACGGTGGCCAGACGTGGTCGGCCACGGACCGCACGCCGGCTCGCGCCAAGACGCCCACCGCGTTTCTCGGCTTCGAGAGCCCGAGTACCGGCCGCTGGGTCGCCGGCGACGGGTCGACGATCTGGACAACGACCGACGCGGGGGCGAACTGGACGCCGCACGTCTTCAACTGAGACGCCCCCGGCGTTGATGGCTGGCACTCCCCGCGTTAGAGTGCCAATCGGTGACTCCGCTGACACCGCGACGGCAGCTGGGCCACGACCTGAGACATGTAGACCCGAGAAGGGGAGATCCATCGTGACCGCCACGAAGGTCAGCATCAAGCCGCTCGAGGACCGCCTCGTCGTCCAGGCCAACGAGGCCGAGACCACGACCGCCTCGGGCATCGTCATTCCGGACACCGCCAAGGAGAAGCCCCAGGAGGGCACCGTCGTCGCCGTCGGCCCCGGCCGCTTCGACGACAACGGCAACCGCGTGCCGCTCGACGTCAAGGTCGGCGACGTGGTGCTCTACAGCAAGTACGGCGGCACCGAGGTCAAGTACGCCGGCGAGGAGTACCTCGTCCTCTCGGCGCGCGACGTCCTGGCGATCATCGAGAAGTAGAGCGCTCGGTAACGCCCCGGCCGCGCCTCGGCGTGTCCGGGGCGTTCGCCGTTGCGTCGGCGGCGCCGACGGTCAGTCCAGGCGCCGCGCGCTGACGAGGTACGAGTCAGCGCCATTGACATAGAAAGGATATAAATGCCGAAGATCCTCAGCTTCGACGAGGACGCCCGCCGCGCCCTGGAGCGTGGCGTTGACAAGCTCGCCGACACAGTCAAGGTGACGATCGGCCCCCGCGGCCGCAACGTCGTCCTCGACAAGTCGTTCGGGCCGCCGGTCATCACCAACGACGGCGTGACGATCGCGCGCGAGGTCGAGCTCGACGACCCGTACGAGAACCTCGGCGCCCAGCTGGCCAAGTCGGTGGCCACCAAGACGAACGATGTCGCGGGCGACGGCACCACCACGGCCACCGTGTTGGCCCAGGCCCTCGTGCGCGCCGGCCTGAAGAATGTGGCCGCCGGCGCCAACCCGACCGCCCTCAAGCGCGGCATCGACGCGGCTGTGGGCGCCGTCAACGAGGCGCTGGACAAGGCGGCCACGCCGGTGCAGGGCGAGCAGGAGATCGCGCACGTGGCGACGATCTCGGCGCAGGACCCGACGATCGGCCAGCTCATCGGCGAGGCGTTCACCAAGGTCGGCAACGACGGCGTGATCACCGTCGAGGAGTCGCAGACGCTGACCACCGAGCTCGAGTTCACCGAGGGCATGCAGTTCGACAAGGGCTACATCTCGCCCTACTTCGTGTCCGACCCCGAGACCGGGCAGACCGTCCTGGACGACGCGTACCTGCTGATCACGACGGAGAAGATCTCCAACATCTCCGACCTGCTGCCGCTGCTCGAGAAGGTCATCGCCGAGAGCAAGCCGCTGGTGATCGTCGCCGAGGACGTCGAGGGCGAGGCGCTGGCCACCCTGGTCGTGAACTCGATCCGCAAGACGTTCCGCGCCGTCGCGGTCAAGGCGCCGTTCTTCGGCGACCGGCGCAAGGCGTTCCTGCAGGACCTGGCGATCGTCACCGGCGCGCAGGTCGTGGCTCCGGAGATCGGCCTCAAGCTCGACCAGATCGGGCTGGACATCCTGGGCCGGGCCGGGCGCGTCGTCGTCACCAAGGACACGACCACGGTCACCCACGGGGCGGCCGGGCAGGACGCGATCGACGAGCGGATCGCTCAGATCCGCAAGGAGATCGACGAGACCGACTCCGACTGGGACCGCGAGAAGCTGCAGGAGCGGCTGGCCAAGCTGGCCGGCGGCGTCGGGG
>Ga0081455_10008252_pt1 | contig 10858 bp, 11 predicted proteins | sample TabmetS3T2R1_FD_70207 | JGI IMG/M metagenome (GOLD analysis project Ga0081455, IMG submission 70207) | Tabebuia heterophylla rhizosphere microbial communities from the University of Puerto Rico - S3T2R1 | ecosystem: Host-associated > Plants > Roots > Rhizosphere ... | reverse complement strand
TGACCGCCATGCCCGCCCCTATGGGCTACATGTCCACCCCCATGACCGCCATGCCCGCCTCCATGGGCTACATGTCCACCCCCATGACCGCCATGCCCGCCTCCATGACCCGCGAAAGCAGCACCCGATAACATGATTGCACCCGCCACCAGAACGGCGGCGGTACGGAGGAGACTCACAGCTTTTCTCATCTCGCACCGTTTCGCTTGAGACAAGCCTACAATAGAACGCCAACTAAGGAACCGGTGTTCCGGTGGGTTTGCTCCGAGCGCAAACGAAACCATCCCTAGACCACTCAATGTCCGAGATGGGTCAGAAGCTGACGCCGCGCTGCTCACCGCAAGTATCTGGTTACGTGCCAGCTGCGGGCCTTTAAACAGCTACTAGGATCGAACTTCCATCGGGACGTAGGTGCGCTCTGTGGAACCAGTATAAAGCTGACGCGGCCTCCCAATGCGTTGGGAGGTATCGTCGATCATCTCCTTCCAGTGCGCAATCCAACCTGCTGTGCGGGCGACCGCGTAGAGAACGGTGAACATCTCCGTCGGGAAGCCGAGCGCCCTCAATGTGATTGCCGAATAGAAATCAAGGTTAGGGGAGAGATTGTTCTCGATGAAGTACTCATCGGAAAGCGCGATGCGCTCGAGCTCGAGCGCCACCTTGAGGATCGGATCGTCGCGGTGGTCACGACCCGGGGTATCAAGCACCTCCTGGAAGGCCGCCTGCATGACCTTGGCTCTTGGGTCATAGTTCTTGTAGATGCGATAGCCGAAACCCGTGAGTCGGAAGGGATCGCTCTCATCCTTGGCACGCTCTATGTACTCCGGGACGCGATCGACCGAGCCGATTTCCTTCAACATAAGTAGCACCGCCTCGTTGGCGCCGCCGTGCACAGGTCCCCACAGGGAGGCAATGCCGGCTGAGATGCAGGCATAGGGGTTCGCCCCCGACGATCCGGCAAGCCGTACAGTTGCGGTCGAAGCACTCTGTTCGTGGTCAGCATGCAGAATAAAGATCCGCCTCATGGCGCTGGCGAGTCCCGGATCGACCTCATCTTCGTTGCCCAGCGTGTCAAAGCACATATGCAAGAAATTTGCCGAGTACTTCAGCTTGTTGCGTGGATAGATGAACGGCTGACCCTTCGAATATCTGTAGGCCATCGCCGCAATGGTCGGCATTTTCGCGATCATGCGGATACTAGCCATCTCTCGCTGCGCCGGATCCTTGATGTCGAGCGAGTCGTGATAGAAGGCCGAGAGTGCACCTACGACACCGACCATGATTGCCACCGGATGCGCGTCGCGACGGAACCCGGAGTAGAACCGGATCATCTGCTCATGCACCATGGTGTGCTTGACGATGCTGTTTTCAAGGGCCTCGTACTGTTGTGCGGTCGGCAGCTCGCCGTAGATCAAGAGGTAACATGTTTCGAGAAAGGTACTGTGCTCGGCGAGCTGTTCGATAGGATAGCCGCGATAGAGTACGATGCCCTTATCAAAGTCGATAAACGTGATCTTTGACTCGCAACTTGCCGTGGAGGTGAAGCTGGGGTCGTACGTGAAGTGGCCGGTTTCCTGATAAAGGCTACTAATGTCGACTACATCCGGGCCTGACGTGCCTTTGCGCATCGGCAAGTCGTACTTTGCGCCAGCGATAAAGACGGATGCGTCCTTCTCGGTGGCGCCCTCAGTGCGAATGTTATCGGCAACGGTCATCTACGGTGACCCCTTAGCAGACCTCCATTCTAACGCGAAGGCGAGCATGCGTCGCACCCATCGTTCCTTCAGTCTCGAGCTCGGGCCGCTGATTGCGGCAGCCTCGTTTGGCTCTATCGAGGCATTAATTGAGATCAACGGACTTGTAGTGCGCACGGCGTCGTGATGGCGACCTTGCGCCAGGAACCGGCGCAATTGTTGCCTTATAGTCGCTCTTATCGCCTACCCGAGCCATCCAAGCTCACGGGCCTTGTCGTTGGCCGCCGTCCAAGCAAGCGCTCTAAACTCGGAAAGTGTGACCGGGGCGTCTGGGTCGTCGGGTCCATATTCCTGAGCAATCAGCCAAGGCGCTTCCCTTTTTCGGTACTTCACCCTGAAGCAGGTGCCTCGTAGTGCCACAAGAATATCGGCGCCTTGAACCTCTACTTTCAGCAAGTCTGAGTGGGTCATGCGATCCTCCCCCGCATCCGGCATACGCCCACTCATCATTGCCGGGAGAACGGCGATCTTATCGAACTACGGCTTCCTAGCAGTGGGCAAAACTCACGCTTTCCACCGCTTAATTGACTCGTCACACAAAGGAATGGTCAGAAATCGGAAAAGTCTGAAATCGCCGCACATGTCCACTGTCAGGTCAGGTCGTGGCGGCCGTACCAAATTTAGCTTGCCTGTCCCGTTGAGGGCTCGTCCCTTGTGCAAATAGACCAATATTGCTCTTGCCTTCGATCCTCGCCTGATACAGGGCCGCGTAGGCATCCCTATGCATCCGCGAAAAGTCGGCGTTGACCCCCTCATGGGCAGCGATGCCGATCATCACGGCCAGTTCCACTCCGGCTAAACCCATCTTCTGGCTGGGCAGTCTAAGTAGCATTCGCTCTGCAATTTCGAGAGCGCCGTCTGTATCGCAGTTGGGGAAAAAGACCATAAGCTCACCCTCTCCCAGTCGCGCACAGACATCGCGTTCGCCGATGCTGTGGCGGAGGCTCACTGGGGGGTGGGCGTTGGTGAAGGAGAAGGCGCCTGTGCCGGTGCGCTTGGCTGTGGTGTTGTTGAAATCGACATCTCAACCTTGCCGTAGCCGTAATAGACGAGGAACCCAAAGATGATCGCGAACACGATGGCCGAAGCAAGCGCGTTCAGCACGGGGCGACTGCTGAACGCGATCGTGCTGCCAATCACGTCGATAATGAACACGATGATGGCGGCGAGGAGAACGGGTTCCAACCAAGCATATTCTGGCGGCAGGATCATCTTCAGAACTCGATTAAACTCGACTTAGAAGCCGAACCAGAGGCTAATGCCAGGACGGTAGTAGGGCCGATAGTAGTAGGGGTAGCCATAGTACCCATAGTAGGGTCGGTAATACGGTTGGTAATAACCGTATCTGTAGTAGGGCCGATAGTACGGACGATAGGCGTGGCGATACCGGCGGTACCTATACCCAACTTCTTCCACTTTGCCAGCCGTCTGGCCCTGCGCCACAGGTAGAACGCCCGGCTCAGCGGAAGCTGGTTCAGGCGTGGCGACCATCAACATGGCCACACCTGAGAAAGCCAAGAGGCTCATAACGAAGGCACGCATTTCGGAGACCTTTCATATTGGTTACTATAAAACGCGTTGCCCAGAATGACTGTTCCCCCTGCTGTCCGGACCGACTCACTTTAAGGAACAGCCTTAGCGGTTGATCCAGACAACCGCATGAGGTTTGAGGTCACGGACTCCCGAAGCGGGCTCGCGCTACCCTCCGTCCTATGAAGGCCCTTGCATTGATGTCCGAAGAACCCTTGAAAGCGGACATCGCCAGCGGATAGCCAGTCTTCTCAGATTGACCCCAGGCGGACATGGCCGACTTAGCCCCGATGAAAGCACCACGACGAATCGTTATCGGTGCCGATGAAGGCAACGCCAGCGGGACCATAGTGCCTCTCCAAGGCAGGCTGACGGTCGTAATTCGGATGATACCCGAACCTAAATAGGAGCCGTTCGTTTTGTCTAAGCCGTTCCGGGCCTATGCCTTTGATCGGCAATCTTCACAGAAGGAGTACCGCCATGAAGAGGCTTCTTTTGGCGTTCGTCAGTTTGGCCGTTGCAACGGCCTTCACCGCTCCAGCCTTTGCGGGGATAAAAGACGCAAAGAACAAGACGGAGTGCGAACAGGCGGGCGGCGTCTGGATCGAGAAAGACCAGAAATGCGGAGTCAAGACACAGTAGGCTGTTTCTGACGCTTCGCGCGCTGACGATTGGATTGGTACAGGGGGTCGAGCCTTTAGAAGGCTTCGGCCGGTGCCGATAGAGGAAATTTATTCTGCTGGAATCGCGACTGGTTTAGCCCACATTCGATTGTATAGCTGTGCGCCGGTTCTCCTGATCGCATGATTGGCCGGTTCGTAAGGTGAAAGCCCGCGGAGGTGCCTAGGCTAATCTCGCCCGAGTAATCTACCTCCAGCGGGCGCTGCACCGAGAGTTGATTTTCAGTGCGAGGTCCGCTTCTCGCACGTAGCGTCTCCAACATGGGTGCCTCGCTCTACGAACCAATCAATGTCTACAAGCCAATCGCGCCGGATATCGGCATCGTCGATGGCCCATTCGAATATTTGACTGTAGGCGGAATTAGGCTGCCGCTTCCGTTCACGACCCGAATGACAGTGGTTCGCCTTTCAAACGGCGACGTCGTCCTCCATTCTCCGGTCGAGTTCGACGATAGACTGGCCAAGGAGCTGCAAAGGTTGGGCAGGGTTCGTCATCTCGTGTCGCCCAACCAATTCCACTATGCGCATATCGGGGAATGGGCGAGAGCGTTTCCCGAAACGATTTCGTGGGCATCACCTCGTGTGCGCCAACGGGCACTGGCCCGGCACGCGGACATCAGCTTCACAAGAGATCTCGACGCCAGTGCGCCCGACGAGTGGGGCCTGGAGATCGACCAAATGCTTTTTCCCGGCGGCTATTTCAAGGAGTTCATTTTCTTCCACAAGGCTTCAAGGACGCTGATACTCACCGATACGATCATCAACATCGAATTGGACAAGATTTCCGAGCCCTGGCGAACGGCCGCCAAGCTCTTCGGGATGTATCATCCCTATGGCCAAATATTCTTCGGCATGCGGCTGCCGCTACTCTTCCAGCGGCGGAAGGCGAAGGCGGCTATCGCAAAGATCCACTCATGGCACCCACAGCGAATTTTGCTCAGCCATGGCCGCTGCATTGATTCAAATGCCGATGAAGTCATCCGACGGATATTCGGAGGTCCGCCCCATTGAGCAAGCGGGGTGGGGGTCAGGCGCGACCGACCCCACCCGGCTCGCTGCGCCACATGTGGCCAGCGAGCCGACCTCCCCCTTTCAGGGGGAGAGAATCACTCACCAGCCGAAGGTCATGCCGGCGCGACCGGTGACCTCGCCTTCATTGGTGCCGAAGCCGACGCCCCCATCGACGACGAGCGTGCCGTAACCTTGGCGAAGCAGATTGCTGGCAACGACGCCGGCCGCCGACAGGCCTACAGCGTTGGAATCGTCGTAACCGCCCCAGCCTGCGCGCATGGCGAAATGCTGACCGGGCAAGAGAATCGGCTGCGCCAAAGCGGCGACCGTGGCGATTCCTTCGGTCAGTTTCTTATCCCGCCGGCCCAAGCTGTCGATTTGCGTCTGCAAGTTCGACACGTCGCCTTTCGTGGCAAAGCCCGCCAGATCGGCCGTCGTCGCCAGGCCGAGCTCGGACGGCGTGTAGGCGGCGAGATCGCCGCCTGCATTCGAGGTGACGATGCTGGTCGGCTTGCCCTGCGCCTGCTTGCTCGCACTCGAGCCGATGCCCGGCATGGTGTAGGTGCTGCTGGAGGTGCCGAGCGCCACCTGATTGTCGCGCGTTGCGACGGCGCCTGGACCGATGGCGGCGCTATTCGCCCCTAACGCTACCGCATTGTCCCCATAGGCCGCGCCACCATTAGAGGCAAAGGCGCCGTTGCCCACGGCCACTGAGCCCGTGGCGACGGCGCCGGTGCCGATGGCGATGGCATTCACACCGCTGGCCGTCGCGTTCAGGCCGAAGGCCATGGCGCCGTTCTCGCTCGCCAAAGCATTGGTGCCGATCGCGATCGTGTTCGACGCGGTGATATTGGCGCCCGCGCCGGTGCCCATTGCTACGTTGTTGCTTCCAGTAACGGAACTCCCGGCGCCCGCGCCGAAGGCGCTGTTGGTCTGGCCATTCACCGATGAGCCGGCGCCCGTACCGTACGCCGAATTGGCATCTCCAACGACCCCGAAGCCGGCACCGTTGCCGGTTGCTGAATTACCGTCGCCAATGACGCCAAAGCCGGCGGCAGGGCCGATTCCGACGTTGCCGAATCCGGTGACGTTCTGCCCGGCATTTACGCCGAATGCCGCGTTGTTATCGCCGTTCACGTCTTGCCCGGCCGAGTTTCCGACGGCGCTGTTATCGTCCCCATCGACGCGCTGCCCGGATTCGACGCCGACCGCAGTGTTGTTATTGCCGGGCACACCCGCGATCCCCACGTCTCGCCCCGCTCCGGTGCCCAAAGCGGTATTATTGCTCCCCACCACGCCAACGCCGGCCCCCGCGCCATTGGCGGTATTGTTGTTTCCAGTCACAACCAGGCCGGCATCGAGGCCGGTCACGGTGTTATTGTCACCTTGGAGGCTCTGTCCGGCGCCGCGACCGATCAGGGTATTGCCGGCGCCGGTTGAGCCGGTACCCGCGTCCGCGCCGACTGTCGTCGACTGGTTACCGGTGGCCACGGCGGTGCTACCGATGGCGATGCTGCTTGTGCTCGAGGCGGTGGCCCCGAACCCAACGGCGGTGCTGTCATTGGCAGTGGCCTGCGCAGTGTCGCCGACCGCAGTGCTACGTTGGGCCGCCGCCGTGCTGGCGTTTGGACCGCAAGCGAGGGAATTCAGCCCGGTTGATGTGGAGGCGCCCGCACTCAGAAGGCAATTGGATTGTGCCTGAGCGTGGTCCCCATAAGGGGGGATGACGAGAGTTACCAGCACAAGCCCCCCCACAACCGAAAGTAGGATGCGCCGCGAAGGCGCAGAACCACGCAGAGCTCCCATTTCACCCCCCAGTATTGCGCGCGCCAGCGATGAGTCGCGGACGCGCTTCTACCGCAAGGCTAAACAAGGAGAGGTGGGCGCTTCTTGCACGGGAGCGAAAAGCAATTGGACGGAACCGCGCGGGGTTAAGATTGTCGGCAAGCGTTGCGAATGAGCAACAAGCGGGAAAAAACGAACAATTCCATCCCCTTCGCCTGCAATCCCCGATGGCAAGCCAAGGAGTTGAGGCCCTTTCGGTTGCGTCGCTCGCCCCTCCGGCTACCATGGTGCAGGGTGACCACCTGACACCGGAGTGATCGATGGGAGAAGCGTCAAACGTGGAGTTCAGCCGCTTCAGCTTCTCCTCGGACCGGTTCCCCGAGACGATCGACGACCGGGCGCGCCGGCGCAAATGGCACGAGTTCATCGAGGAGAACTTCGGCTCCTTCGACATCTCCTTTGCCGCCGATCGGCCCTTCTACGCCCGCATGGACGTGACCCGGTTCGGCCCCGTTCTCGTGCATGGCTTCAAGGCCTCGCCCGTCAGGATCGCGCGGAGGCCCCAAGATATTGCCCGCGACGGCAGCGATGACCTCATGCTCGGCTTGAGCTGCGGGCGCCAGCGCGTGTTGCACCGGCAACTCGGCCGCGAGGTGGAGCTCGCGCCGGAGTCGCTTCTGCTCCTCTCCAACGGCGAACCCGGCGAGCTCAAGAGCGACGGCGGTGCTCGTCGCCTCGTTCGTTGTCTTTCGATCTACGTTCCTCGGCGGCACCTCTTGGAGCGCGTCAGCTACGCAGAAGACCTCATTGCTCGCAGCATCGACGCCGACCCGGTGATCTTGCGGTATCTCCGTCGCTATCTGCGGCACTTGGTTGCCGCGGATGAGGATCTCGGCCATCCTATGATTGCCGATCATGTGGCGACAACGCTGCTTGATCTCATCGTGCTGGCGCTTTCGACCGGTCACGATTTCGGCGCCTTACCACGCAGACGAGGCCTCAGGGCGGCGCGGCTGTTGGAGATCCTGTCCGCGATCAAGACTGGTTATTCCGATCCGGCTTTCTCGGTGCACAGACTCTCCGCCAAGCTCGGCCTCACCAACCGCTACATCCAAGATTTGCTGTGCGAGAGCGGATCAAGCTTCACCGAGCGGATCATGGAGCTTCGCCTGCAAAAGGCCCGCGCGATGCTAGGTGATCCGCGGCACGATCGGCTGCGCGTGGGCGAGGTCGCCTATACTTGCGGCTTCAACGAGGTCTCCTATTTCAACCGCTGCTTCCGCCGGAGGTTCGGCGCTACGCCCACGCAATACCGCGGCGGCAGCCATCGCGGCGAGTAATTCTCTCCTCCAATTTACTGATTCCGGCACCCATGCTCGCTGAATGCGGATTGCCCAGCTACGCCGGGCAATGACAAATTAGAGGGTCAACAGCGTCGAAAATTCAGCAGCCAGTGTTCACCCTCGCCCACCTCTCCGACATCCATCTGAGCCCGATGCCGCGCGCCAAGCGCCGCGACCTCCTCTCCAAGCGCATGCTCGGCTACGTCAATTGGCATCGCGGGCGGAAGCTCGTGCACCGGCGCGAGATCCTCGACCTGCTCACCCGCGACCTCGTCGAACGTAAGCCGGATCACATCGCGGTGACGGGAGACCTCGTCAATCTCGGCCTGCCCGAGGAGTTCATCCGCGCCGCCGAATGGCTGCATCATCTCGGACCTCCGGCGCACGTGACGGCGATCCCCGGCAATCATGACGCCTATGTCAGGCTGCACCCGGAGAGCGGGACGGGGCGCTGGCAGCCTTACATGCGCTCGAATGCGCCGGGCGAGCTGCTCATGCCGACACCGCCGACGCTGTTCCCGTTCGTGCGGCGCTTTGACGACATCGCCATCGTCGCCCTCTCCTCGGCAATTCCCACTGCGCCGTTCATCGCCGCGGGAAAGGTCGGCTCGCTCCAGCGGACTTTGCTTGCCGAGGCGCTGGCGAGGCTTGGGCGCGAAGGCCTGTTCCGCGTGGTACTCATCCACCACCCTCCCCTTCCCGGACAAGCGAGCTGGGCCCGCGGTCTTCGCGACGCCGGTCGAACCACTAGGATCCTCAAGCAGAACGGCGTCGAACTCGTGCTGCATGGCCACAATCATGAGCAGACCGTGCGCGAGCTTCCGACCGCAAGCGGAACGGCGATCATCGTCGGCGCACCGTCGGCCTCCGAGGCGGTGGAGGGGCGCATTCCCGCCGCGCGTTACAACGAATATGCCATCGCGCGTAACGGCAGCGGCTGGCATGTGGAGATGACCGGCCGTTCGGTTGCCGGCGCGGCAGAGCATGTGTGGGAATGCGAGCGGGTCGTGCTCAGGGAACGCTGAGCCACACGGCCGCGAACAGACCGGCCGCGCCGGTGAGAAGGCCGATGATGAAGGCGGCAATAATCACGCCCAAGGCAGGGCCCGCTGGCCTCGGCTCGCCGAACGCGCCGAGCCGCGACGGCTCGATCAGCGCCGCCTCCAGCCGCTCGCGGCGCACGATCTCGCGCGCCATGTAGCGCGTGATGCGGTCGGCAATCTCTGCCACGTTGTTCGAGCTGAACAGGGTGCGCCGCCCGTTCTCGCTGTTGCGCACGAAGAGATAGACGCCGCTTGCCTCGTCGACCGCCGCATAGGTGAAGAGGTCGATCCACAGCCGCGCCGGGCGGCTCGGCACAAGCGCGAGGTTGAAGCGGTCGTCATGGACAGGGAGCTCGGCGAACACGGTCTCGAGCTCAGCCTTGAGCAGTTCGAGCCGCGCGATCTCGCTGTCGCGGGAGTCGGCGGCACGATCGAGCTGCTCGGCCTCGTCGAGGCGCGCCTTGCGGATCGCCTCGCGCAAGGAGCGGCTCGCGGCCGGTCGCGCTATCGATTTGACGCTCTCTTCCATCCCCGAAGCCTTTTGGCTTTGGCTTGAGCATACCGCTCCAAGGGGCGGAAACGCGACCGAAATTTGCCTTCTACTTCGAGGCGAGGACCACGGACGAACGGGCGTCGTCGAACCATTTGTCGATGGCCGTGTCGATATTGGCCTCAAGGCTCGCCTTCCAGGTGGCGATGGTCGAGTCGAGTGCCGCCTGGTTGGCGGCGACGAAGCTCTCCCGGTTGATCGCCTCGTTGGCGGCATTCGACAGATAGTCGACCGCGGCGCCGATCACGACACCGAGCGCAGCGCCGACCACCTGGCCGCCCATGGGCTGGACCACGGTGCCGGCAATCGCTCCCTGCTCGGCGAACGCGAGCCGCGTCCCGAGCGAGGTCGCCACCCGGCGCGACAATTGCCCGAAGCTTTGCGTCAGCACGCTGTTGAAGGCGGGACCGAGCGCGAGCGCGCCGACCGTGCCGCCGGCGGCTGCGGCGCCGAGGCCCGCGATACCGTCAAAGGCGCGGTCCTGCATGAGATAAGTCGGCGCCTTCCATTTCTGAGCGTCCCAATCGAGCTTCACGCTGGTCATCGGGGTCGAGGCGGGAATGTCCGCCAGATGATCGGTGTGCTTGGCGAGAAAGAGCTGAAGCCGCATGTCGCCATTGGCGATCACGCGCCGGTAGCTGTCATGGGCATGGCGCACGGCCTGCTCGACGCCGGTGGTGATGGTCGCGTCGCGAAGCTCGGGCTTCAGCACCTGCTCCTGATAGTTCTTCAGGAAGTAGTCCTTGACGTCGGCCTCGATGGCCTCGTTGAGCGACTCGTACTTGCCGGCCTCGAGGAAGCGGCTAACTGCCGACGTGACGGTCTCCTTCAGCACCACATAGGAGCGCTTCCACTCGAAGAACCAGTCGGCGTAGGAGGAGATGGCCTGCTCGCGATCCTGGAAGGCGAGCGCGAAGGTGCGGTCGAGATCCTCGTGCGCCGCCTTTTTGATGCGCGCCCGCTCGTCGTCGAGCATGAGGATGGTGTCATTGACGAACTTGTCGGTTTCCGACTTGCTCGCCACCACCTTGTGCAGGCTGCCGTCGACGTCCTTGATGACGAGGTCGACCGCGTCCGCCGGCAGGGTTTGATCGCCGAAGAAGATACCGAGCACGCTCTTGTCGGCGTGGACTGCGGCAGTGTGATCGAGGTGCCGGTAATA
>Ga0081455_10008251_pt1 | contig 10858 bp, 11 predicted proteins | sample TabmetS3T2R1_FD_70207 | JGI IMG/M metagenome (GOLD analysis project Ga0081455, IMG submission 70207) | Tabebuia heterophylla rhizosphere microbial communities from the University of Puerto Rico - S3T2R1 | ecosystem: Host-associated > Plants > Roots > Rhizosphere ... | reverse complement strand
TTCGGCGGAGAAGAAGTTCGGTCCTCATGCTAAATGTCGCTGTTACGATGGATGCCACTCACCTTTTTTTGGGAGCGGACAATACAACCATGAAGCTGACTTTTGGAAGCAATTTGTGCATCCGGCCACAAAATTGTGTCTTCAAGGACGACTTCCGCACCAACCTGACAACTTTCTCCGACCGCAGAGCAACCGCGCAGCTGAGCGCTCGGATCGACAACGGCTGACTTCGCGACACGCTCAGGCCACTCCCGTGTTTTGAGATAGTGAGGTCCCCAACGCTCTCGTAAAATTATTCGATGGACCTCAAGGTACTCAGCACGCGAGCCGATGTTGAACCATTTTCCGTCGTTCATCACCACTCCGCCGATCTTACCGCCTTTGCCTATCCAGTCCCTAACGATAGGAATGAATGAAATCTTCTGACGCGGCGGGATCCGCTGGAAAATGTTCGGATTCCAAACAGCGATGTTCGCGAAATCAAGCTTTCCCGGAATGCCATAGCGATTCGCGATATCCACGACGAGGTAATCGCCCATAGCAACCTCTGAAGCCAAACCTGTCTCACGTAACGCGAGCGTGACGTCGTTCCCGCGGCGGAAATGTTCGTCGAGTAACGGCTGCAGGTTGACGTCGGTCAAGATATCACCGCTGTAAGTCAGGAATGAATCGCTACCCAAATACCCTTCCGCATTCTTGATTCCGCCCCCTGTTTCAAGCAAGTCCGGCTCGTGGACCAGAGTGATCGAATGGCCTTCATACTCATTATCGCAAAAAAAGTTATTAAATCGTTCGGCCCGCTTGTGCGTGTTAATGACGAATCTTTCCACACCTAGGCTGATCAAATGATCGAGCGCAAAGGTGACAAGTGGCTTTTGGAAAATTGGAATGAGGGGTTTTGGAAGATCGTCGGTTAATGGGCGCAGTCGTGTGCCAAGTCCCGCGCTCAAGACAAATGCCTGTGTGATTTTGTTCACGATGAGAAAAAGTCAGAGATTCCTCGACTTCGCCCGGAATGACAAGAGCAGCGATTACCTTAATCGCGTGGAATTTCCAGAGAATCCGTCACTCGCAATCTGTTCACAACAAGGTCGTCAATTTCAAGATGCTTGATTTTGGCTCGACCAATGACGAGTCGACCGACCGCGACGACGCCCAATGCAAGCGCTCCAATCGCCAGCGCCCCGACCGCGAGAGCTCCAACACTCTGCGCTCCGATCGCCAACGCGCGGATGCGCATCCGCTCGATCTCATTTTGTTCTCTCTCGTGCATGCTGCGGTAAATTGTCGGCAATCTTAATCCACGATATTCGATCCTCCGTCCAAATGTGGTCGGCTGGAGTAACAATTTCGGGCTGATCGAAAGTGGCGACACTGACATCGATTTCGTTAGAATCGGGTTCGCTCATGAAAATCAGCGCGCTGCCGCACGTCGCGCAGAACGAGCGGACGCGCCCGGCCCATGGGATTTCGCGCGGTTTGCCCTGGGTAATTTGAAAATTGTCCCGGCGAAACGAAGCCCAGGTCACAAACGGGCCGCCGGTGCTCTTACGACAATCTTCACAATGACAATGGGTGACATCGTAGGGATCGCCGATGCCTTCGTATCGAATAGCACCGCACAGGCAACCGCCGCAAATCCTCTTGGGCTCCGTTTCCATTGCTCTTACACTGGGTAACCGCGCGGTTACTCGCAATGCTAGTAGGTCAGGTTAGGGCCAGCGGAACGCCGCCACGCCGTTCGTTGCCAGGGAAGCTCGCGCTTCTGCAAATACAGCGTGCGCGTGCCGAAATCGATAATGCCGTGGTGTCGCCGCAGCGTTTCCGCGCCAAGCAGGCCGGCAACGGGCGGCGAACCTTGCAACAATCCATCGTGAATTAATCCCTGCATATCGATCACGCCTACGTCCTTCCCAACGATATCGACCGAGCCGACCGATAGTTTGCGAATCCTCGCCACGCGCAAGCCACGCTCCGTCAAATTCACGGCGGAAGAACTGTACGGTGTCTCGCGCGTGGCAATTCGCATCCGCCTAACGAACGAACGATGCAACAGCGTGGCGAACGAACCCGTGTCGACCATAAACTTGGCCGCTTTCCCGTTGATCGAACCATTCACATACAGATTAAAACCATCGCTGACCTGGATTGGAACTGCTTGCAATCCGCGCCGGTCAAAACCGGGCACACGACCCAAAACGTCGGGGTTAGTCTTCAAAATGAGCAACTGCCGCTGACAATCCAGCACCGCCTGGGTTGGAAAAAGAATATCCGCGCCGATGATTCCGTCGATTTGCTCCTCGTGAGCCAGCCGCGCCGCGCGGGCGGAGTTGCCCAGATCGACGGCGACCATCGGTTCATCGATCAGCGTCAGCCCTCCGAGCCGCAGCTCGCGCGCAATAGCCACATTATTGAATGCGCCGTTGATCTGAATGCGTGACGGCAGGTCCGACTTCGCGGTGATTGGTTTGAGCCGAAAATGATTTCGACGATTTATTGCGATTGCGCTGACCGGGGCACCACTATCGATTGTGAGCCATGCCTCTCTGCCATTGATGAAAGCGCGCACCATTAAATGATTTTGCCTGGAGCGCACCAGCGGTATTGCTTCGAAGTAGGTATTCGCTCGCGCGTACGCGGCCTGCGGCAACGCGGCCACTTCGGTAATCAGCGCCGCAGCAGCGCACGAAATCGACAAAAATGTCCGCCACAATCGTCGCTGGCTTGAGCAAGTCACGGGAGCGTGAGATTAACACGGTTCTTTTTAGGTGAAAGCAATTTTGCGTTTTTAAGCTCCAACACCGGGAACGAGTAAACTGGGAGTTTTGTCATTGCGTGGCACGCCCGAGTGATGATTTACTCTCCGCCAATGCAACAGGCTCAAACGACGACGGCGACGGCTGAGACACCTGCAGCCGACCAAAAATTCGTCAGGGGACTTGGTCTCCTTGATTCAACGATGCTGGTCGCGGGCTCGATGATCGGCTCGGGGATTTTTATTGTGTCGGCGATCATCGCACGGCAGGTCGGTTCGCCTGGTTGGCTGCTCGTTGTCTGGATCGTAACTGGTTTACTAACGCTGATGGCCGCGCTGTCGTACGGCGAACTGGCGGCGATGATGCCGAAAGCTGGCGGCCAATATGTTTACTTGCGCGAGGCCTACAGCCCGCTTTGGGGTTTCCTTTACGGTTGGACGCTGTTTCTGGTGATTCAAACCGGTACGATTGCAGCGGTGGCGGTCGGGTTCGCGCGATACAGTGGCGTAATTGTCCCGTGGTTCTCAGAATCCAACTATCTCATCCCGCCGATCCGTTTTGGCGGCTGGTTTAGCGGCTACGCCGTTTCACTTTCCACGGCGCAGTTTCTTGGCCTGGCGATGATCGGGCTGCTGACCTTCATGAACACCCGGGGGTTAAGTCTTGGCAAGCTCGTGCAAAACATTTTCACCACAGCCAAAACGGGTGCGCTCATAGCGCTGGTTGTGTTGGGAATCATTGTCGGCGTGAAGTCCGGAGCAGGTACGGAAAACTTTCGCGACTTTTGGACGTTACGAGGTGGGTTGCAAGATGTGGGCGCGGGACTTACCGCCGCCACCGCGTTCGGTCTTTTCGTCGGTATCTGCGTGGCACAAACGAACTCGCTCTTTTCTGCCGACGCCTGGAACAACATCACGTTCATTGCCGGAGAAGTGAAGGAACCGCGGCGCAACATTCCGCTCTCCCTCGCCTTCGGCACGCTTTTGGTTATCGGACTTTATCTGCTGGCGAATGTCGCGTATCTGGCAACGCTCCCTTTCGCCTCGATTGAAAATGCGCCAAGTGATCGCGTCGCATCGGAAACGGCAAACGTAATTTTCCCGGGCGCTGGCGCGACGATCATGGCAGTCGCCATAATGGTTTCGACCTTTGGTTGCAATAATGGGCTCATCCTCGCGGGCGCGCGCGCCTATTATGCGATGGCGCGCGACGGTCTCTTTTTCAGACGCGTGGCTGAGTTGAATAAAAGACATGTCCCTGCATGGGGCTTGATCATTCAGGGAATTTGGGCCGGCGTTCTCGTGCTGCCGCGGACAGTAAAAACAGATGGCGCCGGCAACGTTGTCGGCTATGGCAATCTTTATGGCAACCTGCTTGACTATGTAATTTCTGCCGCGCTCATTTTTTACATTCTCACCATCGCGGGGCTGTTTTTGCTTCGCTGGAAACGCCCCGATGCGGAGCGTCCGTACAAAGCATTCGGATATCCGGTCGTCCCTATTCTTTACATCATTGGCGCAGGCACAATCCTTTTAGTCCTCTTCGCTTACCAGACCGCAACCACGTGGCCAGGGCTGATCATCGTGCTGAGCGGCGTGCCGATTTATTTTCTCTGGAAATTTTTTGGGGCAAAATCACCAGCAGCTTGACTCGCTTTGCCCATCCCGATTAGCACCACTGAACAAAAGGAACTGCGCCCATGAACGTACTTCGACGAAAGAGTGTAACGCAACTTCAAGCGGAAGCACTGACGGATGATCGGTTGAAACGGGCGCTCGGCGCGACCAACCTGACGGCGCTCGGCATTGGCGCAATCATTGGGACCGGCATTTTTGTTTTGACCGGCACCGTCGCGGCGCAGAACGCAGGCCCCGCCGTAGTCTTATCGTTCGTACTAGCCGGGGTGGCATCGATCTTTGCGGCACTTTGCTACAGCGAGTTCGCCTCCCTTGTTCCGATGGCCGGCAGCGCCTACACGTACGGCTACGCTACGCTTGGGGAAGTTTTCGCGTGGATCATTGGCTGGGACCTGATCATCGAATACGCTCTGGGAGCCGTGACGGTTTCGATCGGCTGGTCGGGTTACGTGGTCTCGTTTTTGCACCAAATCCACATTGACATTCCACCACAGTTATCGGCGGCGCGCGGCACGCTGATCACACTCACCGATGGAACACAAGTCATGGCCATATTCAATCTGCCGGCCGTCATCATCATTGCTATCGTAACGCTGCTACTGGTGGTCGGGATTCGCGAGTCGGCGACAGTCAACAATATCATTGTGTTTGTTAAGGTCGCCGTTGTCCTGATGTTCATTGTCGGTGCGGCGCATGCGATCAAAACCGCAAACTGGCATCCATTCATTCCGCCGAGTACCGGCGCACGCGGGCAGTTCGGCTGGAGCGGTGTCATGCAAGGCGCTGGCATTGTGTTTTTCGCGTACATCGGTTTCGACGCAGTCAGCACCGCAGCGCAAGAAGCCAAAAATCCGCAGCGGGACATGCCGATTAGCATCATCGGCTCACTGTTGATTTGCACCGCGCTTTATATCCTTGTCTCGGGCATCGCGACCGGCGTGATGTCCTATGTCGATTTGAACGTCCCCGATCCCATTGCCGTCGCAGCGGATCAGGCTGGCCTTGGCTGGATGTCATCACTGATCAAGCTTGGCGCTATCGCTGGACTGAGCTCAGTCATCTTGGTGATGTTACTCGGGCAGTCCCGCATTTTGTGGACAATGGCCGACGACGGTCTTCTTCCGAAGTTTATCAGCAAAGTTCATCCAAAATTCCGCACACCTTGGATCACGACAATAGTGACTGGCGTGATCGTGGCGTTTTTCGCCGCAATCTTGCCGATTCGCGATGCGGCGAGCCTGGTTTCCATCGGCACACTGCTGGCGTTTGTCATCGTCTCAATTGGTATACTGGTGCTGCGCGTGCGTGAGCCGGAGCTACCGCGTAGATTTAAGGCACCGATGGTATGGTTCGTTGCGCCAATGGGTGTGGTGTCGGCGGGCTACCTTATGATCTCGCTGCCATGGCTAACGTGGGAGCGACTGATTTATTGGTTCGCATTCGGCATCGTGATTTATTTCGGCTACGGCATCTACAACTCGAAGCTAAGTCCGCGGAAAATTGCGGGAGAGACCGGGTGGTCGCGCGCGCTGAAAATCGCCGGTGTAATCTGGATTGTATTCGGATCGCTCGGTTCCATTTTGTGGTTGGCGCGTTATCACACTGAGCAGATTCCAGGACCGATGGGAATCGTCATCGGACTTGCTGGATTTGTCCTAGCATGGAGCCTTGGAGCCCTGCTGAATTTGGTTGCCCAAGTTTCCGATCATACACATGCACGGCATTTGATGATGGAAACACCGGGCCAGAGCGCGAAATAATCGCCGTAGCATTCGCGAAGGGACGCGTCGCCATCGAGAAAAACATGGCTGCGAAAAGGAGCGCAGGCTTTAAGATCCAGCTGAGGTCGAGCCTCTGCTGAATCCGCGTGACGGACTGGTTGCGCGCGAGCCTAGAAGCGCTTCGGCGTCTCTCTTGAGCTTCTTGCTATCGATATGATCGAAAGCACGCCTTGCATCGGCGAGATCGGATAACGCCATGCCCGTGCGCCGGAGAATTTGGCGGTCTTTGGACGATAACTTGTTTTGGCTTTCACTGCTCACTGCGCGGTTTTGAAGTCGCGAGATGACGGTGGCCAATGCATCACCACTCGCAGCTCCAAATAAATCGACAAGCTGTTGAAAGCGCAGATGAAACGGGATCGTAGCAAGATCCACATCCTCAGCTTCGGATGTTTCTGCGGGCGGAATCGTGGTCTCATTCGACATCGCTACTGAATGCCAAACATCGGCGGGCTGGTAATATCCGATCTCAATCTGACAAGCACGATGCCGTTGCGACATTTTTACATAATGGATTCCCGCCATCGGTTCGACGCTCGCTTCTTTCTCATCCAAGCCATCTGCACAATGAGTCCGAAGATGAACCTGTCGATCGACAGGCGCGCCATTCTTGAAAATCGATGTCCAGTCAACATTCCAATATGCGAAGATCGTCCAAGGGTCACGAGCAATGGCGAGAAGACGCGGTGGACCGTGAAAGCGCGGCAGCGCGGAACCCTCTCTCAAAATATGCGACTCCTCACCTTCCGCGAGAGGGACGACCGGTTTCGTGGAAACGTGGAATGTTTTTCTCGCTTTCACTTCCCACAAGTTGGCTCAAATCGACGAAAGACCAACCGCGGATTTTTGCAGCCGAAACGGCGTTTACTCACATTCTCTCGACTTGGTTTGGAAGTTTTTCCGCGCCTTTTGGTGCGTTTAACGCATAGTTCTCATCTATTTGGCAAAACGCATGAGCGCAAAAATTGTCGGGCTCGAAGAACTTTCGAAGCGAAGCAAGCAGTTGCGCGCTGCCGGGAAAAAACTGGTCGCGACGAATGGTTGCTTTGATTTGCTGCACGTTGGGCACGTGCGCTATCTGCAAGCTGCACGTGCGCTCGGGGATTTGTTGGCAGTCGGCTTGAATGGCGATCGCTCCGTTCGCGACTTGAAAGGAAAGGGACGCCCGATTACCGCTGAGCGTGATCGTGCAGAAATTCTTGCCGCGTTAGAGTGCGTCGATCTCGTCACAATTTTTCCGGAAATGCGAGCAACGCAGTTTATTGCTGCAAGTAATCCCGCCATTTATGTCAAAGGCGGGGATTACAGTCCAGAAACGCTCAACGAAGAAGAGCGGGCACTTTTGAAGGAAATCGGCGCTGAGGTTCGCCTGATTCCTTTTGAGGCGGGCTACTCGACTTCGGGCCTGCTAGCGCAAATACGCAAGGGCGCGAGCTGAAACTTGTGACACGATTCTCGTAATCGATATCGATATTATCATAGACGTTGGGGAGAACAGGTGAAACGGCTGCCAATTGGAATTCTAGGATCAGGAAAAGGAAGCAACTGCCGGACAATTCTTGAGCGTATCCGCTCCGGAGATCTGGTAGCGGATGCGCGTGTTGTAATCTCGGACACGCTGGACGCGCCGATTCTCGACATCGCGCGGGAATTTTCAGTTGCCAACGCCTACTTGCCGCCGGGCCAGTTTCGTACGCGGCTAGAGCCAGAGATGGAAATTGGCCTCGTGAATATGCTACGTGACGCCGGCGTCGAGCTCGTCGTGCTCGCTGGTTTCATGCGCGTGCTTCACGCGCCAATGCTTAAGGCGTTCCCGCGGCGCATCATCAATATTCATCCAGCGCTTCTGCCAAAATTTCCCGGGCTCGAAGCCTGGAAACAAGCACTCGCGGCCAACGAAAAGGTGACCGGTTGCACCGTCCATTACGTCGACGAGAAAATCGATCACGGTGAAATCATCGCCCAGCGTGAAGTGCCAGTCCTGCCCGGAGACACGCCCGAAAGTCTGCACGCGCGGATTCAAATTGCCGAGCGCGAGTTATACCCTGCTGTGATTGCAGAGCTTTGCGCAAGATACGAAGGAGCCGGTCCGTAATTTTCAAGCTCGCTGATCAGTCGCGGCCTGATCTCGGCCGAGTTCCTAGAGTTGTTCTGCTTTTTGCTCGCGACTCAGTATTTCTTCCAATGCAATCGTCGGTTTTTTCTGCTCGTACAGCACCGAATAAACCTGATCAATAATCGGCGTTTCTATTTTCAACTGTCGCGCGCACTCAAAAGCGCTCCGCGCGGTGGGAATTCCTTCGGCTGTCATCTTCATGGATCGGGTGATCTGCGAAAGCGATTCGCCTTGCCCGAGACGTTTGCCAACCGTGTGATTGCGGCTGCGTTCGCTATAACAAGTCACAACCAGATCGCCAACGCCACTCAGTCCATAGAAAGCTTGCGCAGTTCCTCCCATGGCAACTCCGAGCCGCACCAGTTCTGCCAAGGATCGCGTCACCAACGCTGCTTTGGAATTGTCGCCCAATCCGAGCCCGTCGCTGATCCCTGCCGCCACAGCGAAAACATTTTTCAGCGCGCCGCCAAGTTCGATAGAAGTAACCTCCTGGCTGGTGTACACACGAAAACGCGGACTCCCGAGGATTCCTTGCAACCTCGTTGCACACTCGGCGTCGTTGCAACCAATCACAGTCGCAGTAGGAAAGTTTTGTACGACCTCTGCTGCGAGATTGGGGCCCGACAAGACCGCAATCGTCCGTTCCGGAAAAAGTTCAGAGAGGATCTCGCTCATCCGCATCCCGCTGCCGTGCTCGATCCCTTTGACGCAGCTCAGTAGCACCGCGCGAAAATTACCGCGCGCTTCGCGCAGCCGAGCGGCAACCTGTCGCAACGCCGTCGATGGCGTCGCGAAAACGATCAGACCTGCGCCGGTGAAATTGCCGATTTCGGACGTTACGCGCACCGATCCAGGTAATTTAAGCCCCGGAAGGTAATCGCCGTTTTCGCGCGTTGCTTGCATGCGCGCCCCGCGCTCGGCGTCGTGGTCCCAAAGCGAAACCTGGCGATCATCCTTTCCCCATAACCACGCCAAGGCCGTTCCCCAACTGCCGGCACCAAGAATTGCTATTTCTCCATTTTTCACTTTCGAGCAAAACGCGGTTCCGTCCCATGCATGAGCCGCGACAGATTTGAACGATGGCGCCAAATCACAAGGGCAGCGAGACAAACCGACGAATAGAATAACGGTTTTCCAGCGTTCCCACTAAGCCAGGTTGTAATCAGAATGACGAAGGGCAATGCAGTTGCCGCTGCGATTGAGGCCAACGAAACATAACGCGTCAGCCAAAACGTTAGTATCCAAATCGCCCCACCGGTCAGGGCTGCGACTGGAGCCAGACCAAGGAGTGCTCCAGCTGAAGTCGCCACACCCTTACCGCCTTTAAAGCGCAGCCAAACTGGAAAAGAATGTCCAATCACGCTGGATATTGCAGCGACGATTGCAAGCATTTCCGCTGAGTTCCAATCCGACGGGACTCGCGCCGCAATCAACAACGACATCTTCACCGCGCCAAATCCCTTCAAAAAGTCCGCTACGAACACCGGATAACCATAAGCCTTTCCGAGCGCGCGCGTAACATTGGTTGCACCTACGTTGCCGCTACCGTACTTTCGGATGTCTATCCCTGCGATTCGACCGGCGAGATAGCCGAACGGAACTGATCCCAACAGGTAGCCCCCGATCACTGCAACCGCGAACGTGAGCATTGTAAGTTATGCGGAATTTCCTACTACTTTAACGACGGAGTTACGATGTAAATCTTTCTTAGTCAACCATATAGATATTATTGATAGATCAGCTGGGGTGATTCCGCTTATTCTGGCCGCCTGTCCCAGGGAGGTGGGTCGGGTAGTCCTTAGTTTTTGCCTCGTTTCGGAGCGGAGGCCCGGAATTTCGTCATAGTTCAGCCACTCCGGAATATGCTGGTTTTGCCTGTGCTTCATCTGTCGATTCTGGTCCGATTGTCGCGCCGCATAACCTTCGTATTTGAAATTCGTTTCGATCAACTGCCAGATGGCGATAGGTAGAAGAGAAAGAATCTGGGGCGGCAGATCTGCAGCCTTAAAGTCAGGCCTTTTGAACAATTGACAGATTGGAAGACCATTGATCTTGGTTTGGCTCGCTAGCAGCCTGGCTTGATCCAGAAGAGATGCTTTTTCCATATAACGAGTCCAGCGGCCTCGATTTATCAGCCCAGCCTCAAATGCACGAACGGTCAGGCGCTGGTCTGCATTGTCATGTCGCAGGAACAATCGGTCCTCCGCCCGGCTTGTAAACATCCGATAGGGCTCTTCGGTGCCTTTAGCGACCAAATCATCGATGAGCACGCCTGTGTAGGCCTCGCTTCGATCGAGCACTAACGGCGAACGGCCTTGTAGCTTCAAAGCAGCGTTAGCGCCCGCCATCAAACCTTGAGCAGCGGCCTCTTCGTAACCCGACGTCCCGTTGACTTGACCAGCAAAGTACAATCCAGAGATCAACTTTGTTTCGAGGGTCGCGAAAAGTTGAGTCGGCGGAAAGTAATCGTATTCGACGGCGTATCCGGGGCGCATTATCTCAGCCCGTTCCAAGCCGGGGATTGAATGTAAGAATTCAATCTGAACGTCATATGGCAAGCTGGTCGAG
>Ga0081455_10008250_pt1 | contig 10860 bp, 8 predicted proteins | sample TabmetS3T2R1_FD_70207 | JGI IMG/M metagenome (GOLD analysis project Ga0081455, IMG submission 70207) | Tabebuia heterophylla rhizosphere microbial communities from the University of Puerto Rico - S3T2R1 | ecosystem: Host-associated > Plants > Roots > Rhizosphere ... | reverse complement strand
ATGACTATACTATTGGAATCAATTAAAGCCAACGGTCCATGCTTTAGTTCTCCAGCCGCTATTCCTTCTGCATGGATGTAAGTTAATTCTTTAATCTTCAGTGCACCTTCTAGTGCTATTGGAAAATGCAATGACTTACCAAGGATGTATACATCACGGAGGTCCTTCAATAATTCAGCAAATCTAATTGTTTGGTCCTCCGTAGCCAGAACAGATGCAATTGCTGATTCTAGATCTCCTTTTTTGTTCATGATGCCGATAGAGCCCCTGCACAGTTTCTCAATGACTGTGTATATAACGGCAAGCTGGGCAGTAAAGCTTTTAGTGGCGGCAACACCTACTTCGGGGCCACAATTAATTGCAAGACAGGATTCACTGATCCGTGCCAGAGAGGAGGTTCTCACGTTAACGATAGAAAGTATCTTTGCTCCTGCTTCCTTAGCTTGTTTAACCGAATTTAATACATCTGCAGTTTCACCGCTCTGAGATATTGCCAGGATTACGCTGCCCTTATCAATGAAGTCAAGAACATACTGAAATTCACTAGAAAGGACAGGTTCGGTGCGAATTTTCGCTACCTTTGCGAAAAAATGTTTAGCCAGTAGAGCCGAATGGTAACTAGTCCCACTTCCAACAATATAGATACTTTTGGCCTTAAGCAATATATCGCAAAACCTCGTGAGTTCAGCCTCCTCTTGGTTCATCCCTCTCAGTACAGTCTTACTCTGCTCATGAATCTCCTTCAGAGTATGATGAGCATACGTACCCTTGTCAGCAGCGCCCAGCTCCCAAGCAACCTGCGTAACAACCCTGCTCACAGCATTCCCACTCGAATCATACAATTGGAGGCTGTCTTTTGTAATAAAGGCAATGTCCCTGTTGTCCAAGAAAATGGCTTTATCGGTGTACTGTAGGAACCCAAGTACGTCGCTTGAAATGAAGTATCCTTCCTCAGGCAATCCGATGATGAGAGGCTCATCATACCTGCTTCCACATATTGTTCCATCACCAAAAATAGCAACAAAAGAGTATGCGCCCTCTAATTTATTGCAAACATTTACGACTGCCTGAACCTTGTCTCTGAATTGAGAAACACTATCCTCAAGTAAGTGGGCAATAACTTCGCTGTCGGTTTCACTCTTAAATGAGTGTCCAGATGATATGAGTTCTTCCTTTAGCTCCTTATAATTTTCAATTATGCCATTATGAACAACCGCAATTTCCGATGTGCAAGCCCCGTGTGGGTGCGCGTTTGAATCTGTAATCCCGCCGTGAGTAGCCCATCGGGTATGTCCTATTCCTATCTGTCCAGGCATCTTCTGAAAATCAAGAGACTCACTAACCTGTGCCACCTTTCCCACACCTTTTTTTACAAGAATGTTTCCATTGTCCAAAGTGGCTATTCCTACACTATCGTATCCGCGGTACTCCATTTTTTTTAGGCTTTCGACAAGCAAGGGAGCTGCATACGAGGTTCCTTTGTACCCTATAATCGAGCACACGTTAAGTATATCAGTACTTCAATCTTAAAAGACTTGTCGAACAATATGAATATGGGATTCGAATATTCGCAAATTTTCAGTCGAATAAACCTGGCGACGATAAATTGCCTTGGCGTACTAACGGTAGTTTCTTGTGGCGAATTTATAATACTGTCTCTGATCCGAATTTACCACTGTTAAGTCTAGGAGGAATGTCAGTATGAATTTATACATATATTTGTAGGACGGTAATCCAAATTGAGAGATCTAATCATTATGCCACGATGAACTGGGACGGTTATCATCCGTTGGGCCTCACAATTTGTGTCATTGGCAACAAAAGTTTGAACTTCACCTTTGAGCAGCTTAGAATCTTATGCAACTACTTAACGTGATATAAAGTCGAAACAAATTCTAGATCAGATCGCAACTATTTAGGTTCGTGTGGAGCTTGGGCTCTCATGGGCTCTTTGTGAACTATAATATTCTGTTCCTCGTCTTTCCTAACAATATATCCAGGCAAGTTAACTGTTCGACTTCCTACTGAGACATGACGATGGGAGACTATTTGTCGTGCCTCAATCGCTGATTTGGACATAATCTTTCTCATGACAATTGTCTGAAGTCTCCTTTCAAGTATATCTTCAATTTTTAGATTTAGTACATCATCAAGAGTTGCTGATTCGTTCACAAGGCCAAGTCTGTTGAGAAAACCCAACAACCTAAGTTCCTTATCACGTCTGACCTCTGTTGGTATAGCCAACAAAGCCCTTGCCTGGTTTCTTATCCGTGCTATTTCGGACTGTGCCTTCCACAGTTCACGCTTATTTCGTAAGCCGTACGTCCCCAGTATATAGAGTTCAGCGTTCAGCTGGTCTATGGTCCAGATCCTTCTTGGCCGATGATAGGTTTTTTTTGGTTTATGCGGATCTCCCAATACAATCGCTCTCTCTACTGATTCTGTGGAGGTGGAGTAGTATTTCCTGTCGCGGGAGCCTCACCTCCAGCAGCCGGCTGGGTTGCAGGTTGGGCTGAGGGAACTGTAGGAAGTGCTTTACCTATTTTCTTAACACCTACCGCACCGCCGCGTCTACCCGTTGTTCTAGTGCACTGGCCCCTTACTCTAAGCCCAAACATGTGGCGGTAGCCCCTCCAACTCATCACTGACTTTTCCCTCTCAATATCGGTCGAAGCAGCAAAGTCCAGTTCAGAAGATATGAGATGATTGTTTCCCCCAGTATCCATATCTTTTCTACGGTTAAAGTACCAGCTTGGTATGCCTGTGCGAGAGGGATTTTTAATACCTATCTCAATCTCAGATATTTCATTATCCGTCAAAAATCCAATTCTCAGATTTGGATTAACGTTGAGAGACTCAAGTATTACCTGAGCGAGGTTATGACCTATTCCTCTAATTTGGCTAAGGGCAACAACAATTTTTTTGCTGCCCTCTATGTCCTTACCCGCTATTCTTACAATGTGTTTGTACTCTGCTACTGACAATTGTTGTATGGCATACAATTCCCGGCATAAAAACTATACCTGGGAGTGATCCCTTGTTTTATCACCGGACAGATTTGGTGAACTTCAGATTCACAAGTACCCACAGGTACCAGGATCCCAAAGGGATCAAATTCTATGTATTAGCTAGTATGCAATATTTAAATTTGTGACGTCCGGGAAAGTCTCATATTACAGATGACGACCCAAGCAATTGAACAGTTAGTTCATCGCTCTTACCGTACCCCACCTAAGTATAGCGAGCTTATGCCTGGCGTTCCCCAAGATTACAGAGAAATTAAAACATTGGGTCAACTCTTAGAAATTAATTACAAACATGCGTCGGTTGAGAAACAATTGCGCGAGAATCTTATTCTTAAAATGAAATCAGGAAAGGAGATTTACAACGGAATTATCGGTTACAAGGAACAGGTAGTTCCTGCGATTAATAGGGCAATTCTTTCCGGACACGAAATACTGTTTGTCGGGCAAATAGGACAAGCCAAGACTAAACTTGCAGAAGCAATTGCCAATCATCTGCTTTCTCCAATACCTGTGGTCCGCGGGTCTCTAACAAATGATATACCCACCACAATACCCAGAGATGACATAATTAACCTTTTAAATGATACAGACCCTGAACACTCATCTCCTGAATTCGTTGTATCACCAGAGTGTGAAAAATCAATTAGAAATAATAAATTGGAAACAAAGATCGAATGGATGGAAGGACGGGATAGATATCGTTACATCCTTGCCACACCGGATATTTCTGTAAAGGATCTAATGGGACAGATCGATGCTATAAAAGTTGCAAAAAAGGGTGTGGAACTTTACAGCATTGAATCTTACTCGCCGGGCCAGATGTTGCAGGCCAGATACGGAGTCTTGTGTATTGATGAACTACCTGTTCTAGACACACGGAAACAGGTAGCCCTGTTAAGTGTGTTGCAGGAAGGAAAGTTTACCACTGGTTCGTATCCTGTTGTCTTTAAGCCAAATATTAAGCTCCTAGCCACTGCCAATCCTGTAGATTATACACATTCAGGTAAAATCATTGAGCCTCTGTTTGACCGGCTTCGGAGTCACATACACACTCATTATCCCACAAATATTGTTGATGAAATGCTTATCATAGTTCAGGAGACACAAATAATCGGCGAAAGTGAGGTCCTCATACCACTATTTATCGTTAAAGTTATTGCAAAAATAGTACAATTAGCAAGAGAACATCCTGACATAGATCATACTAAAGGGGTAAGTGTGAGGATGGCCATACATTCGATGGAGATCCTTATCTCCGAAGTTGAACGAGTAAGAGCATTGAACAGTAGAATTAAGCTAGTTCCCAGATTTTGTGATCTCTATTGTATTCATCAGACTAGCAAGTTCGAGTTATCTGAAATGGACGACGATCATGAAAATAAAAGTACAATATTAGATTCTTTAATCGAAAATGCTGTTAGAGATGTTTCTCTAGAGTACACCAAGCAAATACCTCCCGAGACGATTGAAAGGTTCAGAGGAGATTTTGAGAAAAACAAATCGTTTATTGTTTCACAGAATAGCTACAGCCAGGAAAGAAATAAACCTGCAGATTATGAATCCCAGCTCGGGATGTTTCCTGCTTTGAACGAGTTTGTCAAACAAACTACCCAAAAGATCGGGCAAGAACATCAAGAATTCATTAAGATCGCCGAACACTATGATATAGATGTTAAGGGAATCCAGATTATTAATAACGAAGTGGACAGAGAATTTATTGCCTCGGTGACAGAATTGATACTTGAAGGTTTAAGATGGGTTAATCCACCATTACTTGATAAAAAGGGAGATGGGTACACAACAAAATCAGAATAGTGGCATTGCTGGAAGTGTTGTCTTGAACAAGTTTCGATATTTTCTCGTTGATAAAAGCGACAATTTTCACAATAGGAACTTACGCCTGAAGACCAGCATTAAGAAAGAAGATTTGGATAGATACCTGAGGCTGATCGAAAGAGAGGCTTTGCGTGAACGCACTCCCGATCTACAGGAACTTGCGCAGTTGCTCGAAAACGTGGAGGATGGAGGGGACTCCAAAAAACTTAAAGATTTGCACTCAACGAAGTCACCGAATCCCAGTCCCGTCTCACAGTACAGCCCAAATGTATTGTCGATTGGCGCCTCAATAATAACAGAGCTGATAGAAAGAGGTTATGTAAAGGACTCGCGGAAATGGCTTACCCATAGAGCGTTTTTCATGATAGGAGAGAAAATATTAATGGATATCATGGATCCCCTGAAATATGGAGAGATCGGATTCCATGAGACTATGACTGAGGGTCTAGGTTCCGTGGTACTTGACTCCACGAAGAAGTTTGAGTATGGAAATGATTTGAGAATGATAAATGTTCCAAGATCCCTATTAAATACTCTACAAAGACACGCCAGAGGGCATGGTCCCATCGAACTTCCGTTGCAAGTCGATATGGAAGACTTTGAGGAGTATGAAACAAGCCGCGATGTAAGAGTTTCCTTGGTGTATTGCATTGACCTTAGTTCCACCATGCGTTACTCATCAATGTTTGGAGATCTAAGTAGAATTGAAGCAGCAAAGAAGGCTCTCTGGGGTCTCTTCATCTTTAACAAGAAATTCTTTCCTTCCGACTCGATAACTGTCATAGGTTTTGGGGCTTTAGCATCACGAATATCTCCAGATGATATTCCTTACCTCAAGACTTTTGAACCTGGGGGGGATTTTATGCACTACACGAATTATCAGGCTGCCCTCAGATTAGCATCGAAAATCTTAATCAGTGATGGATCTCCGAACAAGCGCATAGTCCTTATAACCGACGGCCATCCAAGTGCATGTTTTATAGACAATCAAAAAGACTACACCAATCTAACTTCTCAAAAACCGTACTCCCACTTTTATACTCCTGACAATGAAACGCTTCAAAGAATTAAAATCGACCAAAATCTAAAACTGGATCACAAACTTGGGAAGCTCATATACCTTTGTTATCGCTATCGACAGGTTGACGAATATATTGGGATGCGGACGATAGCTGAAGCCAAGAGGTGTTGGCATAACAAGATACAGATCGACACGATAATGATAAGTGAGGAAGATTCCTTGCTTGATTACGTCAATCAAATGGAGAGATCTGTTAGAGGTAAATCATATTACATAAATCCCGGTAATATTGATAAGGCCTTAATTACTGACTATCTTAATAACAAACGTACTATTATGAGATCCTAGGAAACTATAAAGAGATGGGATTATTTACGTTAGTTTTTATTAATATGTCTTCAAATCAGTAGTACGCGACATGTCAGATACATATCTCGACTGGAACGGATCATTGGATGTTTTGACAAGGGCTTATAACGCAGGCCTGTTTACTATTATAATTGGACCGAAGGGTACGGGCAAGACTTCTCTAGTTCGGCGATTTGCCTCCCTTGTGAATAAGGAACTTCAATCAGTAAATTTCAGTTTACGAACAAGGGAATCACATTTGATTGGAAGCAAAACCTTGGACAAAGGTGAAATTAATTTTGTTGAGGGAATTTTAGTAAAATCTATGAAGGACGGTAGCCTACTTTATCTTGACGAGTTAAATGCTGCAGAAGCTGACGTGTTACTTAGATTGGATGAGGCCCTTGATGATAGGAGGCAAGTGGTGCTCAAGGAAGCAGAAGGGCAAACCATTACTGCGAGTGAGGATTGGTCAGTGATTGCAACAATAAATCCGCTATCTCACGTCGGTACTAAGGAGCTTCCTCCTCAACTGCTAAGTAGATTCCCAGTTCGAATTAGACTTGAATACCCACCGGAAAATGTAGAACTTGAAATTATTATGAAACACGTTTCTAGAATTAATGATTCGAAACTAGATGATATAAAACGAGCCATTAAGCTTTCAAAAAGCCTTAGAGACGCAGCGGCTGTAGAGGAGCTATATTATAGTCCAAGCATAAGGGAAACGATAGCGTTTACTCGGCTTCTAAATACAGATATCCCACCCAAGAAGGCAGCAGAAATTGTATTCGCTAACGCATATGATCAATGGGGAGAAGTCGAATTCCGAAAGGTTATGGATATGATCATATCAATTTTTGGTGATTAATTTATTGTCCCTAAATTTATCGTTGTTGCATAATGAGGTTTTGCTGGATATTGCTACGTTTTTGGCTAGAAGATGGACGAATAACTCGAATGTGCAGGTTTTTATCAAGGATCAGAAAGTGCCCATAACAAAACCTGATAAAAATCAGATTTCCCTTCCACGTCCGCACTACTTTCCTGGATCTGACTTTCAGAAGTACAGACAGTGGCGGATAATGCTGTGGTACGAGGCCATGAGGCTTACCTTTTGTTCCAAAGTGATGAGCTATGATCACATTTTTGGATTTCTGTTAAACACTCTAGAAACAAAGAGAGCAGAAATCCTAGGCCTTCGTTCATGGACAGGAATGGAAAAAGAAATCATTTTTAATGAAGGCATTTCATGGCTTTCAAAGCCCTTACTGAACACGTTATATGGAAAACATAAAGTCGCAGAGGCCTTTTCCCAGTATTTTTTAACTGGGGCACTGAAAGGCGAGCTCTTCGGCAGTGAGTTTTCAAGGGTTCAAACAGGGGCAGCACGTGCCAACGAAATCTTGGATTATGCCATTACCAATGACCAGGGTACTGAATACATAGAACTTCGAATACCTGAGCTCGTTCGTATTCTCGAATTAAATTCTTTAGCATCGTTTCCCATTATTACTCCATCTAGCAGGGTCGGCTTTGGTAGATCAGTAGATGAGAAAGGATTGTTTGCTGAGATTGAAAAATTAGTCAAGCGAAAAAATTTGGAGCCATCACAGTCGGTGAAAAGATCAAAAGAAATTTTTGAGGGCCATGAAGTAAATGCTGAATTTAATGCTCTAGTAAAGGAAAGCAAAAGAAGCGAGAACAAAGGCCAGGAGGGTATTGAAAACCTTGGTTTGACAATACCGAAAGATGTCGATACAGATGAGAGTCAAATTTACGACCTCGACCTAATACAGAGGACTAAATCCCAGTTCAAACATTGGAAGACAGGATGGTACGAAAAGCACGAAGAAACCGGAGACGAATTTGATCCCGAAACTTTCGTAGAAAGATTATCAAGGACATTCATTATCGATTTCAAACTATCCTACAGATCTAAGGTTGCGATTGTCTTAGATCACTCAAGCAGCATTGAGGATTCTGAACAAGACTACAAACGCGCAACCGTAGCATTATGTGAGGCTTTGAAGTTTTTGAAAATAAAGTTTGGCGTATACGCTTTTAGTACTGAGTCTGGACAGGTCAGATGTTGGATCATCAAGCCTCCTAGCGCAAACTGGACAAGAATACATGCACGCAGACTAGCGCAGATCAAGGCTTTAGGAGGTACGCCTTTGGCCGAGATCTACACATTGTTAGAACCTGTCCTAAGATCATTTAAACCCGATATCGTTGTGACTCTCACTGATGGGGAACCTTCAGATTATGATGCCGTGAGACGGATGGTCCTGATGTATCGCAGGTTGGGTATTCGAATGGCCGCTTTGGGGTTGGGAAGGACGTTAAATGCCGCAGTCAGCATTAGTCAAAATCTGCAATATCTTGAATATGAGAAAAGCCTTGCGGCTAGTATGCTTGGGGATATTCCGAAGAAAGTAATTAATTTGATGCAAACTTAAAAGGCTAAATCTGGGTTGATGTCCCTTACTTTTTTCCAATCAGAGATAAAGTTACTCAATCCCACATCAGTGAGCGGATGCATAAGCATCTTATGTAATATCTCAGGCGGAAGAGTTACTATGTCCGCCCCGCACTTTCCGGCCTCAATCACATGCAGTGGGTGTCGAATGCTAGCAACTAGAATCTCTGTTTCAATTTTGTAGTTGCTAAAGATTTGGGATATCTCCCTGATAATATTAATCCCGTCTTGCCCATTGTCATCGAGCCTGCCTATGAACGGACTTATATATGCTGCACCAGCCTTCGCGGCCAGTATTGCTTGATTGCTAGAAAAAATAAGCGTAACATTAGTAGATATTCCGTCCTCTTTTAGGCTTCTAACCGCACGCAAACCGGCAGGGATCATTGGAATTTTCACGACTACGTTTTGTCCATATTTTTTTAACTTGTGAGCCTCATCGATCATGACCTCGTAGTCCGTGCCTATAACCTCCAGACTCACTGGACCCCTTATGATTCTAACAATTTCACTCATTACGTCTCTAGGGTCCCCTTTCTCCTTTGACAGAAGTGTTGGATTCGTTGTGACTCCGTCAAGAATGCCCATGTCATTGTATTTTTTTATACTTTCGATGTTTGCACTATCCAAAAAAATCTTCATTTTGAATCCCTCCTGGCTTCGACGATTGCCCTTACTATTTCCCCAGAAGTTAGCCCGTACCTAACTAGTAGGTCTTCTATCTCGTCATCTCTTGCCGATTCCCCAAAGGTATCCTTAACACCAATTCTTCTTACTGGAACCGGATATCGTTCGCTACATGACTCTGACACTGCGGATCCAAGTCCGCCAATTACGTTATGTTCTTCGGCAGTAATAATAACTCCAGTCTGTTTAGCTGCATCATATATCAAATCGTGGTCAATAGGTTTTATAGAAAACATATCGATCACGCGGCATGAGATATGCTCCTTATCCTTCAGTACTTTTGCTGCCTCAAGCGATCTCTGTACCATCAGCCCGCAGCACATTATTGTAGCGTCATTCCCCTCTGATATGATGTTTCCCTTACCTATAACAAATTCTGCATCCTCATCTGAATATATTATCTCGTTAGAGGGCCTAGCGAGTCTCATATAAAATGGGCCCTTTGTCTTGGCGATCAGATTCGTAAGGTGCCTAACTGTTACAGCGTCTCCCGGGGCAAGTACCTTCATATTTGGTATTGCTCTCATTACAGAAAAGTCTTCATTTTGCTGGTGAGATGCGCCATCGGCACCAACAGTTAAACCAGCGTGTGATACAACTAGCTTGACGTTCAAATTAGGATAACAAATAGCGTTTCGAATTTGGTCCAGACATCTCCCGGGTAGAAAGGCAGCATAAGTACTTGCAAAAACTAGTTTGCCAGCAATAGCGAGTCCAGCTGCTACTGAGACCATATTAGCTTCAGCAATTCCCAGATTAAATAGCCTGTCAGGATACTTGTCCCCAAATTTTTTTGTTTTCAGTGAATCTGTTGTGTCTGCTCCAACACATACTAGGTATGGTATATCCCTTCCCAATTCTACCAAGGTCTCCCCGTATGCCGCCCTCATATCAGCTGTTTTTTTCAGATTACCCAGTTGCATTTAGTTCCTCTTCTATCCCTAGCTCATTTGCAAGTGGAATTAATACGTGTCTGCGCGCTTTAATCCAATCCTGTCTTATATCCAGACTCGTTGATCTATCAAGCAACCGCTTTTCCAATGCGATATTTGCCTTAAGCTTCAGCTGGAGTATTGCACCATGTATATCTGAGCTTCCGTATACCGCATTCCCTGCTACGACGATCTTGGCTCCGGCATCGTAGACCTGCTGGAGGGTCTTGGAATCGATTCCTCCATCTGCCTCAATATATCCCTTAAACCTATGCTCAATCAGCTTGCTATTTAGTTCAGTCATTTTTTCTAAGACCGCTGGTATAAATTGTTGTCCAGCAGATCCGGGATTTACTGACATCACTATGAGTACATCAATCTTGTCTAAATGTGAGTAAAACCAAGGAGGTAACTCTGTAGATGGATTTATTGCCAAACCAGGACTTATGCCATGTAGTAAAAGCCTTTTTGCTATTTCAACGAATTCTGTTTCAGTGCATGTTTCGGCATGAACACTAATTATATCAC
>Ga0081455_10008249_pt1 | contig 10860 bp, 9 predicted proteins | sample TabmetS3T2R1_FD_70207 | JGI IMG/M metagenome (GOLD analysis project Ga0081455, IMG submission 70207) | Tabebuia heterophylla rhizosphere microbial communities from the University of Puerto Rico - S3T2R1 | ecosystem: Host-associated > Plants > Roots > Rhizosphere ... | reverse complement strand
GGCGGCATTCGAGCAACTTGCGTCACTGGTGGGGGAATGGAAAGGAGTGCAAGACGGCGCTGAAATCAAAGTGACCTATACACTGACCGCGAATGGCAGCGCGCTGATGGAAGAGTTTCGGCCTGTCAACTACTCCATCTAAGAGCGAGGACGCGCTGTAGATGGAGCTTGCGGTTTCAGGTTTCGTGCTTGACGCTTCTTCTCAGAAGAACGAACCGCCACAAGTATTTTCCATGAGACAAGCGTTTTACATGCGAAAGGGGCGGCGCATTCCTCTCCACCCAAAACGAAACGTTTATGGGTGGAGTATCCTGCGCAAAGAAAGATGAAAATCATGAGAACTATCAAAAGGCTATGTGGCGTTTGCCTGCTCTTACTTCTCTCAATCGCTAACCGCGCGCAAATCAAATTTGATTCCGGCGACACGACGAATCGAACGTGTTTGCCGACGGGCGTCTGTCTTGATCCGGCCGGTCGATCATTCGCCGTCGGCAACATGCCTTTAGCGATGGTGTTGTCGCCTGAAGGCGACCGGATCGTTATTTCGTTAAGCGGCTGGCGGCAACAGGGACTACAAGTAGTCGAACGTGACACCGGCGCCGTGGTCCAAACGATCTCGCAGCCCAGCGCCTTCCTGGGACTCGCTTTCTCGAAGGACGGTCGCACGCTCTACGCTTCGGGCGGCAATGAAGATGTGATCTATCGCTACGCCTGGCGAGATAAGCAAGCGTATCTGGTCGGCGCTATCGTTCTTGCCCAGAAAGAGCCTAAGAAGGACGGCGCGCGCTTTCCCGCCGGGATAGCGCTTTCGCGCGATGGAAAGAAATTGTTCGTCGCGGAGAATCTTGCGGACTCATTAGCGGTGATCGATCTTGCGAGCGACCGCGTCACGCAACGTTTTCAAACTGAAGCCTACCCCTACGATGTGGTAGTCGGGCCCGACAGCGATGTTTATGTTTCGGCCTGGGGCGGAAACACAGTTTCATCCTTCGTTCCGGACGCGGACGGATCGCTGAAGGAGCATGGGCGAATAACAGTGGGACGTCATCCGTCCGCAATGTTGCTTAATCGCAGTGGTTCGCGTTTGTTCGTGGTTTCGGGAAGCACAAACAGCATCGCCGTGGTTGATACGAAGAAGGCGCGGGTTCTGAATCGCCTGCTGGATCCACCGCCGGCCGGTCCGAATCAGGGCAGCACTCCCAACGCGCTCGCGCTCTCGGAGGATGGTTCGCGACTTTATGTCGCGGAAGCTGACAACAACGCGGTGGCGGTCTTCCAGCTTTCAAGAGAAGCTGCGCGCGGAGGAGGTCGCCTGCTCGGTCGCATCCCCGTCCAGTGGTATCCGGCGGCCTTGTTGATGACGCGGGATACTCTATTCGTTTTGAACGGCAAAGGCGCCGGCGCTAGACCGAACCTCAAATTCATCACTCCGGATAAAGAGTTACCGAATGACAGCGTCGATTACACGCTCGGACAATTGAACGGGACGATCACGGCGCTGCCTGCGAAGGCGCCATCAATCGAGTTAATGCGCCTCACGAAACAGGTCGCGCGGGCCAACAATTGGGATCGGACGAAAAAGAACGAGGCGCGATATCCGCCGTTCAAACATGTCATCTACATCATCAAAGAGAACCGCACTTACGATCAGATCCTGAGCGACTTGCCGCAAGGCGACGGAGACACGTCGCTGCTTTTCTTTCCGCGCGCCGTCTCGCCCAATCATCACGCGCTCGCGGAACGCTTTGGACTATTCGACCGCTTCTTTGTAAATGCCGAGGTCAGCTCACAGGGACACGCCTGGAGCACCGCCGCATACGTCACTGACTACGGTGAAAAAACGATTCCTTCGCTTTATTCGTCTCGCCGCAGCGAGAAAGACAGAGACGACGTTGACGAGCCGGCGTCGGGATATCTCTGGAATGCGGCCCTCAGGAAGAAATTGACGCTGCGCAATTATGGTGAGTTCGGCGAAAAGCTTCCGATCAAGAGCGAAACTGAACCTGTTCGGTACCATGCGCTCAAGCCCGCGCTCGATCCGCATACAAGCCCTGAATATCCGTCCTACGATATGAAGATCCCGGATCAGGTCCGCGCGGACGCATGGCTGAAGGAATTCCAGCAGTTCGTCAGTCAGGGGAACCTGCCGGCTTTGGAAATCGTGCACCTTCCCGGCGATCACACTTCAGGCGGACGGCCCGGCAGACCTACTCCGAAAGCGCATATGGCGGATAACGACCTGGCGGTGGGGCGAATGGTGGAAGCGGTTTCAAACTCTCCTTATTGGAAGGACACCGTTTTCTTCGTGCTGGAAGATGACGCGCAGGACGGTCCTGACCACGTCGATTCGCACCGCTCCGTGCTGCTGGTCATCTCGGCATACAACCGTGGCGGGGTAATTCATCGCTTCGTCAACACGACTGATGTTCTTGCGACCATCGAAGAAATCCTCGGCATCGATAATCTTTCTCAATTTGATTTTTTTGGACGCCCTCTCCGAGAGATATTCAACTCCAAGCCGGACCTGGCGCCTTACGTCGCTTTGAAGCCGGAGCAGCCGCTCAACGAATTGAATCCAGCCATCGGCCCTTCCGCGAACGCCTCGCTTGAACTGAATCTCGATCAGGTTGACGCCGCCGACGAAGATGCGTTTAATCGCATCCTTTGGAGCCTGATCAAGGGCCGGCAACCTTATCCGGGAACGAAGCGCACGTCATCACTCGAAATAGTCCGCGCCTATTGATTCGAACTATTTGGCTTCGGCGACTGGGACCGAACTTTATCAAAAAGGAGTTATAGCTATGAAATCACGAACACTCTCCGCTACAGCGATGATCCTGCTCACACCATTAGTCGTGTTGGCGTTCCAGACTGTGGAAGTGTGTTTATCAGAACTGTGATTACATTTTACGGCCCTTTTCTCGAAATCTGAGGGATCCCGTGATCTATTCGCACTTCTTCGCCGGAAGATTCCTGAAAGAGACGCCTCCGGGGAGGACGTTAATTGCGCCTCTACCCGGATAACGTTAAGGTATTGATGTAGAATTGTGTGAATGAGCCATGAAAGTCACTGTCTGCGAACTGAACGACAGGCCGGATGAATTAGCGCGCCAGTGGGAAGAATTAGTCGCGCACGTGAAAAACCAGCGCAGCGAGTTAGTATTACTTCCCGAGATGCCATTCTGCCCCTGGTTTAGCGAAACGCCGGTTTTTGAGACAGCCGTATGGCAGTCAGCCGTCGCCGCCCACGATCTATGGCAAGTCCGGCTCGCTGAACTCGCGCCCGCGATCGTTCTCAGCACTCGACCCGTCAACCGGGAAGCTCAGCGACTAAATGAGGGCTTTAGCTGGGAACAAGCGACGGGATATAGGGCTGCGCATCACAAGTACTACCTTCCGAATGAAGAAGGATTTTGGGAAGCTTCTTGGTACAGTCGAGGCGACGGCGGTTTTAACCCCATACAGTGTGGGGCGGCGAGGATTGGATTCGAGATTTGTACTGAGCTCTGGTCTTTTGAACACGCTCTACTGTACGGCAAAGAAGGAGTTCACATCATCGTGACGCCTCGCGCGACATCGCAAGCGACATCGGATAAATGGCTGGTTGGAGGACGAGCGACTGCCGTAGTTTCAGGCGCCTATTCCCTATCTTCAAACCACGTCAGCTTCGGCTCTGATCCAGTTCATTTTGGAGGACAAGGCTGGGTTATCGGGCCGGAAGGAGAAGTCTTGGGACTCACCTCACAGGAGCGGCCTTTTGTCACAATCGAGATCGCCCTCGAAGTTGCGGAGATGGCTAAACGCACTTACCCGAGATATATATTTGGTAGGTGATTTATGTTTCCCGTGACGCGGGCGAAAGAAGTCGCCCCCGTGAAAGTAGGGGGGGATGATTATGAAGAATGCTCTTCTACTTATGCTATTTACAAACTGCCGATGATTCCATCTGATTGTTTCCTTATAGGTGGCAAGGCGCCAGACGACGCCGGCTTTACCAAGACCTACCCGGGAGAGGCAATGAGCCAACAGGACGAGAGGGATGGCGTTTCCCGACGACGTGTTCTCCAGGCGGCCGCAGCGATCGTCCCGTTACATTTCGGGAGCCACGTGACAAACGCGCTTGCGCGTTTTGGAATGGCGGGCACGACGCAACAGCCGGGCGATGACCTCCTCGCCCTGGGGGCGCGCGAAGCCGTCGCGCGCATCAGAAGCGGCGACATCACGGCCGAGTCATACGTCGCGCAATTGCTGAAACAGTACGACGCGCACAAGGATCTCAACGTCGCCAACGCGATCGACGGGGCGCGTATGTTGGAGGCCGCTCGCGCGGTCGATCGGTCACGCGCGCGCGGGGCCAGGCTCGGGCCGGCCGCCGGGCTGCCTTTCGCGGTGAAGGACCAGATTTCCGTCGCAGGCTACCCCACGACGGGTGGGAATGGCGCGCTCAGGGGATACATCCCGAAGCGCCATGCGGTCGTGGTTGAGCGTCTGGTCAAAGCTGGCGGGATCCCGTTCTGCATGACTTCGCTCCCTGATATGACGGTCATTGATGGCCTCATGCACCAGATCTCCTCCCACAGCAAGTCGTTCGGGGCAGTTCACAACCCCTACGATCCGACTCGCATTCCTGGTGGCAGCAGCGGCGGAAGCGGGGCCATCCTCGCAGCGCGCATCGTTCCTGCCGCGTTGGGACTCGACACCAACGGCTCCGTGCGCTGTCCTTCTGCGTTCTGTGGCGTGACGGGCCTCCGGCCTTCGACCTATACGATTGAGAACGCAATCAAGGGGGCGAGCCGCAAACGCTACTCGGACGAGGGCCTCGTGATTCCGCCGGCGCGCCGACTCGATACGATCGGGCCTATGGCGCGCACGGTATCGGACGTCGCGTTCCTCGACACGCTCATTACCGGCGAGGCGGTACCCACGGTTGATCTGCGTGCGGCGCGTATCGCGGTTCCTCGGCCGGACTACTGGGAGCGGGACGATGTCGATCCGGGCGTCACGGACGTCATTCTGCAGGCATTCGCAAAGCTACGCGAGGCTGGATGCACGCTGGTGGAGATCGATTTCGAGGGGGAAGTCAGGAGCATTGTAGGAACCCTCTTCCAACCGACCCCGGCGAGTGTGTACGCCGGTGATGGGGTGAACGCGCCACGCCCGACGAGTCTCACGATGGCACGGTGGCTCCGAGAGCACGCGCCGGACGTGACGGTAGAGCAGATGTATGGCGACCGTCCGATCCGCGACGGGAGTCGGTCTTTTCCCTCGGTCGAAGAGCAGGTCCGGGTCCTGAAGGAGGCCGCTCGTCGCTACGCGGAGATCTATCGTACGCATGGTGTGCTTGCGATCGCGTTCCCGACGGCGCCGATCGTTGCGACTCCTATTCGTCCGGGCGGACCGAAAGAGCCGCTCGGGGAGTTAATAACCATCAAGGGGAAGCAGGTCGAAGAAGGCAGAGTGGTAGCGCAGAATCTGTTCATCGCGCCGCGCGTGGGCGCTCCCGCCCTGAGCATTCCCGCCGGGCTGAGTCAGGGGTTGCCGGTTGGGCTCGAACTCGATGCGTTGCCCGGGAACGACAGCAAATTACTCGGTTTGGGGGTCGCGACGCAGGCGGTCATCGGACGAATTCCCCCGCCATCCTTTTCGTGACGCGGTCCGCATTCTCTCTACTTCTGGCGCTCGGCGCTCGCCGCCGTCACGTCTGATCAGGTTGCCAAAGCTGTCGAAGTCGCTCGATCCGCGATCAACAAATCGGTGACTGCGAGAGATGCCGCGAAGCGCCGAACTTTTTGCGCCAAAAGCTCGGGAGAACCCAGATCAAATTGCCAAACTCACTACGCGAGCTCGACTTGCAATATATGCCCTGCTAACGGTCTCGCCCAATCCACGCCTCCTCGATAAATCATCCTGCCCTTCGCCAAAACCTCATCCCGGCGCCAAATGCCTCACATTGGTCTCATAAAACTCCAGTTAACATGTTAAATCCGGTTTTTCCAAGGCCACGGTACCGCCTGCTCCGCTTGCCGAGCCATATTGCGAATAGTGTCATAATCGATTTCTTCAACCTCGACGAATCGGGCGATGGCGCCTGCAGTTAAAATCCTAATGCCTGCTGGATCTGTGTGCATCTGACACAATAGTTCTCGCAACTCCCGCTTTATCTCTCTCGGCAAATTTTTCTGAATGACCCAGGGCGGAATCGGGCTGGGGCCTAAGGTCTCGATCACTCGAATGGAGGAAAGCAGCCCTGGGCGCCGCCGGCATTCCAACTCCAGGACAGTGCTATCAATCGCGGAAGCATCAGCTTCATGATGGAGAATCATTTGCAACGATTTCTGGTGAGCGCCTGATGCTCTGACCCGGCTAAAGTATCCCCAGGTCTCGCCCTGGCTGGCCAAGTGATAGCGAACCAGATTAAATCCGGAATGCGATCTCGATTCGTTATAGACCCAAGAGGCTCCGCGCAAGTCCGCGAAGGTTTCAAAATCGCTCTCACGATGAACCACGACATCCGAGAAATAGATAGGACGATTGCGATACCGTTCGTTGCTCATTACCGGCGCAGCCAGCAATTCGATCCGGGCAACAGGCTGATCCGCTTTCCAGACGTAAGGCAAACCACAAATCCAACAGACGTGGATCTGCTCCGCATCCAGCAGGCGTTCACGTTCCTGCCAGGGAATGTCGTTAATAAACTCCACGGATATCTGCAACCGCTCGGCAATATATCGGGTAATCTGACGGCAGATGAAGTCGGCATTCTCGGCCATGCATGAGGTGACTCTCAAAGACTCCATTCTATCTCCATCAAGAAAAAGGAAGCGCTTGTGGGCAGTCTACAACTCCGAGCGGTCAGAGCTGATTCTATTTGCTCTGTAACGTCAGTAGTCTCTTTCTGTCGCCTCGTGATTTTACCTCATAACCTCCGATCACCAAGCTCGCAGCGGTTGCGTTGCAAAAAATGAATAGAGACGTAAAAAGTCCGAGCTGCGCTCCAATTTATGTGGCAATCCCGAAGAGATTCGACACGAACTTGATCTGCATTTGAATGGCGCCTCTGCCTATTCCCGCAATTTACCCTTTTCGAATCATGTTCATCGTTTCGTATCCCCTGATTGTTCGCCAGGCCGCGTTGAAACTTAAGAAGCCGAGTCCGGGATTAACTCGCCGTTTGATGAACCGATGGTCCTGCTCGATGAGGTTGTTGAGATATTTACACCGTCGCAGTTGAGTGCGGTTGGGGAGGGTTCCCTCTCCCTTCAATTGCTCGACCGCCGTCGGATAGGCTGGATTCCTATCGACGTTGATCACTCGTGGAGATGAGCGCGCTGCGGCCTGAGCATCTTGCGGAAGAAGGGTTTGGCGACTCTCGCGTCTCTTTTCACGCTCAATCAGAGCAGCCCACCTGATAATGGAATTGGGCCAGTCTACCAGCATTGAGGACAGGATGTCTGGTTTATTCGCAACAGAACCGTTGGGCGTGCATTTATCGTGTACGTCACCGAAAACGCGCTCGATCTCTCTAACGTGGTTCCGGAACACACTACGGCCGACAGTCAGGCGTCAAGTCACCGTTGTTGTACCGATCTAACACGTTTGCGTCGTTGACCATTTGCTGCGCGATGGCGGAGGAGGTCTCGACGTTATAGGGCAGCTTGCCAAAGAACTGACTGAGCAGCTTATCCGCGTCCGCGATAGTACTTCTAATCGGATTCGGGTTAGAGCCGTTCGCGATGTTCAGCTTGGCCGCGATCAGCTGATGGGCCAGGATCACGCTGGCATCGCCCCTGGGCGGGGCGCCGAAGAGTGTCAGGAGTTCGGCCTGCGTGTAGGTCTGGCTCCCCAGGGTGAGGGAGGTTACCGGCCAAGTGTCGGGGGAGTTTTTCCAGAGGCCCTGGACCAGCGGGCACGTGAATTTAACAGGAGTAATGGCCACCCAAAAGGGGAGCATTCCCACCAGCACGTTGGCCACTTCGGTGTTGGTCGCCGTATCGATCACCGACACGCTGGGTGGGAAAATAGTTTGCCTGGCGCTATTCACCACATACGCATGGGTCCCGTCCGGCGTGATGGCCACCCCAAATGGTTCCCACCCCACCCGCACGTTGGCCACCACGGTGTTGGTCGCCGTAGCGATTACCGACACGTTACCGAGGCCGCCTGTGCCGGTCCCATTCACCACATACGCATGGGTCCCGTCCGGCGTGATGGCCACCCCCCAGGGGTGATTCTCCCTCTCCATCGGTACGGTGGCCACTTCGGTGTTGGTCGCCGTGGCGATCACCGACACTCTGCCGTTTATGCCGCTCCTAATCGTCACATACACGCGGGTCCCGTCTGGCGTGATGGCCACACCATCGGGGAAATCCACAACCGGCACGGTGGCCACTATGGTGTTGGTCGCCGTATCGATCACCGACACGTTGTCGTCGCTGCTGAAGAAATTGGGATTCGCCACATACGCGCGGGTCCCGTCCGGCGTGATGGCCACCCCACTGACGGAACCCACGAACGGCACGGAGGCTACTTCGGTGTTGGTCGCCGTATCGATCACCGATACGATGCCGTTTGTGACTAATCCAATCGTCACATACGCGCGGGTCCCGTCCGGCGTGATGGCCACCACACCGGGAGAACCCGCCAACGGCACGGAGCCCACTACGGTGTTGGTCGCCGTATCGATCACCGATAAGGCGCCAACATTCGTCACATACGCGCGGGTCCCGTCCGGCGTGATGGCCACCTGACGTGGGAATCCCCCCACCGGCACGGTGGCCACCACGGCGTTGGTCGCCGTATCGATCACCGATACGGTACCGGAGTTAGTATTCGGCACATAGGCGAAGGGTTTCGCCTCCGCCAGAGTTGAGGCCAGCATCACTCCGAGCAGGCCGAGTGACAATGCCCGCAGCCAAGCCAAAGTGATGGCGGTAACCTTCGATCGAATGGGGGAACAACTTGCTCTGTTTCTCATGTCGATAACTCCTTCAAGATTGGTACAGTCAATTCGCTACTCAAACCTGGTTCTGATGCGTAATACGTCCACCTCCAGATCCACTACTGGAGCGTAGTAGATCTCTGACAAACTGCACTTCCACGGGCCGTTTTCCGCCAGATGTTCTTCCAAGTCCACGACCAGTGTTCGCAGACGCCTCCGAGTATGGTTGGGCGCGCATTTATCGTGAACGTCGCCGAAAACGCGCTCGATCGGATTGGCCTTCGGGCAATAGCTCGGCAGCTAAACCAGTTCGAAACGGGAATGCTCTTACAGCAAGCGGTCGACCGCTTTCGCTTTAATGAATCTTGTAATTGTCGCGAACGATATAAATCTTGCGATAGCGGTTCCCGCAGGTCTGCTGAAGGTTATCCAGCAGTTTGCGGAAAAGGGCGTTGTTTTTCTTCGGCCCCAAGACGTAATGGGTTTGCCCAGTCGCCGGATCGAGCGCCGCCGCCGGATAGCGCTTCTGATTCTTGCCCGGGGCCCGAACTTCAAGTTGCGCGCCTTTGAGCGTCCACTCCCTAGCCGACCTTGGGAGTAGATCAATGTCGAGTTCATCGGCGAACAGAATCAGCTAGTCTGGCCGCTGGTTTTCGATCAGCAGACGAATCCGCGCCAATCGCCGGGCGCGCCGTGGGTCGTCATCACGGCCTTTGAGCTTGGCGCGCTTCCAGACATAGCCGGCGGCTTTCAACTCAAGTCGAACGGTCTCGCGCGAGACTTTAATTTGTGTCAGCGCTGCGAGAGTCTCGGCCAGGGCGGCGCATAAGAGCAAAATGTGAATAGCTAATAGATGCCCATAACGGGCTTGGCGCAATCAAGTAGCAGAGCCTCTTGCTCTGCGGTTGGGATTTCAATTACGGTAGTTGAAGGCATGGGCAGTTTCCTTCGGTACGGCTTTCTTTTTAAAAACTGTAGTACCAGAAAGAAACTGTCTGTGCCAATCTTTCTTGCTCGGATGTAGCGCCGAACCTATCGCAATTAACGTGCCCTAAAAAAACAACTAAGAACAAGTAACGTTTCCTGACATTGCGGAAATGAGGCGAGGGCCGATGTAGACATGTGCTGCAAATGCTGTGGCATAAAGCTACGAGGCGGAAAGGGATTTGTGAACTGCGTCTTCACTGTGAATGTTCATTGTCTCCGCTTCCCACCTCTCGCCCTTTTGCTCCCGATTATCGTGAGCGTTCTGTGAGCAGATTTGACATCCTGCGATGCGTCAAACCTGCTCACAGAACGCTCACAAAAGATCTGCAGGAAGCGCATGGCTCAGGTCAAGGCTCGTCACCGAAAGGACACATCAGATCCATTTCGGCATGGAATCAGTCTCAAAAACTCTAGCTTTCTGACTGTGATAAACTGCGTCCGTAAGTTATTGAAAAATCGTCCCCCAGAAAACAAAAACAGAAGGGGGGTAATTGAGATTATGAAATTGGTCGCAATTCTCTATGATGATGATGGTAGGCAACTTACTAAGATTACGGCTGAGAATCGTGATTTCGCTCCACATGTCATCAAATGGAGTGGCTCTTATTTTGCCGGCCGCGGTCACATCGAATCGGGCAATGAAATAACCGTCACATATCACTACTGCGTATTTGAAGACTTTTCCAGCCAGGAGATCAAACGATGAAAGCCGCTTCTTTCGCCGAGCGCAGCCGCGAAGCTGAGCTGATGGACGGCGGGGATTACACGGCCGCCGAGATGATCGAAAACCTGGCCGATTTGCGCCGCGTCAACCGCTACCTGGGCGGAGGGCGCGCGCTGACGCGCCATCTGTTCCCGATGATCCAAACTGTTTGGTCCACAGGGATGCGGCGGGTTCGACTGCTCGACGTCGGCGCCGGGTCGGCGGACATTCC
>Ga0081455_10008248_pt1 | contig 10860 bp, 11 predicted proteins | sample TabmetS3T2R1_FD_70207 | JGI IMG/M metagenome (GOLD analysis project Ga0081455, IMG submission 70207) | Tabebuia heterophylla rhizosphere microbial communities from the University of Puerto Rico - S3T2R1 | ecosystem: Host-associated > Plants > Roots > Rhizosphere ... | reverse complement strand
CGGCGTCCCCGTCGCGTTCAAGGACGTCATCACGACGAAGGGCATCCCCACGACGGCGGGCTCGAAGATCCTCGTCGGCTACACGCCGGTCTTCGACTCCACGGTCGCCGCGCGCTGCAAGGAGGCGGACCTGCCGCTCCTCGGCAAGACGAACCTCGACGAGTTCGCCATGGGCTCCTCGACGGAGAACTCCGCCTTCGGCCCCACACGGAACCCCTGGGATCTGGAGCGCGTCCCGGGCGGCTCCTCCGGCGGCTCGGCCGCTGCGGTCGCGGGCGGGCTCGCCCCCTGGGCGCTCGGCACGGACACGGGCGGCTCCGTCAAGCAGCCCGCCTCGCTCTGCGGGGTCGTCGGTCTCCGCCCCACCTACGGCACCGTCTCGCGCTACGGAATCGTCGCCTTCGCCTCGAGCCTCGACCAGGTCGGCCCGCTCACGAAGACCGTCCGCGACTGCGCCCGGCTCTACGGCCTGATCGCGGGGAAGGATCCCTGCGACTCGACGACGGTCGAGCTCCCGGAGCCGGTGGCGATTCCCGAGGCCGAAGGGCTCCAGGGCGTCCGCATCGGCGTCCCGAAGGAGCTGAACGAGGCCGAGGGGATCGAGCCGGGCGTCAGCGACAAGGTGAACGCGGCGATCCGTCTCGCGGAGGAGCTCGGCGCGGACGTCGAGGAGACGAGCCTGCCGCGCTCGGTCGACTACGGCCTCGCGTGCTACTACCTCGTCGCCCCCGCGGAAGCGAGCTCGAACCTGGCCCGCTACGACGGCGTGCGCTACGGCTACCGGGCCGAGGGGAACGGCGACCTGACCGAGCTCTACGCGCGCACGCGCTGGGAGGGGTTCGGCGCCGAGCCGAGGCGCCGCATCCTCCTCGGCACCTACGCGCTCTCGGCCGGCTACTACGAGGCCTACTACGGGCAGGCGCAGAAGGTGCGCACCGTCATCGCCCAGGAGCACGCAGCCGCATTCGAGCGCTTCGACGTTCTGGTCAGCCCGACGTCGCCGACGGTCGCCTTCCGGATCGGCGAGAGGGCCGAGAACCCGCTCGCCATGTACCTCTCCGACCTCCTCACCATCCCCTCGAACATGGCCGGGCTGCCCGGTCTCTCGATTCCGTGCGGGCTCTCCGAGGGCCTGCCCGTCGGCCTCCAGCTGATCGGGCCCCAGTTCTCGGAGAACACCCTCTTCCGCGTCGGGCACGCGCTCGAGCGCGCCCTCGCCGTCGACACCGTCCCGGAGCGCCTCCGTGCCTGAGTGGGAAGCAGTCATCGGGCTCGAGATCCACGTCCAGCTGAAGACGCGGACGAAGATGTTCTGCCGCTGCGAGAACGTCTGGGGGGAGGAGCCGAACACGCGCACGTGCCCCGTCTGCCTCGCGCACCCCGGCACGCTGCCAGTCCCAAACCGGCGTGCGATCGAGTGGACGGTCAAGCTCGGGCATGCGCTCGGCTGCGAGATCGCCGGCCGGGCGCTCTTCCACCGCAAGAACTACTTCTATCCCGACCTGCCCAAGGGCTACCAGATCTCCCAGTACGACGAGCCCCTGTGCCGGGGCGGGCGGCTGGGCGACGTGCGCATCCACCGCGTGCACCTCGAGGAGGACGCGGCCAAGCTCGTCCACACCGGCACGAGCGGGCGCATCCACGGCGCCGACACCTCGATCGTCGACTTCAACCGCGGCGGCACCCCGCTCGTGGAGGTCGTTACCGAGCCCGACGTGCGCTCGGCCGAGCAGGCCGGCGAATGGCTGCGCCTGCTGCGCGCGACGCTGCGCCAGCTGGGCGTCAGCGACGTGAACATGGAGGAGGGGTCGCTGCGCTGCGACGCTAACGTCTCCATCCGGCCGGTCGGCACGCGCGAGCTCGGCACGAAGACCGAGCTGAAGAACATGAACTCCTTCCGCTTTCTCGAGAAGGGGATCCGCGCCGAGATCGCCCGACAGGAGGGGCTGCTGCGCGCCGGCGAGGAGGTCGAGCAGGAGACGCTGCACTTCGACCCGCGCACCGAGTCGATCAGCACGCTGCGCTCCAAGGAGGAGGCGCACGACTACCGCTACTTCCCCGAGCCCGACCTCGTCCCGATCGCGATCACCGACGAGATGCTCACGCGGGCGCGCGCGGCGCTGCCCGAGCTGCCGGCGGCACGGGCGGCGCGCTTCGAGCGCGACCTCGGCCTGACCGCCGACAGCGCCAAGCTCCTGGCCTGGCGCGCCGAGCTCGGCGACTACTTCGAGGCGGCGCTGAGCACCAACGGCGTCGAGCCCCAGCCGCTGGCCAATTGGGTCAACGAGCTCGTCGCGCGCATCGAGGTCGAGGATCCCGCCGAGTCGAAGGTGCAGCCGGGCGCGCTCGCGACTCTGGTCGGGCTCGTGAGCGAGAAGAAGGTGACGCAGAACGCGGCCAAGCAGGTCCTCGACCGGCTGGTCGCGGAGGGCGGCGACCCGGCCGCGATCGTCGAGTCCGAGGGCCTGGGCGCGATCGGCGGCGGCGACGAGCTCGAGCCACTCGTCCAGGCGGCGCTCGACGCGAACCCCGAGATCGCCGAGCGCCTGCGGGGGGGCGACATGAAGCCGATCGGCGTCATCGTCGGCCACGTGATGCGCGAGACCCGCGGCCGCGCCGACGGCGGCGAGGTCACCCGGCTCGTGCGCCAGAAGCTCGGGTTGTAGTTCGACGGCCCTCCGGCCCGCGCGTACCATGGGCAGACCGAGCCCAAGGAGGTGCGCATGTCACGTCTGATCCGCCTGGACGAATCCGGCCACACGACGCTCGCCGAGTGGACCGCCGAGGATCCGGAGGCGATCGAGGCCGCCGTCGCCGCGTTCCGCGAGGAGCTCGACCGCGGCTACTTCGCGATGATCTCCACCGGCGAAGGGCATGCGGAGCAGGTGCGCGAGCTGCCGGTCAACGCCGACCTCGTGATCATGCGCCTGCCGATCTCCGGCGGCTAGACACACCACCGGCATGGCCGCCGAGCCGCTCCCCGAGCTGGCCGCTGTCCACTGGCGCCCGCGGGTCGACGCGCGGCGGCTGGACCGCTCGGCGATGCTCTGGCTGGCGACGACGCTCGCCCACGTCGTCCCCTTCATCGCCGCGGGCCTGGTGCTCATCGCGGTGCAACCGCTGGCGCTGCCGGTGGCGCTCGTCAGCTTCGCCCACGCGTGGGTGATCCCCGAGCTCTACGCGGCCCGCGGCGCCAACGTGGTGCGGCGCAAGCGCAGCCGGGCGCCCGCGGATGCCGAGGAGCGCGCGCTCGGGCTCCTCGGCGACCTGGTCGGCCACGAGGCGCGCGAGCTGCACGCGCGGACCGGGCTCATGCTCGAGCGCGGCCGGCTCGGCGTGTGGCTCGTCGGGCCCGCCGGCGCGCTGCTCGTGCGTCCGGGCGGGCGACGCGTCGGCTGCTACTGCGTCGGCGTCAACGACCCCGACCTGCCGACCGGCGACCGCATCGCCCACCTGCTGCTGGCGCTGCGCGCCGACGAGCAGGGCTTCGCCACGGTGGCGAACCTGGCGTTCATGGGCGCGCGCTGGCGGTTGCGCCGGCGCTTGGAGCGCCCGCTGCGCCCGGCGCTGAAGGCAGCGGCTGCCGTTGCATGCGATCTGGACAGCCGGGCCACGGCCTGACCCGACATTTCCGACGCGCGGGCGGTGGGGACCCGTGCAACGACGCGGGACCATGGAACCCATGCGCGCCCCTTCCGTCACCGCCGCCCGGCTGCTCCTCGTCGAGCGCCGCGACACCGTGGCGCCGCGCAACCCGGACGCCCCGAAGATCCGTCGCTACCGCCTGGCCCGCCTGCAGCTCAACGGCCGCGCGACCGGCCGCGCGCGCTACGAGCACCTGCGCCGCATCTACGACTGAGGCGCCGGCGTCACCGGCGTGATGCGCGCGCCGGCGCGCTCGATCGCCGCGGCGGCGTCGAGGCAGAGCGCCTCGCCGAACCGCGGGCCGATGACCTGCACGGCCTGTGGGAGGCCGTCGATCACGCCGACAGGCACCGCGACGCTCGGAAGGCCGAGCACGTTGACCGCCAGCGTCGGGCTGAGGCTCTCGACGATGCGCCGTGCGGCAGGCACGCCGTCGAGGTCGTCGCCGGTGCGGAAGGGAACGCGCGTCGAGATCGGAGCGATGACGAGCGGCGTGTGCGCCTGATGCTCGCTCCATGCGCGGCCGAGTCGCTGGCGCTCGGTGAAGACGCTGCCCATCGTGTCGAGGTCCTGCGGGTCGGTGAGCGCGAGCACGGCATCCATGAAGCGCCGCGCGTCGGCTGACGCGAGCGGCGCGACCTTCGGCCAGAGGCGGCGGGCGTCGGCGCTCATGATGTGCGGCCAGAGGGCCGCCGCGGTCTCGAGCGACGGCCCTGACGCGTCCGCGATCTCGTAGCCCTGCTCTTCGAGCGCCGTCGCGGCGCGCGCGAGCGCCGCGCGGATGGGCGGGTCGAGCGCGGGAAGGTCGTCGGCGACGCGCACCCGCCGCGCGGTCGTGGGCAGATGGTCGGCGGGCAGCGCGACATGCCAGGGGTCGCGCGGGTCCGGAGCGCACATGAGCCCGAACGCCAGCCGCAGGTCCTCGACGCGGCGCGCCAGCGGACCCTGCACCTCGATGAGCTGCAGGCTGAGCGGCTTGGTCATCGGCTCGAGCGAGAGGGCATGCGGGAGCCGCCCCAGCGTCGGCCGCAGCGAGGCGATCCCGTTGCACTGCGCCGGCCAGCGCAGTGAGCCGCCGAGGTCGTTGCCGACGCCCAGCGGGGTCATGCCGGTCGCCAGCGCGACCGCCTCGCCGCCGGTGGAGCCGCCGGGCGTCAGCGACGGGTCCCACGGGTTCAGGGTCGGCCCGGCGATCTCGCTGTCGGTGTGCCAGCGCAGCGCGAAGTCCGGCATGTTCGTGTGCGCGAGCGGGATGGCGCCCGCCCGGCGCAGGTGGGCGACGGCGGGCGCGTCGACCGTCGCGATCGCCTCGGCGAACGCGCGGACGCCCTGGGTCGTAGCGCATCCCGCGACGTCGACGTTGTCCTTCACCGTGAACGGGACGCCGTCGAGCGGCCCGTCGGGCGCGCCGCCCGCCAGCCGCCGGTCGGCGTCCGCGGCGGCGCGCAGCGCCTCCTCGGCGAGAACCTGACGCATCGCGCACACGCGCGGGTCGACCTCGTCGATGCGATCGAGCAGCGCGCGGACGAGCTCCGTGCTCGAGAACTCGCCGGCGCGAAGGCCGCGGGCCGCCGCCTCGGCGCCGAGGGCGTGCAAGCTCATGTGGCGCTCGCGGCCCGCGCGGTGAGCGCGAGGGTCAGGGCGGCAAGGGCCGCGAGGACGAGGAGCCCACTCGCCGGCGCGATCGCTCCGGCGGACGCGGCGAGGAGGAACGGCAGCGCGAAGCCGAGGTACGCGAGCGCCTGGTAGGCCGCGGTCATGCCGGCCAGCGCGGTCGGCGGCGCGAGGCGCTGGACCTCGAGCAGCCCGCAGACCTGGCACGCGCCGTAGGCGGCTCCGAGCACGACCGCCGCGGCGACGACAAGGCCCATCGACGAGGCGGCCGCCGAGCCCGCGGCGATGAGCATCCCGGCAACCACCAGCGCGAGCGCGCCGACGAGCAGCCGCGGTCGGCCGGGTACGTCGAGGCGGCGCGCGAGCGGCTGAACCGCGATGCCCGAGAGCGCCGTGAGCGCGGCGACCCCGGCGCCGAACACGAGCGCGGCGCCGCCGACGCGGTCGCGCACCAGGCCCGGGAGGTAGGCGAGCGGGATCGCCGCGGCGCCGAAGCCCCACGGGGCGAGCGGGGCGACGACCTGCTGGAACCGCGGCTCACGCAGCCCGGCCGCTCGGCCCGCCGCAGGAGCGCCGGCGGCGGTGTCGGGGGCGATGCGCGCGATCGCGACGCCGGCGGTTGCGAACACGAGGTGGGGGAGGTACGGCACGACGGTCGGATCCGGCGCCCATTGCGCCAGCGCGCCCGCGACCATGGGACCGATCGCGAAGCCCGTGGTCATCGCGACGGTGGCGCGCCGAGCGCCGTGCGCCGGGACGAGCTCCTTGATCCACGCGGCACCCGCGCTGAAGGCCGCGCCGCTCGCGACCCCGGCGACGAGCCGCCCGGCAAAGAGCCACGCGACCGACGAACCGCCCGCGACGAGCAGGCCGCTCGCGAGGACGGAGGCGACCAGGGCGGCCGTGAGCACCGGGCGTCTGCCGCGCCGATCGGACACCGGGCCGCCGATGAGCAGGCCGGGGATGAGGCCCAGCGCGTAGAGCCCGAAGGTTGCCTGGGCAGTCGCCGCGCTGAGCCCGAGGTCCTGCCGGTAGACGAGCAGCATCGGCGCGAACTGGTTGGCGCCCCAGGCCACCGCGGCAACGGCGACGGCCACGAGCAGCCAGCGGCGAGCGATGCGGTCTGGTGCGGGCATGGCTCCATGGTCCGCGCCGGCCCGTGTCCCAACAAGAGTCGGAAATGACAATATGCGTACACTTTCCGACATGCATATCGTCGCGCTCGCCGTCACCGACGGAACGCCGCTCTTCGAGCTCGCGCCGGCAACCGGCGTGTTCGGCGCTCGGCGTCCCGAGCAGGCCGACGACTGGTACGACCTGCGGGTGTGCGGGCCGCGCGGCGCGATCGTGGGCGGCGCGTTCCGCGTCGACACGCCGCACGGCCTCGACGCGCTCGCCGAAGCGGACACCGTCATCGTCCCCGCCTGTCACGACGCCGCGCTCACTCCGCCGCGGGAGCTCGTCGAGGCCGTGCGCACGGCACACGCCGCCGGCTCCCGCGTCGCGTCGATCTGCACCGGGGCCTTCGTCCTCGCCGCGGCCGGCTTGCTCGACGGGCGCCGCGCCACCACCCACTGGTCGCACGCCGACACGCTCGCCGCGCGCCACCCGCTGGTCGACGTCGACCCGCGCGTGCTCTACATCGACGATGGCGACGTCCTCACGTCGGCGGGCAAGGCGGCGGGGATCGACCTCTGCCTCCACATCGTCGCTACCGACCACGGCACCGCCGTCGCCAACGCGCTCGCCCGGCGGCTCGTCGTCGCACCGCACCGCGACGGCGGCCAGGCGCAGTTCATCGACGCCCCGCTGCCCGCGGACGGCGATCACCGCCTCGCCGAGACCATGGCGTGGGCGCTCGAGCACCTCGACGAGCCGATCACCGTCGCCCAGCTTGCCGACCGCGCCCACATGGGCGCGCGCAACCTCATCCGGCACTTCACGACGATCGCCGGCACCACCCCGCTGCGCTGGCTGCTGACCCAGCGCGTGCACCGCGCCCAGGAGCTGCTCGAGCGCACCGACGACAGCGTCGAGGAGATCGCGCAGCACGTCGGCATGGGCACCGCTGCGACCCTGCGCCGCCACTTCCGCCGCGTCGCGGGCGTCAGCCCGACCGCGTATCGCGACGCGCTGCTCGGCAGCGGTTAGAAGTAATCCTCGGCCGGGAGTACTCTCGGAGGTATGGAGAACGAGAAGTCCGGCCCCTCTTTCGGCGCACGCATCCTCGCGGCGGTCGTCCTTGCCATTGCCGCGTGGATCCTGATCAAGGTCATCATCGGTGCCGTTGCGGCCATCGCCTGGTTCGTGGTCGTCATCGTCGCGATCATCGCTGTGGTCTGGGCGGTGCGCACGCTGTTCTAGATGGCCTTCCTGGTCATCGTCTTCTTCTTCGGTGTTGCCGGCGGTGTCATCGGCAAGATCAAGGGCAGCTCGTTCTTCCTCTGGTTCCTGATCTCCGCGGTCCCGCCGTTCATCGGCCTGATCGCGGCGATCATGTATCGCAACGAGTACGACGTGCCCCACCGGCGCTGCCCGACCTGCCGCAAGCTCGTGCCGATGCACGACGCGCTGTGCACGCGCTGCGGCACCGAGCTCGAGTTTCCGCCCGCGCCGGTCGCCCAACCAGCCGAACCGGCTGCGCATTAACGTCGATACACTCGGACCCCGCGAGCCGCCGTGGGCGGCTCGTTTCAGTTTTCTACGCACCGAAAGGGGTGAATGCGCATGCGGGCGGTCGATGCCGTGATGGAGTGCCTGAAGGCGGAGGGCGTCGACGTCGTATTCGGCCTCCCCGGCGGCGCGAACATCCCGACCTACGACGCGCTGCACGACGCGGGCATCCGCCACGTGCTCGTGCGCCACGAGGCGGGCGGCGGCCACGCGGCCGAGGGCTACGCGAAGGCGACCGGCAAGGTCGGCGTGTGCCTGGCCACGAGCGGCCCCGGCGCGACGAACGTCGTCACGCCGATCCAGGACGCGATGATGGACTCGGTCCCGACGGTGTTCATCACCGGCCAGGTCCGCACGGACCTGCTCGGCACCGACGGCTTCCAGGAGGCCGACGTGCTCGGCATCACGATGCCGGCCGTCAAGCACTCGTTCATGATCCAGCACCCGCTGGAGATCCCGCGCGCGCTGCACGAGGCGTTCTACCTCGCGCGCACGGGCCGGCCCGGGCCGGTGGTGGTCGACATCCCGACCGACCTCTCGCGCGCCGACATCCCGTACGAGCCGATCAACGACGTGCGCCTGCCCGGCTACCAGCCGACGACCGAGGGCAACACGAAGCAGATCCGCCAGGCGGCCAAGGCGCTGGCGGCCTCGCGCCGGCCGGTGATCTACGCGGGCGGCGGCGTGGTCAACGCCGAGGCGTCGGCCGAGCTCGTCGAGCTGGTCACCTCCGACCGCTTCCCGATCACCTGCACTCTGATGGGCCTCGGAGCCTTCCCGGCTCCGCACGACCAGTGGCTGGGCATGCCGGGGATGCACGGGACGCGCACCGCCAACTACGCGATGGACGAGGCCGACCTGATCTGCGCGGTCGGCGCTCGCTTCGACGATCGCGTCACCGGCAAGCTCAGCGAGTTCGCCCCGCGCGCGAAGTTCATCCACATCGACATCGATCCGGCCGAGATCTCCAAGAACGTCCCGGCGCACATCCCGATCGTCGGCGACGCGAAGAACATCCTCGGCAAGCTGGCCAAGGAGTACCGCGCGCTGGAGGCCGACGGCGGGCGCCTGGACGAGTGGTGGCAGCGTATCCACGGCTGGCAGGAGCGCCATCCGCTGCGCTACGACGACTCCGAGAGCTCGGAGATCAAGCCGCAGTTCATGATCGAGGCGCTGCTCGAGGCCACCGGCGGCGACTGCGTCCTCACCAGCGACATCGGCCAGCACCAGATGTGGGCCGCGCAGTACTTCCCCTTCAAGCGCCCGCGCCAGTGGATCAACTCGGGTGGCCTGGGGACGATGGGCTTCGGCCTGCCCGCCGCGATGGGCGCGAAGGTCGGCTGCCCCGATCAGGTCGTCGCCTGCATCTCGGGCGACGGCTCGTTCCAGATGAACATCCAGGAGCTCGCCACCTGCGCGGAGGAGGGCATCGACGTGAAGGTGTTCATCATGAACAACGGCTACCTGGGCATGGTCCGCCAGTGGCAGGAGCTGTTCTGGGACAAGCGCTACTCGTCGGTGAAGATGGGCTCGAGCCCGGACTGGGTCAAGCTGGCCGAGGCGTTCGGCGCCAAGGGAATGCAGGTGACCGAGAAGGGCGAGCTCGTGGGTGCGTTCAAGGAGGCGCTCGCCGAGGAGGGCCCCGTGCTCGTGGACGTGCGCGTGACCCCCGAGGAGAACTGCTATCCGATGATCCCCGCGGGCCAGGCCGCTCGGGACATGGTGGGCTGAGCGATGGGTGAGCCGGGAACCAAGGAGATCCTCAATCTCGAGGACCTGGAGGCGAGCGGCGGCATCCGGACGGGCCGCAAGCACGTCCTGTCGATCCTCGTCGAGAACAAGCCGGGCGTGCTCGCCCGCATCGCCGGCCTGTTCGCGCGCCGCGGCTTCAACATCGACTCGCTCGCCGTGGGAGCCACGGACGACACCTCGATGTCACGGATCACGCTGACGCTCGACGGGGCCGCGCACTCGATCGACCAGGTCACCAAGCAGCTCCACAAGCTCGTCAACGTGATCAAGATCCGCGACCTGCAGCCCGGCGAGACCGTCGCCCGCGAGCTGGCGCTCTTCAAGATCTCGTGCCAGGACGGCGACGCGCGGGCCCAGGTGATGCAGTTCGCCGACATCTTCCGCGGCGACGTCGTCGACGTCTCGAAGCGCAGCGTGACCGTGGAGGTCACTGGGAGCGACGACAAGATCGAGGCGTTCGAGGAGATGGTCCGGCCGTTCGGCCTGATCGAGCTGGTGCGGACGGGCGAGATCGCCGTGGCGCGCGGGAGAAGCGCGACCTAAGAGCCGTCATCATCCCGCTCGTGACGTCGAGCCTCCAGGTCGCGGACACACCGTTCGCGTTGTCGTCAGACGAGCTCGCGCTGCTCGAGTCGAGGATCACGCAGGCGATCACCGCCTCACGACGCGGCGTCGCTCCGCGCTTCGCCGCGTTGACCGTCGAGATCCCCGCCGAGCTCGACCTGAGCGCGGCGATCCTCTCCGCACGGCGGCCCGACGATCGCTTCGCCTGCCTCGAGCAGCCCGAGCGCGGCGGCTTTGCGCTCGCCACGCTCGGCGAGGCAACGGTCATCGAAGGCGCCGGAGCCGCACGCTTCACGCAGGCGGCGGCCAGGGCTCGGGAGCTCGGCAGGCGCGTCGTGGGCGACGATTCGGCGGACGATCCGGGGCGGCCGCCGGCGGCGGGTCCGGTCTTCGTCGGCGGGTTCGCCTTCGCCGACGACGGTGGACGCTCCCCCGAGTGGGCATCGCTCGCACCGGCGACGCTCGTGCTGCCGGAGGTGGCGCTCGCGCGCCAGGACGGAGCCGCGCGGATGACCGTGTGCGCGCGGGTGTTCGCCGACGACGATCCCGGGGACGCGCTTGAGCGCGTGCTGACGCGGCTCGGCGAGCTGGGGCCGGTCTCGATGCCGCTGC
>Ga0081455_10008247_pt1 | contig 10860 bp, 9 predicted proteins | sample TabmetS3T2R1_FD_70207 | JGI IMG/M metagenome (GOLD analysis project Ga0081455, IMG submission 70207) | Tabebuia heterophylla rhizosphere microbial communities from the University of Puerto Rico - S3T2R1 | ecosystem: Host-associated > Plants > Roots > Rhizosphere ... | reverse complement strand
CCCGATCCCGACCGAGAAGATGCCGCGCTTGTTGGCCTCGGTGACGACCTCGCCGATATCAATGCAGCCTTGGAACTTAGCGTCCGGCCCGGTCAGTGGCAGCGCGGTCGCACTGTGAACGATGCCATTTGCGCCGGCGCCCAGACGCTCGGCGGCGACGACCGCCTTGGGCTTGTACTTGGCGTAGATCTCCTGAACCCAGGTGGAGATCTTGGACTGGTCGGTCGGTGCATTCTCGATCGCCGCGCCAAGGTGGCGGTCACGCGCCTGCTCGAACGGCTTCACCATGAGGTGCGCCGCCTCGCTCGAGGCGATGATGGGATCGGCGTGGCAGGCTTCGTTCACGTACACGGGGACCGCGCCCAGGCCGCGGTAGAGGATGCGCGCCAGCGACGCCGCGCCCGGCGGGCCATCGCTCTCGCCCTTGGGCATGGTCGGCTCGTAGCCTGCGCCGGTCATGATGAAGACAATGTCGCCCTTGCCAAGCGCCTTCATCAGGCCCGCCGCGGCGGTCATGGTCACCGGCTTGTTGCCGGCTGCCCTGCGCGCGGCGTCATACATCGGCTGCAAAATGCCATGTGGCATGCCGTGGTTCTTGGCCTCGATGGTGATGAGCTTGTCGACGGCCTCACCAACGTAGTCGATCATGATTTGCTCCCCTCGATACAAGATCAACAAATTGGGCGCCTCGAGGGGTGATCGCACAAGTGCAATTTTAGCGTTGAAGCGATGCCTAATCGGCATCAGTCTTCGTGCGGAGGTTCTCACCATGATGAATGCCGGCTTGCGCTATTTTGCAGCGGTCGCTCGCCACGGTTCGATTCGAGAAGCAGCCGAGGAGTTGCATGTCGCCCAATCCGCGCTCAGCCGGCAGATACACAAGCTCGAGGAGGAGTTGGGCGCTCCGCTGTTCCAGCGTCATGCGCGCGGCGTCGACTTGACGTCCGCCGGAGAAATCCTGCTGAGCTTCGCACAGACAAGCTTGCGTCAGGTTGAAAAGGTGCGGTCGGAAGTTGACGCGCTCAAAGGATTGCGGCGCGGCACAGTGCAAATCTATGCCATCGAGTCGCTGGTGCCTCATCTCTTGCCGCAGGTGATTGCGCGGTTCAATCGCCGATACCCCGGAGTTAACTTTATGATTACGATCGATGGTTCCGATCGCGTGGTCGCTGCCGTACGGGAAGGCCGCGCCGATATCGGGTTCACCTTCTACGCGCCGCCAGATCCCGAGCTCGCGATTGTGTTCAAGGTTAGGGCACCGCTTATTGCTGCGATGTCGGCGCAACATCCGCTGTCGGCAAAAAACAAGGTGTCATTGGCAGACTGTGCAGCCTACCCAATTGCTGCGCCCATGCGGAATACAGGCAGTCGCATTGTCATCGATATGGCCTGCAAAGCCAGTGGCGTGCATCTGCAGCCGGCGCTGGAGACCAACTCGATCCCGCTCCGTTCCGAGTTTCTACAGACAAGCAACGGCATTACTTTCATTCCTCGCATCTCCATCTGGGGCAGGCTCCAAGCTGGCGAGCTCGCCGCTGTTCCTATTCGCGAACGGGTGGCCAACACGTCGACCATCGATGCCGTGACGCATGAGTCACGGCAGTTGCCCTTGGCGGCGGAAGAATTCTTGCGGGCCGTTCAAAGGGAAATGGAGAGTTTGCGTATTCCTCATTAACTTTAAGGCAGCTTCGCGCGGCAGATCGTTTTGGCACATCGGCTTTTGGAATCTGCGGCATGCTTCAGGAGCGGCGAGCGGCCGAGCGATAGCCGCTGCCCCCTGGCCTGAGAAAAACCCACGGGCACCTAATCCTCGGCGCTTGCGAAATGGATTAGTAGGCTAGCGAGCAGCGGAAACGAGAGCTGCGCCTGTTGCAGCGGAGGGTTGCTGTAGGCCGTGGCGTCAGTTCGTGTATCCTGCGCGGTGACGCTGTGCGCGTTGGCTCTGGAGTTTAACTTCGTGAGACCCGACCGTGAACCGTAAGCTCAACAGTCTCGCCGAGATCCCAGCGGAGCCGATTCCTCTCTCGGTGCTGACTGGCTTTCTTGGCAGCGGCAAGACAACATTTCTTTCCAGGGTACTTGCCATTGCGGATTTGAGGGATACGGCCGTAATCATCAGCGAGTTCGGGACCGTCGCACTGGACCATCTGCTGCTGGAGACTGCCGTCGATGACGTGTTCGAGCTACCCAACGGCTGCACGTGCTGCGCCGTTCGCCAGGGCTTGGCCGACTCCTTTTACCGGCTTCTGAGAGCGCGTCAGGAAAGCGCCGGTCGGCGGCCGTTTCGGCGCATTGCCCTAGAGACAAGTGGTTTGGCGGATCCAGGGCCTGTTCTGTACACGCTTTCAGCCGATGCTTTTCTCGAAGCCTCGCTAACTCTCGACCGCGTCGTGACGACCGTTGACTCCCTGCTCGGCTGGGAGACGCTGGATCGCTATCCCGAAGCCGTCGCGCAGGCCGCGGTTGCCGACCTCCTGCTGGTCACCAAGACCGATCTGTCGCCGGTCTCGGGCGAACTCCTCCAACGTCTCGCCTCCTTGAACACATTGGCACCGATTGTCGATGCAGGCGAAGCTGACGCAAGCTCAGTCCTTTTTGGTGGTTCACCGAAGGCACTGCCGCGATCGCGACCGAGCGCGATGGCAGTCCACGCACATGGTATCCGCGCGCTGTCGATCCGGTTGCAAAAGCCGATGACGCGGCTGGCTTTTGCGATGGCGCTGGGCAGGCTGGCGCGTGATCGCGGTGACAAACTGCTACGTGTCAAGGGACTGGTCGAATTTGCCGATCGCGCCGGTGGGCCGGCGGCGATCCATGCCGTTCAGCACACGCTCTATCCTCCGCGCTGGCTTGAGCGCTGGCCGGACGCGGACTGCATCAGCCGTCTTGTCTTTGTCGTACGGGATCTTGAGCCGGACGAGATTCTCGAACGGTTCGCGCTAGGCGAACCGGTATGCGTAACCACTCCGGCTGGAGGAATCTGATGCTCGATCTTGCCATCACGGGCGGCACCTGCGTGCTGCCAACGGGAACCCAAGCCGCGGATATTGGCGTGAAGGACGGACACATCGTGCTGGTTGGTGGGCCTGGCACCTTGCCGGAAGCAGCGCGCACCGTGACAGCTGCCGACCGGCTGGTCATTCCCGGCGGCATCGACCCCCACATTCACTGCGGGCTCGAGTGGAAAGTGCCAGGCCAGCCCGCCGTCCTCACGGATCCGGCAGCGCAAGTCAGTCTGGCGGCCTTGCACGGAGGTACAACGACCTTGCTCGACTTCGTGCCTTGCGCGCACGACCGGACCATCCAGCAGTCGATCGAGCAGATGCAGAGCACATGGAAGAACGCCTGTCATTGCGACTACGCCTTCCACCTGATGCTGATGGGCGCCATGCCAACAGCCCACTTCGGGCAGGTCGCCGATGCCATACAAGACGGCCATGCCAGCGTGAAGATCTTCACGACCGATATCATCCCGGGCATGGGCACCCAGCTGATGATGCCACATGGTCATATCTGGGAGGCCCTGAAGGTGGTAGCGGCTCAGGGTGGCATTGCGTGCATCCACGCCGAGGACAATGAGATCGTCATGTTCATGTACGAGAAGCTGATGCGCGAGAACCGCGTTCACTTCGAGCATCTGGCCGAGGTCCATAACACGCTGAGCGAAGAACTTTCCTTCAATCGGGTGATCCGGCTGGCCGAGAATGTCGAGGGCGCTGCCCTTTACATGGTGCATGTCTCCGCGGCGACCGGCGTGGCGGCGCTCGAATCGTCGCGGGCACGCGGCTTTCCGATGTACGGTGAAACTCTACACCAGTACCTGATGTACAACGCGGAGGACTACAAGAAGCCGGGCGGACAGATGTACCACACCTATCCATCGCTGAAGTTTCCGGAGGACCAGAAGCGCCTCTGGGCAGCTACCAACCGCGGCGCCATCCAGACCATCGCCACCGACGAGCTGTGCTGCCCGTTGCGCGCCGAACTGCAGGGCAGCCGGATCGACGATGTGACCGGCGGCAACGCCGGCGTCGAGCCGCGCGTCGGCCTCATGTACACGCAGATGGTCACCAAGCGCGGTTATTCACCGGCGCATTTTGTCGACATGATCTCAAGCAACGCTGCGCGGATCCTCGGCCTATATCCGCGAAAAGGTGCATTGGCCGTGGGTTCGGACGCCGACATCGTGCTGATGCAGACGGGGATCGAGAAGACAATCCGCGCCGCCGATCTGCATGAAACGGACTACACGCCATGGGAGGGTCACGTGGTCACGGCATGGCCCACTGTCACGATTTTACGTGGCAAGGTCGTCATGGAAAATGGTGCCTTCCATGGTGACTTGCGGGACGGGCAGTTTCTCAAGCGCAAGGTGGCAGACGAGATACGTAGCCGGCCTGCCATATAGTTTACGTGGGCCTGAAGCCTGCCATTCCGAATGAAGGAGGAGCTCGTGGCCGCTCAACAGGTTCGTCTCGATCCGCATCTTCCGCTCTTCAAGCAGGCGCACAAAGGCCACAATCGCTGGCATCCGAACATAGAGCCTGTCGTGCGCATCGCTCCTGGATCCGTCGTCGAGCTCGATACGCTCGACGGTCTCGACGGCCAGATCTCGCCGCTGACCAAGAATGAAGATCTGACGTCGATCGATCTCGGGCGAGTCCATCCAATGACAGGCCCGGTCTATGTCGATGGCGCCGAACCGGGTGACCTGTTGGCTGTGAGGATCGAAGCGATCACTACAGCCGACCGAGGCTTCACCTGCATCATGCCAAACTTCGGTTTTCTGCGGGATCTCTTTCCCAAGCCGTTTGTCGTGCATTGGGAAATGGCGGAAGGAATCGCGCGGTCGAACGAACTGCCGGGGGTCAAGATCCCGGGCGCTCCGTTCATGGGTGTCATGGGTGTCGCACCGTCACATGAACTGCTTCGACGGATTGTCGCACGCGAAGCGGACCTCATCCGTCGCGGCGGCATGGCCATGCCGCCCGACCCGGTCGGTGCTCTGCCGGCCGATGGTGCTATCGCCTCCGCCGCCTTCCGTACGATCGCGCCGCACGAGAATGGCGGCAACATGGACATCAAGCAAATTACGACCGGCTCGACACTATATCTCCCGGTCCATGTGCCCGGCGCGCTGTTTTCGGTCGGTGACGCACATTTTGCGCAAGGGGATGGTGAATCCTGCGGCACGGCGGTGGAGACCACGGGAACCTTCGTCGCCCGATTCGATCTGCTGAAAGATGAGGCGCGACGCCGCCGGCAGAATGTCCCTTCCTATGCAACAGAAGCTCTCTGGCCAGAGAGGGCCACTCCACGCCGTTTCTATGCCACGACAGGGATCTGCGCGCGCAAGGATGGCCGCGCGGAATCTGAAGATCTGACGCTTGCCGCTCGAAATGCGCTCGTCAACATGCTCGACTATCTCTGCGACGTATACGGTTATTCGCAAGAACAGGCCTATTGTCTTGCCAGTGTCGCCGTTGACCTCAAAGTGAGCCAAGTAGTTGACGTGCCGAACTTCGTCGTCTCGGCCCATTTGCCGCTCGACATTTTTGACGCGTAGATGCGCTATCGGGCGAGCCTACGAGATTCTTGGTCGAACGACCCATGTCCCTTCAGGCCGAGGAAGGCGGCGAAAGAGCGCTCGATCACAGCCGGATCGAGGCCGTCGACAATGAAGACCAGTCGCGAACACCTGTCGTTGTCCGGCCATGCGGCCATATGCACCGGTAAATGAACGAGATGCTGCACGCCATGCACGGCGACAGGCGTCTGCGAGCCTTCGACGTTCAGGATGCCCTTGACGCGCAGTACCGCGGCGCCATGTCGATTGAGCAGCATCGTCAACCAGATGCCAAACATGGTCCAGTCGATCTTCTCGTCGAATGCCAGAGCAAAAGCCCGAATTCGATCGCCGTGACGGTTGATATCGTGGGCGAGCTCATGATTGGGATGGTCATGGCGCGCTGCCATCTCCTCGGCGAACCAATGACGTGCCAGATCACTTTTATCGGCCAGCGCAAACAGGTCGTGCGTTAGGAGTGCATCAGCATCGAGCATGTCTTGGGCCGAGCGCCAGAGCGGCGCCGACGGATTGAGCCGGCGTATCTCGCTCATCAGCATGTCGACTATCTTCCCGTCGGCCAGATCGGTCTTGGTCAAGATCAACCGATCTGCCACCGCGACCTGCTTCGCGCTTTCGGGCCGGCACACAAGCTGATCCCTGCCGTTCACCGCATCGACGGTGGTGATCACGTTGCCGAGCCTGAAGTGATGCTTCAGTACCGGATCGGCCTGGATGGTGGAGAGAATGGGAAATGGGTCAGCAAGGCCGGTGCTCTCCACGACAATCCGACGGAAGAAGGGAACTTCCTCGCGTTCGCGCCTGGAATGAAGTTCCTTGATTGCGGCCGAGAGCTCGCCACGTATGGTGCAGCAGAGGCAGCCCGACTGCAGCAAAACCGTCGTCTCGTCGATACGCTCGAGTAGATGGTGATCGAGGCCGACCTCGCCGAACTCGTTGATAAGCACCGCAGTATCCGAAAACGCTGGATCGGCGAGGAGGCGCTGCAGAAGGGACGTCTTGCCCGAGCCCAAGAAGCCTGTCAGGAGATTGACCGGCGTCCGATCAGCCACGGCCAGCCTCCAGTCGCCCAATGAGTGCCGGATCAAGCGGATCGCAAGGCCGGCCGATCAGCTTCTCAGCGGTTGACCACAGATGAGCGAGATCATTGACCATCTCTGTCTTCCCCGTCGGGGTCGAAAGCACATACGAGACACCCTGCCAATCCGACAGCGTCAGGCTCAAGTGGCGGAGCACACGCTGTGCACATGCCAGGCGATGGATGCGTTCACGTCGTCGCTCGAGCGAATCGACGTTGCGCGTAAAGACGCCGGGCCGCGCCGCGGCGTCGGTCCAGTGACCGTCCCCGCCGAGAACCCCGCAAAGGGCGCACATGACGCTACTTCTTGCGCGGGGAGCGCCGCGCAAAATCGTCCGCCATCTCGTTCATGGTGACGAATTTCACGCCAGGATGGCCGATCATGTGATGATAGAGCCGTTCCAGCATCATGAGGACATGGGGACGGCCTGACACGTCGGGATGGATGGTCATGGGAAACACCGCATAGTCGTACTCGCGATAGACCCAGTCGAACTGGTCGCGCCACATCTGCTCGATGTCACGCGGATTGACGAAGCCATGGCTGTTGGGCGCCTTCTTGATGAACATCATGGGCGGCAGGTCGTCGAGGTTCCAACTCGCGGGAATCTCGATCAGGTCGGTTTCGTGGCCGCGTTTGAGGGGCACCATCCATTCGCGTGGCCGCTTGGCGTAGTCGATCTTGGTCCAGCTGTCGCCCACCCGCACGTAATAGGGCGTGTGGTCATTGTGCATCAGGGAATGGTCGTACTTGATGCCGCGCTCAAGCAGCAGCTCATTCGTGACCGGCGAGAATTCCCACCAGGGGGCGACATAGCCGTTGGGACGTTTGCCTGACAGCTTGGTCACAAGCTCGATGCACTTGTCGAGGATCTCTGTCTCCTGCTCGTGTGTCATGGCGATGGGGTTTTCGTGGCTGTAGCCGTGGATGCCGATCTCGTGACCGGCGTCGGCCACGGCCTTCATTTCGGCTGGAAACGTCTCGATCGAATGGCCGGGAATGAACCAAGTTGTCTTGATGCCGAGCCTGTTGAACATCTTGAGCACCCGCGGACTGCCGACCTCGCCGGCAAAGAGGCCGCGGGAAATGTCGTCGGGCGAATCTTCGCCGCCGTAACTACCTAACCAGCCCGCGACCGCGTCGACATCGACGCCGAAGCCGCACAGAATTTCTTTGGCCATTTTTGTCCTCCGCTAAATCTGCCCATGGAACGACAATGAACTGACATGGACGTTCGTAGTCGCCGAGAAGGACCGTCAAATGAGCACCCCCGCGGCGTCGCCCATCGATGCTTCCTTCGCATCGGCTGTTCCCTCGAGGCGGAGAACATCGTGGGCGGACCAGTGCGCCACCACCCTATCGCCGATGTCGAGTCCGTCGCGAAAGAACTCGTTATCGACGATGTTAGCGACAAACTCATCGCCAGAGGGCCGCTCAATCGTAACTTTGACGTAGGACCCCTGATATTCGATGGCGTGAACCTCGCCGACAAGGGAATTGACCTTGTCGGATGTCGCGGCACAGCCGTGCGCCTTGCTGACGGAGATCCGGTCGCGGCGAATCGATCCGAAAAGGCGCGATCCCAGAGTGGGTTTCTCTCCCTGTACGGCGGTTGAGAACGAGACGCCGTGCTCGTCAACGACGACCGCATGTCCATCTGCGACGCTGTCCACGGTTCCAGAAAGAACGTTCTGGCCACCCATGAATCTGGCTACGTAGGCGTTCCGGGGTGCGGTGAAGATCTCCTGAGCGTTCGCCGCCTGCTCAATACGTCCCTGTGCCATGACGACGACGAGGTCTGCGACGGCGATCGCTTCGAGTTGAGTGTGCGTCACGTGAATGAAAGTGATCCCGAGTTCCTTTTGTACGCGTCGTAGTTCGCCGCGCATACGCAGTCTCAGATACTCGTCGAGTGCCGACAGAGGCTCGTCAAGAAGGAGCACGCGAGGATTGGTGATAAGTGCCCTGGCAAGCGCCACGCGCTGTTGTTGGCCACCAGACAATTGCGCTGGAAGTCGGTCGGCGAAACGCTCCATACGTACTTTGGTCAAGAGCTCGCGCGCCTGGTTGTGGCGGTCGGTCTTGCTGGCGCCGCGAAGTTTCAGCGAGAAGGCGACATTGTCTAAGACGCTGCGATGCGGGAACAAGGCATAGCTCTGGAACATCATCGCCGTGCCCCGTTGGACCGGCGACAGTCCCACGACTGGCTCGCCACCGATGCGAATCTCCCCTGTCGTCGGCGTTTCGTGCCCCGCAATCATGCGCAAGATTGTCGTCTTGCCGCATCCGGAAGGTCCCAGCAGGCAGCAGTAACCTTTATCTGGAATCGTCAGGCTAAGATCCTGGACAGCCGCCATATCACCAAAGCGCTTGGTGACATTGACGATCCTAATCTCGCCGTTCCTGTTTTCCGATGGCATCCGAAGCTCCGAAGATCTCAGATCCGTTCACCGGTACCTCGTGTGCGCCGACGCTGAATGATGGCGATCGAGATGAGCGCGATACCGATGGCAATGAATGAGATGATAGTGGTCACGGTCCCCACGGCGAACAGGGCGGGGGAGGTGACATTCGTCGTCATAGCCCAGATCTCCAGGGGCAAAGTATTCCTGGTACCAGCCGTAAGCACGGTTCTGGGAAACTCGTCGTAGGACAGGGTAAACCCAAAGAGCGCCACGCCGATGATGCCAGGCATCAAGATGGGGAGCACGACCTCGCGCAGCCGTTGCCACGATGTCGCTCCCAGATCGGTTGCAGCTTCCTCATAAGCCCGATTGAATCTGCCGAGCACGGCGAACATGATTAGGAGCCCATATGGCAGCGTCCACGTGAGCTGGGCGCCGAGAGCTGAGCTGTACCAGTTGATGTCGAGCCCCAGCAGTTGAAAACCCACGGCGATGCCGAGACCGATGAAAAGGCCGGGCATAATGAGGCTCGCGATCGCCAGATAGAAGAGAAGGCCAGACCCGGCAAAGCGTCGACGGAAGGCAAGCCCGGCGCTCACCGACAAAACAACGGTCAGAACGGCGACGATCACGGCAAGGACAAGTGACCGGCCGAAGGCACCGTCGATGTCGCCGACACGCTCAGCCGCCACCAGCGCATGGAACCATCGCAGCGAAAAGCCTCTCATCGGGAAGGTCAGTCCGCCTGTCGGACCCTGGAAGGAGAGGATGTAAATAACGGTCATTGGGCCGTACAGGAACAAGACGAACAAGGCGAAGAACGAGGCGAAGACGTAGAACGTCCATGGTCTGGGGCCCGCGGTCTGTCTCATTGAAATGTCCTTGCTCAACCCGTGAGTTCTTTGCGGACGTCGACGAGGCGGAGGATCCCCGACACCATCAAAGTCACTATGACAACCAAGATCAGAGCGTTGGCAGCCGCTGGCGGATACTGGATCGCCGAGATCTCATTCGACAATGCCGACACCACCGAAGCGCTCTGTCCGCCGCTCATGACCTTCACGACAAAGAAGTCTCCCATCACCAGCGTGATGACGAAAATCGAGCCGAGGGCGATACCCGTCTTCGACAAGGGCAGAACGATCTCGGTCAGAATCCGCCAGCGACCGGCACCAGCGTCGTAGGCGGCCTCTATCAAACTGCGATCGATACGCGCCATGGAGTTGAAGATCGGAACCACCATGAACAGCGTGAAGAGATGGACGTAGGCGACGACGACTGCAAAATCCGAGAAAAGCAGGAACTCCATGGGATGCGAAACCACGCCAAGACCCATGAATGTCTGGTTGAAGATGCCATTGCGTCCAAGAAAGGGAATCCAGGATATCATCCTAATAATGTTCGACGTCCAAAACGGCACCGTGCACAGCAGGAAGAGGCCGATTTGCCAGAGCACAGTGCGAACGTGAAACACCAGGAAGTAAGCGATGTTGAAACCGATGAACAATGTCACCGCCCAGGTGATCAGCGCGAACTTGAGCGAACTCAGATAGAGCCGCAAGGTCACGCTGGACGAGAAGACTTCAAGGTAGTTGTCGAAGATGAAGGCTGGATAGAGCCGTCCTTGCCCATAGTCGAAGAAGCTGACGGCGACCACGACCAGCATAGGTAGGCCGAAAAACAGCACGAGAATAAGTGCGACCGGGGCAACCTGAAGCCAGGAAGCGACCCAAGACAAAGCTTTCACCATCTCCTCCGCCGCTCGCCACAGGAAACGACATCGGCGGGG
>Ga0081455_10008246_pt1 | contig 10861 bp, 10 predicted proteins | sample TabmetS3T2R1_FD_70207 | JGI IMG/M metagenome (GOLD analysis project Ga0081455, IMG submission 70207) | Tabebuia heterophylla rhizosphere microbial communities from the University of Puerto Rico - S3T2R1 | ecosystem: Host-associated > Plants > Roots > Rhizosphere ... | reverse complement strand
CTCTGCCTCCTTGATCCGGTCGAGCCTGAAGTGGCGGACGTCCTCGCGACGGCGGTCATACGAGGCGACGTACCAGCCCTCGGGTCCGTTGGCGAGGCGGTAGGGCTCGATCTCGCGCTTGGTGAACTCGTCCTCGTTCTCCTTGTAGTAGTGGATCGCGAGAACGCGCCGGCCCTCGATCGCCTTGTTCACCTGGCGGGCGACGTCGGAGTCATCGCCACCCGACGCCGCGATCTCGAGGCCCTCCTCGGACGGGTCGTGGCCAAGGGCGCCGACGATCTTCTTCCGGGCGGTGACCAGCCCGCTCTGGGGAAGGTGGTCGCCGAACAGGTCGATGGCCGCGACGAGCGCCTTCGCCTCGAGCGGCAGCAGGCGGGCGGGGCGGGAGAAGTTGTCGCCGTAAGGCTCCGCGTCGACCTCGATCTCGTCCCCCTGGAGCTCCGCGTAGAGGACGTAGGTCCCACCGCCGAAGTTGACGACGTTGAGCAGGTCGATGTCGTCGCGCAGCTCCTCCTCGCTGACGTGCAGCCGCTCCTTGACGTCGGCCACCGGCAACCGGGAATCGCCCTTCGCGGACTCGATCAGCATCCCGGCGAGGGTCACGAGGCGGGCGAAGCGCTCGGGCCGGATCGAGGACTCCGAGCGGCCGTTCGAGCGCGAGGAGCGCGGCGCGGGCGGCACGGTGCGAACCACCTCGGCCGGCTCGAAGTCGGAGGAGTGCCGCTCCGAGAGCAGCTCGAGCCGCTCGGCGACCTCGTCGGCGAGCTCGGGCGGATCGAGCACGGTCGCGTTCCGCCGCCAGTGCAACGCCCAGGCGACCATCTGGCGACTGGAGGCGTACTCGGTCTCGAAGATCCGGCCCTTGCCGGGGGAGCCGTCGCCCCGGCCGGGGTTGCGAAACTCGCCGTAGGAGCCGAAGTCGCGCTCCACGAGCCAGGCGATCCGGTCGCGGAAGAAGACCTTTGCGGTCCCCTGGGTGTCGCCCAGCTGCCACTCCGCGCGGCGTGCGTAGTCGCGCCGCTCGAAGTCCTCCGGCGGCGAGAAGTCGTGCTCGGCCTTCGACGCGTAGGAGACCTTGCCCCGGATCCGCGAGAGGCGGAACACCCTGATGCCGTCCCGCTCGTGGGAATGGCCGATCAAATAGAACTGACCGCCCCGGTAGACCAGGTGGTAGGGGTCCACCTTGCGCTTCTCCTCGGAATCCCTCTCGATCGTGTAGTAGGTGAACTCGATCGTCTTGCGCCGGGAGATCGCGGTCTCGATCTTCGAGAGGCGCTGGGAGACCTCGGCACCGTCGGCCTTGGCCGTCATCCGCACCTCGACCGAAGACTGCTCCGGGGCGGTCAGCGGGCTGGGACGCCCCCACGAGACCTGCTGCAGCGCCAGCCGCAGCGGCTCCGCGTAGGCGAACTCGCCGTCAAGCAGATGCAGGGCCGTCTGGAGGGCCGCCAGCTCGTCATCGGAGAAGCGGATCTCGGGCAGGTAGTAGTTCTCGGGCGGCAGCGAGTAGAGCTCCGACTCGTAGCCCTGCAGGCTCTCGCCGGGCTTCTCCACCTGAAGCGTGATCCCCAGGGCGTCGAGCTCCGCGCGGTCGGCGTAGAAACGCCGCGCGAAGGCGTCGTCGTTCATGTCGCTGTACCCCTCCACCTCGCGCTTGATCTCGAGCGCCGACGTAGGCCTGCCCTGGGCCATTAGGTAGGAGATCAGCGAGAGCTGGCGGATCAGCTTCTCGGTGTCCTTGGCCATGCGCGAGGCAGGATAGACCCGGCCCCGCGCCGCCCAATCCGCAGCAATTACGGATCGGGAACCGAACTGCGCAATTTGCGTCGGCGTATCGAGGTGACTAGGCGCTCGGGTCGAAGCTCGTGATCGCCCGCTCGAGGGTGGACGAGAGCCGGTCCCATAGGCCGGGGGTGGTGGCGCCGACGATCACGGTCGTGGCGGCCGGGGCTTGCACGACGCAGGCGATCTCCGTGTAGTCATGGTCGGTCTCGGTGGAGTAGGCGTCCTTCACGCATGAGCCCTTGCCGTCCCTGAACCCCAGCCCGGTGGCTGAGGCGAGCGGGACGAGGTTGTGATCGCCCTCCTCGACGTTGTGGGCAGGCCGGAAACTGGCCCAGTCGGCGAGGGTCTCGTCGCCCTGCTGGGGCGTGATGTTGAGATAGCCGGCGATCTTGCCGTTCCGGCGCAGTGTCGCGGTCACGGTTCCCGGATCGGTTCGGGTCAGCCGCCAGCCCGGCGGGTAGGCCAGCGTCGCTCTGCCGGAGGGCAGATGTTTCGTGAGCCATCCGGGCGGCACGGGCGCCGGATGCACCCAGGCGAACGCCGCCTGGTTCGGAGGCGCCGGCGGGCCTGAGGGGTCGTGGTCACTCGACGATGAGCCGCAAGCGGCGAGTGTCGCCGCGACCGCCAGAGCGATCGCGGCGACAAAGCCTCCGTGCCGGCGAGTCGGTCTAGATGTTCCCGTCGCCGTCGCTGGGGCCGCCATTGTTGTCGGCATCGTGGTCCCCGCCGTTGTGCTGCGGGATGCCGTGGTGGTGATGGTGGTGGTGCTTGTGCCCGGCGAACGCCATTCCGGCGCCGCCGACCGCCAGCGCGAGAGCTGCGATCCCCGCCACTAGCCACCTGCCTGTTCGATTCAACATCGAGTGATCCCCTTCGCGGTCGTTGCCTCTACTACGCACCGCCGCCGGGTGGGGATGGACGACTTACGAAGGTTTTAGGCGCAAGCTAGGCCGCGCGCGAGCCGAAGAAGGCCGAGGAGTCGATGCCTCGGTCGAACCGCGACCAGCTCTCGCCCTCCGGGAGCTCCTTCTCGAGGCGGTCGAAGCTCCCCAGCTTGCCGCCGAGGTTGTCGATGGCGTGCACCAGCGTCGCCTCGCGGGTGGCGGGGACGACCGGCGAGCCGTGCTCGAGCTGCCCATGGTGGGAGAGGATGATGTGGAGGATCGCCTGGGCCAGATCGGCGTCGAATCCCTCGATCCGCTCGATCTCGCGGCGGACCAGGTAGTAGCCGCGCGGGATCTCGCCCTCCAACCTGCCGGCGTCGGTGAGCTCGATAGCGAGCGGGTCGTCGTTGTAGGCCTCGGTCTTGCCGATGTCGTGCAGCATCGCCCCGGTGACGGCGATCTCCCGGTCGATGCCGGGGAAGAAGTTGGCGGCCGCCCTCACGGCCTGGGCCACCGAGAGCGTGTGCTCGAGGAGTCCGCCGGCGTAGGCCTGGTGATAGTGCTTGGCCGCCGGTGCCTCGCGGAAGCGCGCCCAGGTCTGCGTCTCGGGGCCGAAGAATCGCTCCAGCAGGGTGTGCAGCGAGCGGTTCTGAACCGTCGCGATGAGCTCGCGCAGATCGGCCTCGAGGAGATCGACCGACCGCCCCGGGCCCTCCGCCAGCTGCTCCGCGTCGTACTCGCCGGGCCCCGCGGCCCGGACGGCTCCCAGCTTGATCTGCCGGCCGAACTGGGAATGGATCGAGAAGCTGCCGCTGACCAGCACGATCGCCCCCGGCGCGCAGATCTCGAAGCACTCGGCGACGCCCTCCCAGGCGACGGCCGGAACGGTCCCGCTCCTGTCCGCCAGGACGACTCGGAGGTAGTCCTCCCCGTTGCGCTTCTGGCGGCGCTCGCGCTCGCGTACGACGAAGGCTCCGGAGACCTCGTCTCCGTCGGAGAGCTCGCGCAGGGTCACGCAGGGCGCCGGCTGCGGCGCCCCTCCACTCCCGTTTCCATTCTCGAAGAGGGTCTCTGCCATGCCCAATTGAAAGTAGAGGCGCAACCGGACCGAACTCTCCGGCCGATACGGACACCAGACTGCGCCGCGATGGAGGCCGAGGGCAAGAAGGGAGTCGAGGCCGAGCGCGAGCCGAACTTCCTCCTGGCCAGGTTCGAGCGGCGCTTCCTGCCCTGGGGCGCGGGCAAGCTGCCGCGCTGGATCCTCCCGGACGACCTGACGGCCCTCGGTGTGCTCGCTGCGTTCGGGGTCTGCGCCGCCTACCAGCTCTCGAATCAGGGGAGGGGCTGGCTGTGGGTCGCCAGCGGGCTCCTGGTCGTCCAGTGGATCGGGGACAGCCTCGACGGGACGCTCGCCCGGGTGCGGCAGATCCAGCGCCCCAAGTACGGCTACTACCTCGACCACATCGTGGACGCGATCGCCACCGCCGCGATCGGCCTCGGCCTCGGGCTCTCGCCCTTCATGCTGCTCTCGATCGGGGCCCTGATCGTGGTCGGCTACCTGATCCTCTCCATCAACGTCTATCTCGAGAGCATGGCCTTCGGCCGCTTCAGGCTCGGCTATGGCCTGCTCGGTCCGACCGAGATCCGAGTCGTCCTGATCCTGATCAACACCGCGATGGCGCTCGGCCTGGGCCTGGACTTCAACGCGCTCGACCTCGACCTGACCGTCTTCGACGTGATCGGCCTCGGAATCGTGGCCGTGATGCTGGCTCTGCTAACCGTGAGGGTGTTCGGCAACCTGCGCGAGTTGGCGAAGGAGGAGCCATCGGCACCAAGGTCGTAAGCGACGACGAGCTTCGGGTCTCGACGCTCGAGCTGTTCTTCGATCTCGTCTTCGTCTTCACCATCACCCAGCTGACAGCGGTGCTGGTGCATCACCCTGACGGCGAGGCGCTCGCGCAGGTCATCCTGATGCTGAGTGCGATCTGGTGGATGTACGGCGCCTTCGCCTGGCTCACCAACGCGGTGCCCCCGGACCGGACCTCCCTGCGCCTCCCGCTGCTCGGCGGCATGCTGGCGTTCTTCGCGATCTCGCTGACCATCCCCACGGCGTTCAGCGAGAACGGGGTGGTCTTCGCCTGCGCCTACCTGGTGGTGATCGCGGTCCACACGGTCCTCTACATGCAGTCGGCGACCTGGTCGGTGGCGGGCGTCTGGAGCTTCGCCCGGATGAACCTGGTCGCCGGCGCCCTCATCCTGGTCGGCGCGATCATCGGCGGCGCCACCGAATACGTCCTTTGGAGCTTCGCGGTAGTGATCTTCGTGGTGGTCCCGGCTCTTGTCCCCGACGAGGCTGGCTGGATCCGGCCCGACCACTTCGTCGAGCGGCACGGGCTGGTGGTGATGGTCGCTCTCGGCGAGTCGGTCGTGGCGGTCGGACTCGGTGCCTCCGGCATCGACGTGAGCTGGGAGATGCTCGCCGTGGCGACCCTCGGCCTCACCCTGAGCGCCGAGCTCTGGTGGGTCTACTTCATGGGCGACGACGTCGAGGCCGAGGGCGCGCTGCGCGCTATGAAGCCGACCAGGGCCGAGTTCTACGAGACCAACGTCGCCTTCTACTGGGCCCATCTGCTGATGCTGCTCGGCATCGTCTGCATAGCCGCGGGACTCGAGCGGGCGATCGGCCACGCTTTCGATGAGCTCAGCTTCGCCAGGGCCCTGGAGCTCGGAGGCGGCACCGCTCTCTACCTGGCCGGCCACGCCCTTTTCCGGGTGATGCTCGGTCTGTCCTTCAAGCCCTGGCGAGCGGTCGCCCTGGTGCTCGCGCTCGCGACGATCCCGCTGGGGACGCAGACCTCGGCGCTGGTTCAGCTCGCGGTGCTGGTCGCCGCGCTCGGGGTCTGCAACGCGGCGGAGGGCCTGGATCCGGCGAAGACGACGGGGCGGCGCCCGGAGACCCGGTTGCGCCCCTCGGACTTGGCCTCGTAGAGCGCCTCGTCCGCCGCGGCGAAGACCCGGTCGTAGTCGAAGCCGGCGCCGCGGGCCGACGCGGCCACGCCGAAGCTGATCGTGAGCCTCATCCCGTCTCCGACCGCATCGCCGGCAACCGCCAGTCGGAGGTCCTCGGCGATCCTGGCGCACTCCTCGATGTCGGCGCCGGGCACGAGGATGAGGAATTCCTCGCCGCCGATCCGGTAGGCGAGGTCGAACGCGCGCAGCCTCTTCCTCAGCAGGTAGGCGACGTCGGTGAGGGCGGCATCGCCGGCCGCGTGCCCCTCGGAGTCGTTCACCTGCTTGAAGCGGTCGAGGTCGCCGAGGATCATCCCGACCGGCTCGCCCGTGAGGCGTGACTGCTGGGCGAGCTCGCCGGCGCGGTTCATCAGGGCCTTGCGGTTGAGCATTCCGGTGAGGGAGTCGATCACGGCCTCGCCGCGATGCTCCATGTCGGACTGCATCAGGGCGGTCGAGAGGATCGCCACGGCGAGGACGAGCACGAGCGGTGCGAGGAGCAGGGGCGGGTTGTCCACGACCTCGCCGGCCCCGGAGCCGAGTGCGACCGCGAGGACCAGCGCGATCGTGATCGACACTCCCACCAGGACGCCGCGCATCGAGAAGCGGGCGCTCAGCGTGACGACGGGAATCGCCAGCCAGGAGAGCGTCGGCACCGCGGGGCCACCGGACAGCGTCACCGCGGCCGCGATCATCACCTGCGAGCTCACCCAGGCCGCGAACATCAGGTACTCGGGGCGCTCGGAGTCCTCGATTCGGGAGTCGGCGGCGTGGAAGAGGAGGGCGATCGTGCCCAGGGGGATCAGCGTCCACCAGCCGAGCCAGGGGCCGAGCGCCAGCAGGGCGAAGGACATGATCCCCATCGCCAGCCGGCGCACGGGCTTGATGCGCTCCTCCATGTCGAGGAGGCGCTCGCGGTCGAAGTCGTCTCGGCACAGCCAGGAGCCCGCCATGCCTCAACGATCGGATCGACCCGCCGAGCCACGTCCGTAAAAAGCCGAATTGGTGGACAAGTGTCAGCCGAGAGCAAGGGCCCGACGCACGAATTCAAGGTCCGCGCGGATGCCCTTGGCGCCACCCGGTGTCTCGACCACCACAGGGGGCCCCGAGGCACGGATCATCTCGCTCAGGACCTCGGCGCCGATCTGGCCCTTTCCCAGGTTGGCGTGGCGGTCGGCGCCCGTTCCGGGCGGGTCGCGCGAGTCGTTCGCGTGCAGCAAATCGATCTTCCCCACGATCTTCCGCACGCGCTCGACCGCGTCGTCGAGCTCCTCGCCGGCCGCGTGCGCGTGGCAGGTGTCGAAGCAGAAGCCGACCTCGACGTCCGTCTTCGCCTTGGACACCGCCTCCCAGAGCCGGGCGAGGGCGTCGAAGCGCCGGGCGACCGCGTTCTCGCCGCCCGCGGTGTTCTCTATATAGAGAGGGACCTCGGAGGTGAGCATCTCGAGCGTCCGGGGCCAGCGCCCCACGCCCTCGGCGATGCCGTCCTCGGCATGCCCGGCGTGGACGATGACCGCGACGGCGCCCACCTCCGCGGCGGCGTCACAGGTCTGCTGGAGAATCTTGCGCGAGCCGTAGCGGACGTTGTTGCGAGGCGAGCAGACGTTGATCAGGTAGGGCGCGTGGACGTAGAGCGGGACCTTCGAGGCGCGCAGCTCGTCCGCGTCCTTGCGCGGCGGGGGCTTCTTCCAGCCCTGCGGGTCGGAGAGGAAGATCTGGACGCAGTCGGCGCCAACGGCCTCTGCCTCCTTCAAGGGGCGAGCCGGTGCGAGATGAGCTCCGACGATCCGCTTCTTCCGTGCCATCGCACGGGAGTCTCCCGGAACCCTCCCCAGCACGTCTGGGGGAAGGTCCCGGGTGACTCACTCGGTCCTGCCTCGAGGCGAGCTTCCCTACCAGGGCCTCTCCGGCAAGACCCCCGCCTTTCGGGCCGGGACGACCGCCAGCGCGAGCCGGCCGAGCGTCAGCGCTCCCAGCATCAGGCCGAAGTCCCGCAGAGCGATGTCGTAGTACTGCGGCGGATTGACCGTCAACAGGTTGACCACGATGCCGCCCAGCCACGCCGCGACGACGAATGCGCCGATGCGCGGAGCCAGGAGGACGAGGAAGCCGGCGAAGATCTCGACCCCGCCGACGAAGTACATGAAGTCCTGGCCGCTGCCGGGGACGATGTCGTTGACCCAGCCCGCCAGGTAGTCGGGCCAATCCACGGACCAGTTGAAGAACTTGTCCAGGCCGAAGAGGATCGGCGCGACCGTGAAGGCGATGCGCAGCAGCCAGAACGCCTGGTGCGCCGCGATCCCGAGCTTGCGATCAGCGGCCGCATCGGCGTGCCCGTTGGATGACGCTTCGGAGCGGACCGCGCGAGCCTCGGTTCCGGTGGTGGTGACGCTGGACATCGATGAAGCCTCCTTTCGAGTGCTGTCATCTCTTGAGCGTCGCCCGGACGCGGATTCTTACCTCCGGGGCAGAACGGGTAAGAAAGTGGTCTGAAGTGACGCTAAGCGAACGTGCCCACCGCCATGGTTGAACCCGAACCGACCCAGGTCGCCGACCGAATGGACTACGAGTCCCGCAGATGGGTGGAGCGGCTCTCCGCCGAGGGTCGCGACCGGGACGCGGCGATCGCGGAGCTCCGGGAGGTGCTGCTGAGGGCCGCCCGCTTCGAGGTACGCCGGCGCTGCGCGACCATGTCGCAGATCCGCGGCGGCGACCAGGAGGACCTGGCACAGCAGAGCGCGGGCGACGCGATGGTGGCGATCCTCAGCAAGCTGGACGACTTCCGCGGCGACAGCCAGTTCACGACCTGGGCGTACAAGTTCGCCCTCTACGAGGCCGCCGCGCGGATCCGGAAGCTGGCCTGGCAGGGGCGCGAGCTGCCGCTCGAGCCCGAGGATTGGTCAGTGATGGCGGATCCCGGTCCCGCGCCCCAGGGCGAGGTCGAGATGAACGACCTCCTCGCCGCGATCCGGCAGGAGATCGAGAGGAGCCTGACCCCGCACCAGCGCGAGGTCCTGGTCGCCCTGGCGCTGAACGAGGTCCCGATCGACGTGCTCGCCGACCGGCTGGGGAGCACCCGCGGCGCCCTCTACAAGACCCTGCACGACGCAAGGCGGAAGCTCCGCGCGGCGCTCGCCGCCCGGGGGCTGATCATCGACGAACGACGCGAGGAGGAGGAATGAGCGAGCGATCGTCAGAGGATCGACTGGTCGGCCGGCTGCTTGGCCCGGCGGGCCCGGAACTCAGCTGTGAGGAGTGCTTCGAGCAGCTCGACCGCTACGTCGAGCTCGAGCTGGCCGGAGCGGACGCGGATGCGGCCACTCCCGGCATGAGGGCGCACCTCGAGGGGTGCTCGGCCTGTGCGGAGGACCACGAGAGCCTCCGCGCATGGCTGGCTACTTCTTGAAGGAGATCACCTGCTGGATGCCCGTCGGCCGGTTCGAATACGGCGACGTGATCAACGGAAGCGGCCGATAGCTGAACTGGTCGTCGGTCGCGCTGGCGCGCCACGCGGCGGGATCGGCCGTTCCCTGCTGGCCGGTGAGCTGGTTGGCCGCGGTCTGGATGGCGGTCCAGACCTGTGAGCGGCAGACGCCGAGGTGACCCTTGCCGCAATAGGTCAGGTTGAAATGGTCCGGGAGCTTGCTGCGTTTCTTGGCGAGCAGGCCCCGGACGTCGCGGTCGAAGTACTGGAACCACCCCACCTCCTGCCCCCCCGGCGGCGGATCCCAGCTGGGCAGGAGCGTGTTGAGCTGCGGGAGCAGAGCCTGTCCGAGGCGAGCGGCGAGCTCGTTGTTGACGATCAGCGGGTAGGCCGCGTCCATGATCGCTGCGCCCGGGGCGTCGATCAGGCCGTCGCCGTTTCGATCGAGGCGGCTGCCGCCCTGTTGGCGCCACTGCTTCATCAGCTCGACCATCTGCCGCGCCTGCGGCGAGGGCGCGGTCGAACCACGAAGCAGCTTGGCGAGCACGGGGACCATCACGATCGCGCGCACGTCCTCGGTCGCGGCGGCATTCATCGCGGACGCGATGGTCGAAGGTGACCACTTCCCCTTCTTCTTCAGCCGCTTCAGGTTGAAATTGAGCATGTTGACCCGCTGCACCGAGGAGTTCTTGCCCCAGTCGTCATCCGCCGCTCCGAAGCCCCGGGCGGTGCCGTTGTTCCAGTTGGTCATGAAGCCCTGCTTGTTGTTCTTGCCGTGCATGTGATCCATCGGCTTCACGAACCCGCGCCACTCGTACTGACCGGTCCCCTTGGTCGGGAGGCCTGGATCGACGTTCGGGTTGCGGATCGGCAGGCGGCCGCTCGTGTACTCGGCGATCTGCTTCGAGTCGATGTAGAAGGAGTTGAAGGTCTGCGGGGTCAGGGACGCCGCCCGGAAGAAGTCCTTCGGGTTCTTGATGGAGCCGTCCGAGAGCTTCCGGAAGAAGAGCTGGTCCAGCACGTCCTTGCCCCGGCTCGAGCGCTTCGAGGTGATCGCGACGGTGCGGCCGTGGACCCGGCCGTAGCCCTGGACGGGGCCGTGGACCGTGGTCAGGAAGCTCACGGGCTTCCCATCGAGCGTCCCGGCGTTGAAGCGCCCCATCGCCCGGCACTTGCCCTTGTAGAGGTAGCGCTCGTTGCTGCCGCCGCAGAGCGTCTCGGCGTACTGGTCGATGATGTCGCCGCTCGCCGAGGTGAGTGTCGTCGAGAAGCGGGGCGTGCGGCCGATCAGGAGATAGCCGGGGAACGGTGCCGACGTTGCGCCCCGCCAGTGCAGATGCGGCGCATGCATGTCAATCTCGAGCACGAGCCCGGGGAAGAAGTGGCTGATCTGGGGGCCCCCGACCAGGATCGGGTGCCCCGTGGTGGAGCGGTCCCCGGTGACCATCAGCTCATTGCTCGCCTGAACGCGCTTTGGGCCGAACTTGCGCGCGACGCTGGCCGGGACCGCGGGGGTCGCGGTGAAGCTGTTGTGGTCGAGCACGACGCTCCCCGGGTGCTTCTTGGGGATGTGCCCATAGGGGAACCTGCCGCCCACGGAGGTGACGCTGCGCGGGTTCTTGAACTGACGCAGGTCGTTGAAGGCGTCCATGCCCCGGCCCCGGCCGAGGTGCTGTTGCAGGCCGTTCAGGAACTGCGAATTCAGCGCCTCTCGACCCCCGCCCTGGCCGAGGAACTGACCCTTCAGAGCGTTTACGGC
>Ga0081455_10008245_pt1 | contig 10861 bp, 9 predicted proteins | sample TabmetS3T2R1_FD_70207 | JGI IMG/M metagenome (GOLD analysis project Ga0081455, IMG submission 70207) | Tabebuia heterophylla rhizosphere microbial communities from the University of Puerto Rico - S3T2R1 | ecosystem: Host-associated > Plants > Roots > Rhizosphere ... | reverse complement strand
TGGCACCGGCTCGGCAGCTCGATCGCGGCCCTCGTACCCGCCGTCTACAAGCCGTTCTCGCGTGGCGAGGTCACCCTTCGCTCGCCCGATCCGCACACCGAGCCGTCGGTCCGGTTCCGTCATCTGTCCGATCGCCGCGATCATCTGCGCCTGATTCACGGCCTGCGCCTTTCGCTCGACCTGCTGAGCGATCCCACAGTCGCAGCGATCGGCACCGACGTCTTCCTGCCGCAGACCGGTGACTGGGTGCGCAAGTTGAGTCGGACCACGCTCAGGAACGGGCTGATGGCATTTGCCGCGTCTATCCTGCTGGACGGTCCGGCGCCGCTGCGCCGTCGCCTGATCGAACGAGCCGGCACGCCGCTGATCGACGTAGCGACTGACGAAAAGTCCCTGGAACAAATCGTCTTCTCGACGATGGGTCAGATGTTCCATCCCGCCGGCACGTGCCGGATCGGCACAGCCGATGACCGAATGGCCGTCGTCGACCCGAAGTGCCGCGTCTATGGCGTCGACGGATTGCGTGTCGTCGACGGCTCCGTGATGCCGGCCCTGGTGTGCGCCAACACCAACATTCCCATCATCATGATCGCCGAGAAGGCGGCCGACCTGATCAAGGCGTCGGCGCGATAGGCCCATGACAACGTCGGTCGAGATCGAGAAGCCGACCTGCCAGTTGGTCGGCTTCGACAACAGATAGACGCACACGCTTTTTTTGAGCGCCGTTCGAGGCTCACCACAAGCGTCCCGGGATCGGCCTCGGCCTCGCGAATCGTCGCTCGCGGCCGAAACCCCGCATACTTGTACGCTTCCACCAATCGCCGCTTCGGCGTGACCACTCTACCCATGCCAAAGCGTGCCAGATTTTCGGACCACCCCGACGATCGAAGAACCCAATATCCACAGGCTTTCGACCCGCTATGATCCGTTCAAATCACTCACACGATTCCCGGAAGAGCCCGAAGAGTTTCGCCGGAGGTTTGCCGCAGAAAGGTTTGCGACGACTGTGCCTGAAAGCGCGAGGCGTCAAACGCGCTACGACCCATGTCTGCGAGGCTTGGGTTTAGGCTGATGAAGACGACGGCGGACGTTGGGCTTCAGGGCGGTCCGGACATCTTTGTCAACGGTGGGTAGGTCGAACCAGTCGGGATCGAAGTGGCCGTCGCACCAGCGCCTAGTGTCAGCATATTCGGGATCTTTCGGGTTACCGATGATGGCAAGGAAACGCTCGTAGCCTGGAATGCCGCCGACATCCTCGGGTGGCCGGGCGCGTGCGCCATCGACGCAGCGTGCATGTGTCGGCGCGATATCGAGCGCGAGGCGCTCCTCGATCTCGATCGTATGGTGCCATCCGTCTCCAAAGTCATAGATATAGGTGAACGTCGTCCCGGGATCGCGGAAGTCGCGCATCCTCACCTCACGTTGGTCGAACACGCTTGGATCGCCTTCAACCAAACCCTCTTCAAGCACGGCGACATCGCCAAAGCACAGCCCGCCGATGCGGAACTCGTGAAGATGGTAGTTCCACCAATTGAAGGCTGCCTGGATCGTCAAATGGAGCTGCTCGAGGTTCCAGTTCGACGGCACGATGAGACGCCGCCAGACGGCAGGCTCAATGTGGTCGATGGATACACGGATCTGAACGGCGCTGGGAACTGCGAACATGGCTGTCAAGCAAGCGGGCAACGTCACTTTGCATCAAGCAGGGCGCAAGCGATAGCCGCGCTCGACAAATCTGCGAGGGCAGATCGATCTGCTCGATGTGCTGCCCGCCAGTGTCACTCTGGCCGGCCTTCGAGGTCACCTACCGCGTGCGCAGGCTTGCGGCCTCGCTCGCCTATCCGGCAGCCGCCCGACCTCTGACGGCCCGGGCCACCAGCCGTACGCCAAGCGCCGCACAAACGCGGTTGACCGTGTCGAAACGTGGCGAGCTGTCCGGCCGCAGCGCCTTGTACAGTGCTTCGCGGGTGATGCCAGCCGATTTGGCAATCTCGGTCATGCCGCGTGCCCGGGCGATATCGCCCAGAGCGGCAGCCAGGAGAGCTGGGTCGTTGGCTTCCAGAATGTCGGTCAGATAAGCGGCAATGGAGGCTTCGTCATCCAGGTAGGATGCGGCGTCGAATTTCGGCAAGGCCTTGACCTTTATGCGTTTGCGCATGTGCGTCTCCTTCAATCCAGCAGGGCGGCGAGCGCTTTTGCCCGCCGGATATCCTTCTTCTGCGTACGTTTGGAGCCACCGGCGAGGAGCACGATCAGCCGGACGCCTCGGCGGGTGAAATACACTCGCCAGCCGGCGCCGGCATGGATGCGCAGTTCAGATACGCCGGCACCAACTGGCTCGACATCTCCGAACAGACCATGCTCCAGCCGTCTGATCCGCGCGGCGATGATGCCGCGAATCGCCGAATCGGAAAGGCTGTCAAGCCAAGCACTGAATTCAGGGAGCGGCCTGGCTTCGAACACTTCGCTACTGTAATCGAACGATTACAAGACGTCAACTCGCTGTCGTCGAAGCCGCCGGCAGCACAGGCGTCGTCTGCGATCGGTCACTTGACGATAAGACAGATGACGAGGGCGCGCGGCACAAACCTCCAGACTTCATCGGCATCGAGCAGCACGGCTGCACCTATCCCGCTGCTCGCGAACTCAAGGCCGTGGCCTGAGAACGCGGCTTACTGCTGATGGGCCGAAAGGCTGCCCGAGTACGAGCTTCACGTTTCACCTGACGCTCGTCCGTGGCGCACATCACCGGTGCGTTGACGCCCAACGATCTGGCACCCATCGCCCCGATGGCTAGTCATCACAGAGCAACCCTGATTTGATGCCCCCCAACAGCGGGGTGCGGAAAATGAGCCAAGAGGCGTTGTTACTTGGGGCATGCTGGGCTTTTGCGGGAGCGTGGCTTCTTGCAATGTACCTCTATCCAGATTGGTACAGAAACGCAGGGCGAATCGGCGATACAATTGGAGCGGCTTACGTGGCAGGGAAACTGCCAATGCGATGTCTGTTTGTGTTTATCGGAGTGAACACCTCCGCGTTCTTGTCATTGCGATGGCAAATCGCTCTTTTCTATCTTGCTGGTCAGGTAGTCGCCGCAGGTGTCCTCCTCACATTGCTTCGGTCGCGGGTGCAGTGGATGGGCTTCTTCGGCGCCTTGGCGGGGATCGTGGCTGCAATAGCGACGATTGTTAAGCTCGGCCGCCCCCTTCCGATTACATAGCCCTGCCAAAGCCAGCGGCGCTCGCTGCCTGGGAAGCGTGCGAACGGACGCTCACCGACCACACCCAGTCGAGCGCCGCCCATCTCGCCGCGACGCGCGCGCTCGCCCAGGGCATGCAGTGGGGACATCGGCTGCTTCCAGGCCGTCCTCCATATCCCGACGGGCGCCTGAAGGGGCGTCCGATGGCGGCGATCCGTATGCGGTTCCTTGTCGTCGAGGTAAGCTGCAAACTCAGCCAATAGGTTGAGTGACGCATGAACTACGATCTTAAGTTGCGGCCGACGAGCAGGCCAAAGATAATGGACTTGGTTAAGGCCGCTGGCGTCGATGTTTCGGAGTGGGAAGCGTCGGGAAACGCAGCGAATCCTAAGTACTGTTATGAATGGGCCTTTGGCGAGCCGGGCGGAATCGCCGTCATTCGTATCGAATCCTTTGACGGTCAGCTGCGCTACAGATCTGTTCCTGCCAGGCCAACCTTTTCGTCTGATCGGAAACGAGCAGTATTTGAGAGACGGCAGAGGACCCTACATGCGATCCATGCGGAAGCCTTTGCGCGAGGTACGCCGCTGCGAGCCATCATCTCGGACGGCGTTGTGCGCGATCCTGGCGCTGACTCGTCGCAGGTCAAGCACCGGTCACTCGACCCGGAACCATGGTCGGCTTCGTCCTATAACAAGGCGACTCAGGGCTACGAGTTTGTGCGTGGCGCCAAGCCGATCCGAATCGTAGACCAGTTCGATACTCACGGCGTAGCGATCCGCATATCTACAAACGAGGTGTTTGCGCGAGACCCAGAAGTTCGCCATCGAGTCCGCGCGCGGTCCAAAGGGCGGTGCGAATGGTGCATGTTACCTGGGTTTGAAACGGCAACGCGCGACCTCTACCTGGAAACGCACCATATCATTCCGCTTTCCGAGGGCGGCGAGGATCATGTCGGGAACGTCGTGGCGCTGTGTTCGCAGCATCATCGCGAGGCGCACTATGGCATCTACCGTCTGGAAATGCGCCGGCGGCTTTTGGAGTTGATAGGCGCAATGACGTCTACAAAGTAAGGACTACTGGCCGAAAACTACGAGTGGGCATCGGCCCAGCCCTTGACGCCGTCAGCGGACCCTGCTCACAATTAACTAACTGGTTAGTCGCTGGGGTGGGCATGGGGAACGGCGAGGCGGGGGCAAGCAAGGTCGCGATCGACATCGGCGGCACCTTCACGGACATCGCGCTCGCCACCGCCGACGGGCGGATCCATGAGAGCAAGATCTCGTCCACGCCCGACGATCCCAGCCGCGCCGTGATCGAGGGCGTGGCCCAGCTGCTGGCCGAGCTCGGCCTCGATCCGGCCGGCGTCACGGAGGTGATGCACGGCACGACGGTCGGCTCCAACACCATCCTGCAGCGCGCCGGCGCCCGCACCGGCCTCATCACGACGCGCGGCTTTCGCGACGTGCTCGAGATCGGGCGCATCCGCATGCCCGACATGTTCGACCTCACCTGGGAGAAGCCGCGCCCGCTGGTGGCGCGCCGCCACCGCCTCGAGGTCGCCGAGCGCATCGCTGCCGACGGCGCGATCATCACACCGCTCGACGAGGCGGGCGTCGTGGCGGCCGGCTGTGCGCTTGTCGCCGACGGCATCGAGGCGGTCGCCATCGCCTTCCTGAACAGCTACCGCAACCCGGTCCACGAGCGGCGCGCCGAGGCGCTGCTGCGCGCCGAGTTCCCGGGCCTCCTGGTGACGAGCTCCTGCGCCGTGCTGCCCGAGATCAAGGAGTACGAGCGGACCAGCACCACGGTGGTCAACGCCTACCTGCTGGCCGCCATGCAGCGCTACCTGCAGCGGCTGGAGACAGGGTTGCGCGGCATCGGTGTCACTGCGCCAATCCTGGTCATGACGTCCAACGGCGGCATGCTGGCGGCGGACGCGGTCTGCGAGAAGCCGGTGCTGGCCGTCGCCTCGGGCCCTGCCGGCGGCGTGGTCGGGGCGGCGCGGCTGGGCGCGACCCGCGGCGATCGCGATGTCATCGTCTTCGACATGGGCGGCACCACGGCCAAGGCGGTGATCGTCGAGGACGGCCGGCCGACCATGACGTCGGAGTATGAATTCCGCGATGGCATCTCGACCTCCAGCCGCTTCGTCAAGGCCGGCGGCTACATGCTGAAGGTGCCGGCGATCGATATCGCGGAGGTCGGCGCCGGCGGCGGCTCGATTGCCGGCATCGACAAGGGTGGCCTGCTGATGGTCGGGCCGCAATCGGCCGGCGCGACGCCCGGCCCGGCCTGCTACGGTCTCGGCAACGACCGGCCGACGGTGACCGACGCCAACGTGGCATTGGGCTTCATCAATCCCGGCAGCCTGGCGGGCGGACGGCTGGCGATCGACCGGGCGCTGAGCGAGAAGGCGATCGCCGAGCATGTCGCGCGCCCGCTCGGGCTCGAGGTCGCGGAGGCGGCGCACGGCATCCGCGCCGTCGCCAATGCCAATATGGCGCGCGCCTTGCGCGCCGTCACCGTCGAGCGCGGCCGCGACCCGCGCGACCTGGCGCTGATGGCGTTCGGCGGCAATGGCGGCGTGCATGCGACGGACCTTGCCCGGCAGCTCGGCATCCCGCGGGTCATCGTGCCGCCCTTGTCGGGCGTCTTCTGCTCCGTCGGCATGCTGGCCTGCGACGTCGAGCATGTTGCGTTGGCGACCGTCGTGCACCGCCTTGATCGGCTGGATGCCGCCGAGCTTGCCCGGCTGCGCGCCGATCTTGCTGCCGAGGTCGACGAACGCCTGGCGCGCGACGGCTATCGCCCCGAGAAGCGGCAGGTCGTGTTCGAGGCCGAGCTGCGCCACGAAGGCCAGGCCAGCGAGCTCACGGTGCCGCTCGACGGTGACGATCTCGATCTGTTGCGCGAGCGCTTCGCGGCGGAGTATTTCAAGACCTACGGCTATCGCGACACGACGCCGGTCGAGCTCATGAAGCTGCGCGCCATCGGCCGCGGTCTGCGCGACAACCGGCTGGATTTCGCCGACATGAAGATCGCGCTGCTCCCTGGCGGCTCGAGCGCAACGAGCCGCGCCGTCTCCTTCGCCCGCGGCGAGCCTGCCGTGCCGGTCGAGATCGTCGGCCGAGATGCGCTCGGCCCCAAGGCTCGGCCTGGCCCGCTGATCGTCGAGGAGTTCGATGCCACCATCGTCGTGCCGCCGGATGCCACGGTGCATCGCGACGCGATCGGCTGCATCGTCGTGGAGCTTGCCGCATGAAGATCGATCCGATCACCTTCGCCGTCGTCAAGAACGGCCTCGATTCGATCGCCGACGAGATGGCCTACACGGTGGTGCGCATCGCGCGTTCGGAGATCGTCAAGGACGTGATGGATTTCTCGGCCGCGCTCTGCGCCGCCGATGGCCAGATGGTGGCGCAGGCCAAGACCATCGCCCAGCATCTCGGCGCCATTCCCGAAGCGATGGAGTCGGTGCTGACGGCCTTCGCCGACGACCTGCACGACGGCGACGTCGTGATCATGAACGATCCCTATCACGGCGGCATGCATCTGCCCGACATCTTCATGTTCGTGCCGATCTTCCACGGCGGCGTGCGCCGCGCCTTCGCCGTCGTCATCTGCCACCATACCGACGTGGGCGGCCGCGTGCCCGGCTCCAACGCCTCGGATTCGACCGAGATCTACCAGGAGGGGCTACGCCTGCCGCCGCTCAAGCTCTATGAGCGCGGCCAGATCAACCGCACCCTGGAGAAGCTGATCCGCATCAATGTGCGCGTGCCGGATCGCGTGCTGGGTGACCTCGCGGCGCAGTACGCCGCCGCGCAAGTCGGGCGACGCGGGCTCGAGAAGCTGATGCAGCGCTACGGCGCCGACGAGCTCGATGCCTACATGCAGGAGCTCCTCGACTATACGGAGCGCCTGACCCGCCAGGAGATCCTGACCTGGCCGCGCGGCACCTGGCGCTTCACCGACCATATCGACAGCGACGGCTTCTCCGATGCGCCGATCCCGATCTCCGTCGCCGTCACGGTGCACGACGACGGCACGCTCGCCGTCGACTATTCCGGCTCCTCGCCGCAGGTGCGCGGCGCGCTGAACTCGACGCTGAGCTTCACCCGCTCGCTCACCTATCTCAGCGTGCGCTGCGTGCTGGCGAAGGACATCCCCAACAACGTCGGCCTGTTCCGCTGCGTCGAGGTCACGGCGCCGGAGGCTTCGATCCTCAATCCGGCGATGCCGGGCGCCTGCGCCGCCCGCGCCCTTACCGGCTATCGCGTCTTCGACACCATGCTGGGCGCCCTGGCCCAGATCGTGCCGGACAAGGTGCCGGCGGCGGGCGAGGGCGGCAACAGCGTGATCTGCATCAGCGGGCTCAGGCCCAACCGAGAGCCTTTCATCATCGTCGACATGATCTGCGGTGCCTGGGGCGGTCGGCCGGACAAGGATGGCCTGGAAGCCGTGACCAACGCCTCGCAGAACCTCTCAAACATGCCGGTCGAGATCATGGAGGCCGAGCATCCCGTGCGCATCGAGGAATATGCCTTCGTGCCCGACAGCTGCGGGGCAGGCCGTTACCGTGGCGGCGTCGGCATCCGACGCTCCTACCGCATTCTCGCTCCCGAGGCGCTGCTGCAGATGCGCACCGATCGTGTCCGCTTCGCGCCCTATGGCCTCTCCGGCGGGGCACCTGGCGGCCCTTCGCGCAACTACCTGGAGGTTGCGGGCGAGCGCCGGCCGCTCCCCGGCAAGATCACGACCCGCATCGAGCACGACACGCTGATCGTGCACGAGCAGGCGGGCGCCGGCGGCTTCGGCGATCCGCTCGAGCGGCCACCCGAAGCGGTGCGCGAGGATCATCGCGAAGGCAAGATCAGCCGCGCCTATGCGGAACGCCACCATGCCGTCGTCCTGACCGATGCAGGTGCGCTCGATTGTGACGCCACGGCCGCCTTGCGCGCGGCGCGGCTCCAGGGCCGCGCGGCGACAGCCGCCTGAGATCGTTGTCTCGATGCAGGCCGCCGCTGCTCCCTCGTCTGTCCGTCGCACGCGCAACGCGGCGGCGACGCGGGCGCGCATCCTGGCAGTCGCCCAGGCCGAGTTCGTCGCCCATGGCTTGAGCGGCGCGCGCATGGACCGCATCGCCGAGACGAGCGGCGTCAACAAGAACCTGCTCTATCACTACTTCGGCTCGAAGGATGATCTCTATCTCGAGGTCATCGAGGGCATCTGGATGGGCCTGCGCGCCAACCAGCGGGACGAGGAGCTGCTGGCGCTGCCGCCTGAGCGGGCAATGCGCCAGCTGGTCATCAACACCTTTGACCATTTCGTCGCCACGCCCGACCTCATCCGCCTGATGAGCGTCGAGAACATCCACAACGCGCGCAACCTCATGCGCTCGACCGTGGTGAAGCCGCTCTACGCCAACCTGCTCGGCACGCTCGAGACCATCCTGCGACGCGGCCAGGCCGCGGGCGTGTTCCGGCGCAAGGTCGACGTGATCGATCTCTATCTCTCGATCTCCGGTCTCGCCTATTTCTTCCTGTCCAACCAGCACACGCTTTCCTGGCTGCTCGATCGAACGCTGGTCACGCCACGTCGCATCGCAGCCCGCCGACGGCACATGGCCGACATGGTGCTGGCCTACCTCATGCATCCGCCGCCGGAGGAACAGGACGGAACGGCGGCGCGATCGAACGATAGGAGACGGGGATGAGCCGAGTGTCAGGGATCATGGGGCGGCTTGCGGCAGCGCTTGCCGTGGCGGCGGCATTGGCGGCTCCCGCCGCGGCTCAGGAGAAGCTGTCGGTGCGCCTCGATTTCGCGCCTTGGGGCGTGCAGGCGGCCATGCACCTCGCCAACCAGCAGGGCATGTTCAAGGACGCCGGCCTCGAGGTCGATGTCCAGGACGGCCGCGGCTCGGGCAACACCATTCAGCTGGTCAATGCGGGCCAGGTCGATGTCGGCCAGGTGCAGGTCGGCCTGCTCGGCGCCGCCCGCGCCCAGGGCGCGCCGTTGAAGGCGATCGCCACCTTCATGCCCAAGACCGACCTCTGCGTGCTGGTCGACCGCACCTCGCCGATGGCCAAGGCGGCCGATCTCAAGGGCAAGACCGTGGTGGTGTTCGCGGCCAGCCCGTGGGCGCCGCTGATCGATCCCTATCTCAAGGCCGGCGATCTCAACCGCGAGACGGCAAAGATCGATTTCGTCGACCCGGCGGCGTTGTGGGGCACCTACATCGCCAAGCGCGCCGACGGCCTGATGTCGACAGCGAGCTCGGCCGTTCCGGTCGCCGAGGCCTCGCGTCCCTCCAAGTGCCTGTGGGCGTCGGATGCGGGCCTCAGCTTCATGAGCTATGGGTTGGTTGCCAAGGAAGAGACGATCGCCAAGCGGGGCGCGGCGCTCAAGAAGCTGATCCAGACCCAGCAGCGCGCCTGGGAGCAGATCCGGAAGAACCCGGATGACGGCGTGAAGGCGATGCTGGGCGCCCGGCCGGATGCCCGGCTCGATCCCACCGTGCAACGCAGCCAGATCACGATGTCGCTCGACTTCTTCGAGACGCCGGCGACGAAGGGCAAGCCGATCGGATGGCAGGCCGCGGCCGACTGGGAGGCGACGCTCAAGACGCTGGAGACCGCGGGCGTCGTCAAGCCCGGCTGGAAAGCCGACGACTATTTCACGAATGCGCTCGTGGACTGACGATGCCCGGGTCATCGTCACTCGAGGCATCGTCACTGGGGGCATCGTCTTTCGTCAGGAGCGCGCACGTCTCCCTGCGCAAGGTCGGCAAGACCTATGGCTCGCCGCGCGGGCCGGTGCCCGCCTTGGCCGACATCGATCTTGATCTCGGCGCCGGCGAGTTCGTGAGCGTGGTCGGCCCGTCGGGCTGCGGCAAGAGCACGCTCTTGAAGCTGGTCGCCGGTCTCGAGGATCTCAGCGCCGGCGAGATCCTGGTCGAAGGACGGCGAATCGACGGGCCGCCCGACCAGCTGGGGGTCGTCTTCCAGCGCGACGTGCTGCTGGACTGGCGAACCATCCTCGATAACGTGCTGCTCTCGGTGGAGCTCGCGGGTAAACCGACGGCCGGCTATCGCGACCGTGCGCTGGCGTTGCTCGCACGCTTCGGATTGGGCTCGTTCGAGCATCGCTATCCCTGGGAGCTGTCGGGCGGCATGCGCCAGCGTGCCTCGATCTGCCGTGCGCTGCTCTCCGATCCCAAGCTTCTGCTCATGGACGAACCTTTTGGCGCCCTCGACGCCATGACGCGCGACGACCTCAATCTCGAGCTTGCGCGCATCTGGCAGGAGACGCGCAAGACCCTGCTGTTCATCACCCATTCGATCGCCGAGGCGGTGTTCCTTTCGGACCGCATCGCCATGATGGGCCGCTCGCCGGGCTCGATCATGGAGTTCGTCGCCATCGACCTGCCGCGGCCACGCTCGCTTGCCGTGCGCGAGGGCGCGGCCTTCAGCGCCTACGTGGCGCGTATTCGCCACCATTTCGCCGAGCTTGGGATCGTCAAGGAGTAGCCGATGCTGAAGCGCCTGTTGGCTCCCAGCGAAGTGCGTGACGTCATCCTCGTTCTGGCCGTCACCCTCTTGCTGTGGGAGGCGGGCGTGCGGCTGTTCCAGCCGCCGCCGCTGATCCTGCCGGCGCCCA
>Ga0081455_10008244_pt1 | contig 10862 bp, 11 predicted proteins | sample TabmetS3T2R1_FD_70207 | JGI IMG/M metagenome (GOLD analysis project Ga0081455, IMG submission 70207) | Tabebuia heterophylla rhizosphere microbial communities from the University of Puerto Rico - S3T2R1 | ecosystem: Host-associated > Plants > Roots > Rhizosphere ... | reverse complement strand
CTCCGATGCTTGGTACTTGGATGCCTAGTATTTGAATGAATCGACGAGCAGGGCGCGGACCGACCACGGGCTGCCGTCGACGGCGCCCTTGATGTCGTCGATCTTCCATTGGCCGGACTCGAGGACGAAGTCGTAGCGGATGGCCTTGTCGGCCGCGTTGGCGCGCGCGTCCGGTTGGTGAGCCTCGATCGTGACGGCCATGGTCGCCTTGCCGGCCGCCTGCTTCTCGGCGGCGACCTTGAACGATTTCACGTCGGGATCCTGCGAATTGGTGACGGGATCGAAGCCGACGGGCCCGCCGTCGCCCTTGCGCGTGCGGGCGTCAGCCTTGTTCCAGAGCGTGGCCAGCGAGTTCGACAGGTATCTTGCCCGCGCGGCCTTGGTGTCGATCACGAACGTTCCGCCATCGTCGCCCTTGCCCTTGGTCACGCGCTTGTAGACCACGGAGCGGATGGCGGCGGGATCGTCCGCCGCATGCACATGACGCGGCAGGATCGCGGCCAGCACGGCGGCAGCGCCCGACAAAATCAGTTTTCGGCGGACAATCATTTGGCTTCCTTCAAATCGGTTTTGCGAGAGGGCTTATGGACGGGCGGGTTGGATTGGGACGACCTGCACGGCTGCCGCGAGATTATCATGGCGGATAATGCGGGGTGGCGGATTTGAGCAGGCGTGGCGCTTTCTGCTATCGTTGTTCGATGTCTGTTTTTCCAAGCGTAATGGTTGGCCCCTGTGACTGAAACCGTGACTATTCCCATCCCGCGCGGCGGCCTGGCGCGGATGTCGCGCCGGGTGATGAACCTGGCGCATCTACTGACCCAGAATGCCCGCCGCCATGGCGATCGCGTCGGCTTCATCTGGGGCGATAAATCCTGGACCTGGCGCGAGATCGATGCTGCCGTGTCGGCGCTGGCGGCCGGCCTTGCCGCGCGTGGGGTAGTCAAGGGCGACCGCGTCCTGGTTCATTCCAAGAATTGCGACGAGATGTTCTGGTCGATGTTCGCGGCCTTCCGGCTCGGCGCGGTGTGGGTGCCGACCAATTTCCGCCTGATGCCGGACGAGGTCGCCTATCTCGCCAGCGCCTCCGGGGCGAAAGCCTTTCTGTGCCATGGCGATTTTCCCGATCACGCCGCGGCGGCGGCCAATCCGGCGCTCGAATTCATCTGGCGGATCGGCGAGGGCGGTTTTGGCGAGCGCGCGGTGAGCGAGGTCATCGCCGCGCAGGCCGGCGTCAAGGTCGAGAATGCGGCGGTCGACTATGACGATCCCTGCTGGTTCTTCTTTACATCGGGCACCACGGGGCGCTCCAAGGCGGCGGTGCTAACCCATGGCCAGATGGCTTTTGTGGTGACCAACCATCTCGCCGACCTGATGCCGGGCACGACAGAGAACGACGCCTCGCTGGTGGTGGCGCCGCTGTCGCACGGCGCCGGCGTGCACCAGCTCGTGCAGGCGGCGCGCGGCGTGCCGACCATCCTGCTGCCGACGGAGAAATTCGACATCGCCGAGGCCTTCCGGCTGATCGAGACGCACCGCGTCAGCAACCTCTTCACCGTGCCGACGATTCTGAAGATGATGGTCGAGCATCCCGCGGTCGACAAATACGACCACACCTCGCTGCGCTTTGTGATCTATGCCGGCGCGCCGATGTACCGCGAGGACCAGAAGGCGGCGCTGAACAAGCTCGGCAAGGTGCTGGTGCAGTATTTCGGGCTCGGCGAGGTCACCGGCAACATCACGGTGATGCCGGCGATCCTGCACGATACCGAGGACGGGCCTCAGGCGCGCATCGGCACCTGCGGCTTCGAGCGCACCGGCATGCAGGTCTCGATCCAGGGCGACGACGGACGCGAGCTCAAACCCTTCGAGACCGGCGAGATCTGCGTGATCGGGCCTGCCGTGTTCGCCGGCTATTACGACAATCCCGAAGCCAACGCGAAGGCGTTTCGCGACGGCTGGTTTCGTACCGGCGATCTCGGCCACATGGACGAAGAGGGCTTTGTCTACATCACCGGCCGCGCCTCGGACATGTACATCTCCGGCGGCTCCAACATCTATCCGCGCGAGGTCGAGGAGAAGATTCTCACCCATCCTGCGATCGGCGAGGTCGCAGTCCTCGGCGTGCCCGACCCGTTCTGGGGCGAGGTCGGCGTCGCCGTCTGTGTCGCGCGCGAGGGCGCTGGCGCCGTGAGCGAGGCGGAGCTCGCCGCGTTCCTGGCGCCGAAGGTGCCGCGCTACAAGATGCCAAAACGCTTCTTCTTCTGGGAGGCGCTGCCGAAATCCGGCTATGGCAAGATTCCGAAGCGGCTGGTCCGCGATGAACTGGAAGCACGAGGGCTGCTTGAGACCAAAGCGTTTTCGAGCGAAGTGGCTTCCGGTTCGCGTGAGGAAAACGCGTCCAAATGACAATGTCTCCAAGACCGCTAGCTGAGCCGATGCGCAGCATCGAGCAGCCCGGGCCGCCCGCGGCAGAACGTATCCAATGGGTCGAGGCGCGGGGGCGGGCGTTCTCGTTCACGCTTCAGGCCGGCCTGCCGCTGCTGGAGGCCGCGCGCCGCGGCTTTGCGGAGGCTGGATTTTCCGGCGGCGTGCTGAGCATGCGGGGAGGGGCGCTTGGACCCTTTGCCTATGTGATGCCGGCACTGTCGAAGACCGGCGCCAATGCGGCGTTCTACAGCGACACGTATCGGCCCTCTGGCATCACGCGGCTGAAGTGTGGGGCGATGACGTTCGGCGAGCGTGACGGCGCGCCGTTCTTCCACTGCCATGGGCTATGGACCGAGACCGACGGCCATCTGCATGGCGGCCACATCCTTCCCGAGGAGAGCATCGTCGCCGAATCATTTGCGGTCGAAGCGTTCGGCATCGACGGTGCGATGTTTGTGGCGGAGCCCGATGCCGAGACCAATTTCAAATTGTTCGGTCCGGTGGCGCGCGCCGGCACGGACGTGAAGGCCGAGAGCCGCGCGTTTGCAATGCGGCTGCGGCCGAATCAGGATTTCGCTGCGGCGCTGGAGACGTTCTGCCGTCAGCACGGAATTCTGCGCGCGCGGATTCACGGCGGCGTCGGCTCGACGATCGGCGCGCATTTCACCGACGACCGAACCGTGGTGCCGTTTGCGACCGAGCTTGCGATCAAGGCCGGCACGATCGCGCCCGGCGCCGACGGCACGTTGCACGCGGAGATCGATATCGCACTCGTCGATTATCTCGGCGGCATCGCCGAGGGCCAGCTGATGCGCGGCGACAATCCGGTGCTGATGACGATGGAGCTGGTGCTGGAGGTGGTTTGAGTTCTTCGTAATGCCGTAGGGTGGGCAAAGGCGCATTGCGCCGTGCCCACCATCCAGCGTCATTGTAATCTGTAGATGGTGGGCACGCTTGCGCTCTGCCCACCCTGCAGTTTCTTGGCTTACCTGAAGTGATAGTTCACGCCGACCTTGAAGGTGTGAAGGTCGATGGTGCCGGAATCCGCCGGGATGCCGCCGAAATTGTAGGTCTCGCTGCCGAGGCTGGTGAACATGTATTCGCCCTTGGCCGACCAGTTCGGAGCAAACATGTATTCCAGACCGCCGCCGATGGTGAAGCCGGTGTGCGTCTGGCTGTCGGAAAACGACCCAAGGCCAACCGCTGAGAGCGAGGCCTTGTTGTTGGCCCAAGCATAACCACCCTTGGCGTAGAGCAGGGCCGCATCGATGGCGAAGCCGGCGCGTCCGGTCACGCTGCCGAATGAGTTGATCTTGGTTTCCGACGTGACCAGAAGTCCGCCGCCAAAATCCTCGGTGACGCTGTCCTTGATGCTGGCGCCGGCGGCGTCGACTTCGATACCGAAGACGAACTGGCTGCCGGGGAATTGCCAGTTGTAGCCGATCGTGCCGCCGCCGAAGCCGCCGCTGCCCCCACCGGTCTCCGAGCCGTAGCCGCCCATCGCGCCGATGTAGAAGCCGGACCAGTTATACGCCGCAACCACCGCCGCCGGGGGCGCCTTGGCATAGGGCCGGGCCGGCAGGTCGGCAGCCGAGGCCGCGGTCGCGACCGAGAGGGCCACGCCAGCTAGAAGTAGTTGTTTCATATTTTGTCCCCTGTAGTTGAACACTCTTGTAACTGCCTGCAGGCCCCATAACGGACCGGTGCACCGGCATGGTGACGTAAAGTTCTGGAAGCGGGCGCGAACGCGCCCTCAAAGAGTCGTCTGCAAGCGGCGTTTGAGCGGATGTAAAAACGTCGTTCGCAGGATTAACCATACGTCATGTATGCCGGCAAAAATTGGACCGAAGCGCGACCGCCCATTGGCGCGGACAGGTTGCTATTTCGACGGCGATGCGGCGACGTGTAGTGTGGAATACGTTCTCGATATGCGCGAGCGATGACGCGATTGCGTTCGATCGGCCTAACCGCGTCATTGCGAGCGCAGCGAAGCAATCCATACTTCCGCGCATGAGATGACAATGGATTGCTTCGCTGCGCTCGCAATGACGGTGTGGAATCGTTTCGCGATGTCGCGACACGTTGCGTCCGAGGTTTGCATCTTGTTCAACCCTCGAAATTCAGTCCGTAGGGTGGGCAAAGGAGCGCTAGCGACGTGTCCACCAACCATCACCAATCGTCGCTCGATGGTGGGCACGCTTCCGCCTTCGCTCTTCGAGCTACGGCGGACAAGTCGCTTTGCCCACCCTACGCTTGCTTCACCTGCGCTTGCGAACGTGAACGTTGATGTCGAGATCGATATCGCTGACGCAGGTCTGCGTCGTGCGGTGCGAGCCGCCCTCGTGCCAGCGGCCTGTGCGCAGGCGGGCGTCGCTGACCTCTGCAAGTTTCAGGCAGCGCCATTGCGGCAGCGGGCCACTGCTCTCGCCGGCGAACTGCCAGGCCAGCGCGACCTCTTCGCCGCGCTTGTTGGTCCCGATGATGTGCGGGCAGAGTTCGCGGTTGCGCCCGCCATAGCGGCAGATGACCTGCTGCCCGGCAAGGATCGCGTTGCGGAAGATTGTATAAGCGGCGCTTTGCATTGTTTGGCGTGCCATCTAGGATTGTACAGCATTGGCTGTATAACCGTAACGCATGATTTTGTTTCCCGAGAACCGAGCTCATGGCTTCCAGACGCAATCGCCCAATCAACCTGCCGGCGCCGTATCTCAAGCGCATCTGGCTCGAGCCGTCGCGGATCGCGGATCGCGAGATCTATCCGTTCTGCCTGCCGCTGCTCCGCGACGATTTCGAACTGAGCTTTGAGCGCGCGATCACCATCATCGTCGGCGAGAACGGGACGGGCAAATCGACATTGCTGGAAGGGATCGCCGTACTGGCTGGCTATGACGAGGCGGGTGGCGGCAAGGGCTATATGCCGGTCGATCATTCCGAGGCAGTGGAGAAGATGGGTGGGCAGCTTTCGAAAGCGCTTCGCGCAAGCTGGCTGCCGAAGATTACCAATGGCTGGTTCTTCCGCGCCGAGAGCTTCTTCTCGGTTGCGAGATATCTGGACAAGGCGGCGCTGGACGACCCATTCCCGTCGCCGCCGCCGGACTTCCTCTCCCATTCCCACGGCGAAGGTTTTCTGCGTTTCTTCGAAGAGCGCTGCCAGCGGCAGGGCATCTTCATCTTCGACGAGCCGGAATCCGCGCTCTCGCCCGCGCGGCAGATCGAGTTTCTGAAACTGATGCGGCGGATGGACGAGATAGGCCATTGCCAGATCATCATGGCCACGCATTCGCCTGTCCTGATGGCCTATCCCAGCGCGACGCTACTACGGCTGACGAAATACGGGCTGGAGCCGGTGACGGTGCGCGAGACCGATCACTACAAGGTCCTGCGCGAGTTTTGTGACGATCCGGACGGGTTCGTGGAGGCGGCGATCGCGGGAGAGTGAACCATCCATGACTCCGGTGCGACAACGAAGCAGCGGCGCGCCGACGGCGCCCGCGCATCGCAACCGGAGACCGCATGACCGGCCAGGACTTGACACAAATGCTCCTCGACGCGCTGGGCAAGCGTATCGAGGACGCGGAGGCGACCGCGCTTGCGGTGGCGCTCGGAAAAAAAGCGTTCAAGAGCGCGACGCCGAACAGCCAGCCTGGGATCAGTGCAGCCAAACTCGGCGTGGACGTCGGGACGCACATCAATATCAAGAACCGGGCCTTGTGGCCGCCGCGCAAACAGGGCCGCCTCTGGGTCACCTTTGTGTCGCACGCGTTCATCCGTCCGAATTATCGCGGTGCGCTGCCACAGGGCTTCGATTGGCAAATGGACGATGCGGCGCTGAGCGCTCGCTTTGAGCGGCGCGTGGAGGGTACCATCAAGGCGGTCCGCTTTACGCTGCCGCAGCCGCGCGAAGGCCTGAGGGCGATCGTTGAACTCGCCGGCGACGGGCGGCCGCGGCATCTCTATCTCGCCGTCAGCCAGGAGCGCGCCTATGCGACGATCTATCCCGACGACAAGCCCGAGCACATCGTCGAGGCAGGCTTCTTCGCGGCCTGGTGCGCGCTGGAAGGCCTGCTGCGCGAGGGACGGCTCGACGCCGGGCAGCAGCATGCCCTGCGCGAGCGGCGTGGATCGCCACGGGCTTTCCTGGAAAATGCGCTCGGCGGGCTGCTCTGGCAGGCGGACGTGAGGCCCGAATTCAACGCGTTCTGCCACGCCTACATGAACCGGTTGATGCAGCCCGAGGAGGCAACGGCTCTGGGCGACGCCAGGCAGATCTTCGGCGAAGCCAACTATTGGCGCGGGGCCGACGAGCCGATGACCAGGGATAGCTGGTCGAACTACGACCGTATCGCGCCGCGCTATGCGCAGCGGCTCGCGCAATGGCGGCGCGGCGAGATTACCTCGATGGTCGATGGGTGAGCGCCCGCAGGATGGGTAGAAGCCAAACCCATCTGCATCGTACGGCTACCCTGATGGGTATCGCGGAGTTTATCATCGGGCCGGCCGAAAGGCCGGACCCGTTGGCTCCACCCATCCTACGTCACTGGTCAGATCTCCTGCCGTCGTATACAAGGCCAGGCGAAAGATAAATGTCGATCGACCGCACCCAGCTAAGCAAGTTCTTGAGTCTCGTCCTGCGTCACAAGCCGGATGCGATCGGGCTTGTGCTGGATTCCCAGGGATGGGCCAGCATTGAAGCGTTGATCGACAAGGCCAATGCCGCCGGCACGAAGTTCGACCGGACAGAGCTGCTCCACGTCGTCGAGACCAGCGACAAGAAACGGTTTTCGGTCTCGCCGGATGGACAGCGCATCCGGGCGGCTCAAGGGCATTCCGTGTCGGTCGAACTCGGGTTGTCGCCCAAAGAGCCGCCGCCCGTGCTGTATCACGGGACGGCGACGCGGTTTGTGGAAGCGATCCTTGAACAAGGCTTGAAGCCGCAGGCGCGCCAGCAGGTGCATCTTTCCCGCGATGAAGAGACGGCCCGTCGTGTCGGGCAGCGACATGGCAAGCCGCACATCTTTGAGGTCGATGCCCTTGCCATGCACGCGAATGGTTTCAAGTTCTACCTCGCCGACAACGGCGTCTGGCTGACGGACCGAGTGCCGCCGGAGTTTCTGGCGCCATCGGCAACCGCAGCAGAGTAGGGACCCCCTGCGGTTTGCGTGGGTGATGGGTTTCGCTTGCGCTCTACCCATCCTACGCCTTTGGAGACTTTGTCGCAGACCGGGTCACCCATCCCGAGTGCGGCTGTGCTATGATATCGACCGAACAAGGGAAGACAGGGAGGACGCCATGCCTCACACCCTGGTGCCCAGTGATCGCGTCGAGCGTGTGAACGTGTACGGCCGCGACGGCACGAAACTCGGCTCGATCGAGCGGCTGATGCTCGACAAGGTGAGCGGAACGGTGGCTTACGCCGTGATCAAGACCGGCGGGCTACTCGGCAGCCACCATCATTGTCCGATCCGCTGGGACGCCCTCCGATTTGATCCCGCGCGTCAGGCTTACCAATCCGACGTGACGCTGGAAGACCTGCGCACGGGTCCGTCCGAGCTCGACGAAGAAGCCTTCGATTGGGGTGATCGCTCAAGGCCACATCCGCATTACTGGACGGTGTAGAACGGCGTTTGCGGCTGCGGGCTTCTGAGTTCCCGAGCGGCGGGATGCGGCCCTCGTTCGCGCCGCAAAAGCGCGATCGGTATCGCTTCCGGCGGACAACGTCGCTCCACCCATCCTGCATTACCGCTTCCCGGCAGCGCCACGAACCAGCCTTCTTTGGCACGAAAATGCGGTACGCTATCGCCAACGCGTGCCGGCGCGGGGCCAACGAAACTTTGGGGAAACGACATGAGAGTGACAATTACGGGGGTGGGTGCCGTGCTGACGGCGCTGGCGGTAATGGGGGTCGCCTGGGCGCACGGGCCGACCCGCCAGAAGGTGCGGGAATCGATCGAGATCAACGCGCCGCCGGCCAAGGTGTGGGCGGTGATCGGCAATTTCCAGGACATGAGCTGGCTGCAGCCGGTCAGCAAGACCGAGGGCACCAAAGGCAACGAGATCGAGGCGACGCGGCGGCTGACGCTGGCGGATGGCGCGACCGTCGACGAGGAGCTCTACAAGTACGATGCCGAGAAGATGACCTATTCGTACCGGATCACGGCCGTCGACGTGAAGGTGCTGCCGGTCACCAATTACTCGTCCACCCTGACGGTCACGCCCAGCGCCGACGGCAAGGGCAGCAGCCTGGAATGGGCCGGCGCGTTCTATCGCGGCTTTCCTAACAACGATCCGCCGCCGGAGCTGAGCGACGAGGCCGCGGTCAAGGCCGTGAGCGGGCTTTATCGCGCGGGCCTCGAGGCGCTGAAGAAGAAGGTCGAGAGCGGAAGCTGATCGTGCGGGCCCTTGCCCTGGCGGCGCTCGCCGCCGGCATCGGCTCCGCCTTGGCCGGGCAAGGTTGGGCCGAGGAAGCCTTCGTCACCAACCAGCTCAGCGAAAATCTGACGGTCGTGGATCTCACGTCCTTGCAGCCGGTCGCGACCATCGCGATTGGCGGCAAGCCGGCGGGCGTCGCCATCACGCCGGATGGGCGCTTCGCCTACGTAACGAGCCCCGACACCAAGGCGCTGACGGTGGTCGATGCCGCCGCACGCCGGATCGTCGGCAAGATCGACGTCGGCGGCGGTCCGCTCGGGGTCGCCGTGACGCCCGATGGCGCTACCGTCTATGTCGCCGACTGGTACGCCGCGGCGGTGCGGGTGATCGATCCCAGGGAGCAGCGCGTGAGCGCAAGCATCACGGTCGGCGCATCGCCTTCCGGGCTTGCGGTGACGCCGGATGGCCGGCTGCTGCTTTCCGCGGACCGCGATGCCGACAGCGTATCCGTCATCGATACCGCCACGCGCGAGCGGCGGGCGGTAATCAAAGTCGGCACGCGCCCGTTCGGAATAACCATCGACGCCGAGGGCCGGCGCGCCTACACCGCCAATGTCGGATCGAACGACGTGTCGGTAATCGATATTGAGCAGGCCCACGAGATCGGTCGTGTGAAGACCGGCTTGCGCCCCTATGCCGTCGCGCTGGCCCAGGGCCGCGGCTTCGTCACCGACCAGTATGACGGCACCGTCACCGTGTTCGACCTTGCGAACCTGGCGCCACTCAAGCGCATCACCGTGGGCGATTATCCGGAAGGCATCGCGGCGACGGCGGACGGGCGGCGCGTCATCGTGGCGAACTGGGAGAGCAACTCGATCAGCGTGATCGATGCGGTCGAGCTGAAGGTGACAGGCGAGATCAAGGTCGGCGACGGGCCAAGGGCGTTCGGGATGTTTTTGCGGAGGTAGATTGCACGTGGTGCGTAGGGCGGGTTAGCGAAGCGTAACCCGCCGCTTTTTGCCTAGGACAGGGGTGGCGGATTACGCTTCGCTAATCCGCCCTACGAACTGACGTCAAACGGAGCCGGATCGAAGTAGCCACGAGACCTGGTCACGACATCTGGCAGGAAAGACGATCGAAAGCGGATGATCGTCCGACTTCGACATCTTGCGAGCGGCGGTGCTCAATATAGCAACGTAAATTTTCGCATCCCGGGGATCGCAAACCAGCGGCACGTCGGTGTGTCTCACAATGACCGGGCCGACAGGTAACCAGGATAGATCAGCCAAGCATTCGTCGAGCGCATCCCAATTCTCTCCAAAGTAGTCAGGAAAATTAAGCTGTGCAGCGAGGTTAGCTAAAAGCGCCTGTTTGCTCGTAATATTCTCAGGGACGTTGGCGCACACTACTGCACCCCGAGACGTGCTCTCATCTCCAAATACGAAGAATATTTGGAGGGGCTCGCTCAACCGGTTCTCGCTTCAGTGAACCTCACTCCGCCGCCTCGCTTGCGCTGCTGCTCTTCCTCGGCTTGCCATCCGCCTTCTTCAGCACCGGCGCCAGGAATTTCCCCGTATAGCTCCGCGGCGCTTTGACGATGTCCTCCGGCGGACCCCAGGCGACGATTTCGCCGCCGCCGTCGCCGCCTTCGGGGCCGAGGTCGATGACCCAGTCGGCAGTCTTGATGACTTCCAGATTGTGCTCGATCACGACGACCGTGTTGCCTTGCGCCACCAACTCGTGCAGCACCTCCAGAAGCTTTGCAACGTCGTGGAAGTGCAGGCCTGTCGTGGGCTCGTCGAGGATGTAGAGCGTGCGGCCGGTGGCGCGCTTTGACAGCTCCTTGGCCAGCTTGACGCGCTGGGCTTCGCCGCCCGACAGCGTCGTCGCCTGCTGGCCGACATGGATGTAGTCCAGGCCGACGCGGTGCAGCGTTTTAAAAGTTTCGCGGACGCGGGGGACGGCCTTGAAGAATTCGGCAGCTTCTTCCACCGTCATGTCGAGCACGTCGGAGATCGACTTGCCCTTGAACAGGACTTCCAGCGTCTCACGGTTGTAGCGCTTGC
>Ga0081455_10008243_pt1 | contig 10863 bp, 11 predicted proteins | sample TabmetS3T2R1_FD_70207 | JGI IMG/M metagenome (GOLD analysis project Ga0081455, IMG submission 70207) | Tabebuia heterophylla rhizosphere microbial communities from the University of Puerto Rico - S3T2R1 | ecosystem: Host-associated > Plants > Roots > Rhizosphere ... | reverse complement strand
TTCGGCCTGGTGTTCGTGCCGCTTTCGACGACGGCCATGGGCACTTTACCGAACGAGCAAATCGGCAATGCGAGCGGCCTGTACAATTTATTGCGCAATGTAGGCGGCAGCCTCGGGATTGCGGTGGTGAATACCATCGTGGCGCGTCACGAACAACTGCATCGCAACGAGCTCGTGCACTCGCTCAGCGCCTCGAATGCGCTCCTTCAGCAGCGATTGTCTATGCTCGAGGCCTTCGTTTCGAATCCGCGCAGCGCCTACGCGATCTTGGATCGGACGCTCAATTCTCAAGCCCGGCTATGGGCGTACGTCGACGATTTCCGCTATATGGCACTGCTGTGTTTTGGGTGCCTGCCGCTGGTCTGGCTTCTGCGGAAAGCGAAAGCGAAGCCGGGGGCTGTGCATGCAGAATAGGTCTTAGGTCTAATGAAGATCCTGATCTTCCTTGTCGCCGCATCTCTCTTTTCCCAAACTCCACGCGAAGCCAATTTCGCTCTCTCTAATTTTCACTTCACTAGCGGTGAGAGCCTTCCTAAACTCAACTTGCACTACGCAACGCTCGGAAGTCCGAAACGCGACGCACAAGGACACGTCTCGAACGCCGTCCTGATTCTGCACGGAACCGGTGGCAGCGGAAAACAGTTTCTTCGCCCCGAATTCAGCGGCGTTCTCTTTCAACCGGGCGAATTGCTCGATGCATCGAAATACTTTCTCATTCTTCCCGACGACATCGGCCACGGCAAATCTTCCAAGCCAAGCGACGGTCTGCACGCCCGCTTCCCCCACTTTGGCTATCGCGACATGGTGACCGCTGAATACCGGCTCGTCACCGAAGGGCTACACGTTGATCACTTGCGGCTCATCCTGGGAACTTCGATGGGTTGTATGCATGCGTGGATGTGGGGTGAGCGCAATCCCGAGTTTATGGACGCTCTCATGCCGCTCGCCTGCCTGCCCATTCCGATATCGGGCCGCAACCGCATCTGGCGAAAAATGCTGCTCGATTCGATTCGGAACGATCCGGCTTGGCTCGACGGCGAATATAAACGCCAACCGCCCGGCTTAGTGTCGGCAATTCATCTGCTGATCATCGCCGGCAGCAGCTCTTTGCAAATGCAGAAGCAAACTCCGGACGCGTACCTGGCAAATGAGGTGGCGCACCGCCTCGCCACGACGGATGCGAATGATCTTTTGTATGCCGTTGACTCTTCACGCGACTATGATCCTTCGAAAGATTTTGAACGGATTCAGGCGGTCGTCATGCATATCAACTCGGCCGACGACTTCATCAATCCGCCGGAGTTAGGTATTGCTGAACGTGAAATCAAGCGAGTGAAGCGCGGGCACTTCGTGCTGCTGCCCACAACGGACGAAACACGTGGGCATGGTACGCACACTCTGGCGCGGGTTTGGGAGCGGTATCTCGAAGAGTTGCTCAAGCAATCCGCGCATTGATTGGCGGCTTTGTAGGGCAGTTAGCAGACTGTAGGCCGATTGCAATCAGCGATAGCAGTTTTAGTCGACTTGATAGATTTGCACGCCGCGCGAAGCATAGATCCTGCCACAGCTTTAACCATAGGAACGAGCTGAGAGAGTGTGTAAGTGATTCTTGGAATCTCGTTCCACATCACGTTGAAGCGATAGAATCCAGCATAATCGCCGTAGTAGAGCGCTAGTGGATCCGTAAGAGCCGGGTGGTGTCCTGCCGACCAAATAAACCATCCTGCCGCGAATGGAGTTGCAGCACAAAAGAAGCAGACCGCGCGGGCGTGTTGTTTTCGCCACAAGAAAACAAGCGGTGTCGTGGCGAGAAGAGGATGCTGGAAGTTTTCGTCAAGCAGGCTGCGCCACGAAATCGGCTGAAAACATAGGCTCCTTAACCCAATTTGTGGAACGGCGTGTTAGACCATTACAAAATATAAGGAGATGACCGTTTCTCACCGCACCGAATCCGACAGCATGGGCGCCGTCGAAGTCCCATCGGACAAATACTGGGGCGCCCAAACCCAGCGCTCTCTCCACCACTTCGATATTGGCGAAGACAAGATGCCGCCCGAGTTGATCCGGGCCTTCGGCATCCTCAAGAAAGCCGCGGCCTTGGTAAATCGGGATCTCGCCAAACTGCCCGAAGACAAAGTCAGTCTCATCGTCCAGGCCGCTGACGAAGTGATCTCTGGCAAGCTCAACGAGCACTTTCCCCTTCGGATCTGGCAAACCGGCAGCGGCACGCAAACGAACATGAACGCGAATGAAGTGATCTCCAATCGCGCCATCGAACTCGCGGGTGGTGAAATGGGCAGCAAAAAGCCCATTCATCCCAACGATCACGTCAACATGTCTCAGTCTTCGAACGATACATTCCCGACCGCGATGAATATCGCTGCGGCCGCGCAGTTGGAGCGCGCGCTAATTCCGGCCGTCACGGAGCTTCGCAACACGCTCGACGCGAAAGCAAAGGCATTTCGCGACGTCGTCAAGATTGGCCGCACTCACCTGCAAGACGCGACTCCCTTGACCGTCGGCCAGGAGTTTTCGGGCTGGGTTTCGCTTCTGGACCGTGACCTCGAACGATTGCGCTGTGCTTTGACTGGCTTGTTCGACCTCGCCATCGGCGGTACGGCGGTCGGAACTGGCTTAAATGCCCCGCCGGAATTCGCCGAGCGCGCCGCGGCGAAAATCGCCGAGCTGACCGGGCAGCCATTCCGCTCCCATCCCAACAAATTCGCCGCGCTTTCCGCGCACGGCGAGTTGGTCTTCGCAAGCGGCGTTCTCAAGACCCTGGCTGCATCGCTCATGAAGATCGCAAACGATGTGCGCTGGCTCGCCTCCGGTCCGCGCTGCGGCCTCGGAGAGCTCATCATTCCGGAAAACGAGCCTGGCTCCTCCATCATGCCCGGCAAGGTGAATCCCACCCAATGCGAAGCCCTGACCATGGTCGCGGTTCAGATCATGGGCAACGACGCAGCCATTGGCTTTGCCGGCTCCCAAGGCAATTTTGAACTCAACGTCTTCAAACCAGTCATTATTTTCAACTTCTTGAATTCGGTGCACCTACTCGCAGAGGCCTGCCGCAGCTTTAACGAGCATTGCGCAATAGGTATCGAGCTGAATCGCGCCCAAATCGACCGCTACGTCCAAAATTCCCTGATGCTCGTGACGGCGTTGAGCCCCGTGCTGGGTTACGACAAAGCCGCAAAGATCGCGCACACTGCCCATGTGGATGGGTCCAGCCTGAAAGAGGCCACCCTGAAGCTTGGCTTTCTCACGGCCGAAGAGTTCGATAAATGGGTTCAGCCCGAACAGATGACCCGGCCCTGAATGATTTCTACGTCGTCGACAATAGAACCCGCGGTGTGACGCTCGCCACGCGAGTTGCCCGGGCCGGCACGAGCGAGACCAGGCGGCGCGGTCTGCTGGATACGGAACGTCTCGAGCCGGATTCCGGTTTGTGGATCGTCCCCTGTGAAGCCATTCACACCTTCGGCATGAAAGTCCGTTTGGATATCGTGTTTCTCGATAAGAATTTTCGAGTGCGGAAAATTGCGGAAGATTTAGGGCCCGGGCGCATCTCTTTCTGTCTCCGGGCGCACTCCGTGCTCGAATTGCCTGCGGGTTCCGTTGCTCGCTCGGGTACCCGATCCGGGGATCTTCTGGAGAAGACACGCCGATCTGCCGATGACTGAATCGATGCCGTTCGTTTTGAAAGCGCCTTAGTCCTGGTAGTGGCAAGCGCCGGCATCTATGACGTGCGGACGAGGAAGATACCGAACTGGCTGAATCCGAGCGGTGTCATTCTCGACCTCGGTCTGAATACGTTGGTTTTGTCTTACACGGCTATGGGTTCTTAATTGCCTTGTTAGGACTTGGCCTTTCCCTCCTCGTTTATATTCCGCTCGGGCGGAGTCATTGTCGGCGGCGCGCATCCACCGAGCGTAGACGCTACGTGCTGCCGGATCATGCGAATCGACCCAGGAAGATCCGCTCTCTGCAATTCATCGCGAGTCGATCTTCCTGGAACATCGATCAGGCCACGCAACTTGCGGAATCGATCGGCGCTGTTGCCACGCAGTTCGGGCTACATCCCGATCTGGCCAATCTGTGCTTGTCGTAGGCTGTCCTAGATGAACATCTCCTCGTCCGACGTAGCGTGATCTACCGTCGGACGCCCGGCTCGGCCCAAGTGCGCGAGGGCTGTCCGAAACCCGCTCAGGATTCCGTGTACCTCGCGTACGGGCCGTAGAACACCGCGCTGCATGATGCCAACCGTCTCCTGCACGCGCGTCATGGTATCATCCAAGACCATCTCGGCGCGCTCCATTTGCACTCTCGCCCGCGTGCTCGCGTCGCTGAGCAGCTCATCGATTTTGACGAGTTGCTGCTTCGTCACATCGAGGATCGCAACGCTCGTCGCACCGATCCGCGTAATGTGGTTTTCTACACGGTCGGCCGAACGCTTTGAAACGGCGACAATTCCCTCTATATCGGGCCACACGGCCATGAACTTGTTGCGAATATCGCGCGCTATCAGCAACAATCCGATCATGGAGATAGCGCCACACAACAGCGCGATGGCTGCTATGGCGACAAAAACGACGAGAAGCGTGTTCTGGTCCATTCAGGCGCTACACGTTGTCGGCCGAATGACTGCCTGAAGCCGCCGCCGCTTTCACGTCACCAACCGCGTCGCGGTATGCCTGCTTGCCCGCCTCGACCGCCGCACTCAACGTCTCCCGCTGCCGGGCGACATTCGAGCGGCCTCTTTCATATAGGTCTGAAGCCGATTGCTTCAAATCGTCCGTCCTCTGGCGCACATACTCCTGTCCGTCTTGCGCGCGGTTACGTAAATAGTCGGCGCCCTCACCAGCTCTGTCGGCGATGATTTGGCGGGTTTCTTCCCCAGCCCTCGGTGCCCACAAAATTCCGGCCGCTACGCCTATTCCCAAACCCAGCAGGAAATAGCCGAATCCGCTTTTTTCCTCCATATACAACCTCCTTTTGATTGTCCAACACTCGGTAATTGCAGTCTACTCTAAGTAGAGAGTGGTACAGTAGCAAACGTTTCGCCGGTGGGCATCCGCAAACATCCCAAACTTGATGAGAAGTCATTGTGGGACTATGCCTTGCGTGTCCTTTCTCAGCGCGCTTATTCGAGCGGTGAAATCCGGCAAAAGTTGTTTCAGCGCGCCCAATCATCCGAAGATCTCGACGCAGTTCTAGCCAAGCTCCGTGAGTACAAACTGGTAGACGACCGCCGCTTCTCAGAAGCTTTTGCCGCTTCCCGTCTCGAAAACGACGGGTTCGGCCGATTCCGCGTCCTCAACGATCTGAGAAGAAAAAGAGTGACGCCTGCAATCGCCGAAACAGCGGTAAACAAGGCATTCGCCGGCACAGACGAATCGCAGCTCATCGAGCAATATCTGCGCCGAAAGTACAGGAACATCGATTTGCGTGAGTTCTTGAAAGAAGACAAAAATCTGGCCGCAGCGTATCGCCGGCTACGCACCGCCGGCTTCAGCGGCGCAGCTACGATTGCGGCGCTGAAGCGCTACAGCCAAAGCGTCGAAGACTGGAACCTTGACTAGAATTTCACCTGCGGGGTTTTCTTTTCTTCTTCTGTCGTCTTGAAATAGGCGTCGTCGCGTTTGAAGCCGAAAATCGAAGCGGCGATATTTTTGGGGAATAGCTCGACGTCCGTGTTGTATTTCTTGATTGCTTCGTTATAGTCGCGCCGCGACACGGCAATGCGGTTTTCCGTTCCCGCCAACTCATCTTGCAGACGTAAAAAATTTTCGTTCGACTTTAGCTGCGGGTAGTTTTCTTGCAGCACAAGCAAGCGTCCGATCGCACCGCTGAGCTGATTATTTGCGTTGATTTCGTCTTCTTTGCTGCGAGCGCCAAGCAGCGCGGCCCGTGCATTCGCCACTTCGGCAATTACTGTTTGCTCCTGCTTCGCGTAGCCCTTCACGGTTTCAACCAGGTTGGGAATCAGGTCGGCACGCCGCTTGATGTCGTTGTCGACTTGGGCCCAACGTGCATCGATGTCATTTTTCTCCGTAACCAGCAAGTTGCGAGAGCCGATGAGCTGGCCGCCGAAGACGAGTCCAACCAACACCAGCACTGCCACGATAATCAGAGCGCCTTTCATTTGTCCATTGCCCCCATAGTGATCTATTTCGCCAGCGCGTCTACGAAACGAACCAACGCATCCGTCTCCATTAAATACCTTTCAAGGAGCGCCACGCTGACCGCACCCGGTTTGCCGGATTCCCGAATCGCCAGTATCTCATTAAACGCCGTTAGCGGACGGCCGATCGCCTTCTCGAGGCTTGCCACTACTTCGGCCTTTTTCCAGCGCGGTTCACCGCCGGAGAGCAGCAGCGCGTGCCGCCCTAGTACACAGAATGTAGAGATCGAATCGATGAGCAAGCGGCTAAGCCGGTCTGGCTTCGAAAGAAATTCAGCCGCTTTCTGACGCAGGCGGATCTGCTTCGCTCGAAGTTCGTGCTCGACTTGCGCGCGATAAAACGTATCTTCTACGGTCAGGCCTTCAATCAAGTCCGCGCCGTACAGCACGCGCCGGTAGTTCTGCATATCGTGAAATTCGATCGCAAAGCAATCGGTTGAAGTGCGGACCTCTTCTTCGGTCAGCAGCAAGGCGGGCGGATGACCTTGCGCGAGCCACCAGGCGAGCACCGGCTCCGATTTGGAAAGCTCCTGCGGAGAGATCTGCCGAAACACACACAAAACGTTCAGGTCCGAGCCTTCTTTGTCCAGGTCGCCTACCGCCGCCGACCCGTAAAGAACCACGGAGACCAACTGATCGCCCAGAGCCGATTTGAGCCGTTCGACTAGTTCTGACAGTATCCGTTCCAAGCTCGTCTCCTCACCAATTGCTGCTTGCTCCACCGCCGCCGGCATCTCCGCCGCCGAAACCACCGAAACCTCCACCCCCGCCGGAGCCGCCGCCAAAGCCTCCACCACCCCAATCGTCACCGCCCCAACCGCCGCGCCGGCCGCCTCCTAACAAGTTGCCTAAAAGCATGCCCGTTAAGAAACCACCGCCACCGCCTCCCCGGCCACCACGCCTGCTTAGCAAGAATAGTAAAAAGAGTAGGCCAATAACCACTAGCGGAAAAGGAATGTGTCCGCCGCCGTTATCGCTCGCAGGCGGGGGGCGCCGCATTTGTGGGATGGCTTCCGTGAAGTCAATATTTTTCCCGCGCGCAATTTGAGTGGCCATCTCGCGAGCGCCGTACAGCAATGCCGCGCCATAATCGCTGGATCGGAGTGACGCGCGCATTGATCGAAGAGTGCCGCCCGCGAATCCGTCCACAATATAAGGCTCAACGCCCCGCCCGGTCTCGATGTCGCTCTGCCGATCTTTGATGGCGAGCAAGAGCAGCACGCCCTGATTCGTCTTCCTGTCGCCGACTCCCCACTTGCGGAATAGCTCGAGCGCAAAGTCTCGTATGTTCCGATCGCCGACGGTGTCGATCGTAATCAGAGCAAACTGCACTCCAAGCTGCTGTTCAACCTTCGTGCAGAACGCCTCGAGCTGGTCTTTGTCGCCCGAGTTCACTACTTGCGCCAAGTCGTTCACGTAGCCGGTCGGCTTCGGCAGCGAGTTGACGTCGACAGCGCGCAGAAGCGCGGCAATGCACAGCAGCGGTACTAGCCTGAGGAGTTTAGGATTCAACCGGTGCAGTCCCTTCCGCCGATGCACGAGCCAATGCGGCCGCCGGCTCCTTAACTACCAGCCGGTCGAGCCGGCGCAAACCCGGAAACAACCAAGACCAGGCGGCTACTACCAGCATCGTGCCCACGCCACCCAGAACTACAGCAGGAATTGCGCCAAACCATTGCGCGGTAATTCCCGATTCGAATTGGCCTACTTCGTTCGAAGCGCCCACGAACACCATATTGACCGCGCTCACTCGCCCGCGCATTTCGTCGGGTGTGCCTAGCTGAATCATAGTTGATCGTACGATTACGCTGACGGTATCGGCCATGCCGGTCAGAAAAAGCACGGCGAGGGAGAGCGGAACGCTCCGCGACAATCCGAACACAACAGTAAAAACTCCGAATCCAAATACACACCAGAGCATGACGGGTCCTGCATGCCGCCTCAACGGCCGATGTGCCACGATCATGCTCATTGTGAGCGCACCTAACCCGGGGGCGCTGCGCAACATGCCGAGGCCGCTCGCGCCGACTTTCAGTATTTCCCTCGCGTAGACCGGCAGTAACGCTACTGCGCCTCCTAACAACACCGCGAATAAGTCGAGTGAAATGGCGCCCAATACGAGCTTGTTGCTCCAGATGTATTTCAACCCGTCGAGAACCATGCTCATCGACGCCCCGCTAGCGGGCGGTTTCCAAGCTGGCGGGTGCAAGGTGCTGATCAGAAAAAAAGCGACGAGGTAACCGGTCGCGGCGCACGAGTAAACAAGAACCGGGCTGCCTGTGATCGCATAGAGGATGCCGCCGAGCATCGGCGCACCGATCGTCGAAGCTTGAAAAATCGACGCATTCCACGCTACGGCATTCGGGAATACTTCGCGCGGAACCAACAATGGAAGAAAAGCCTGCGCAGCCGGTCCATTGAACGCGCGCACTGTTCCGTTCAAGAACATTACGGTATAAATTGCATAAGCTCGCGCCAGATGACTCGCTCCTCCCAGAGGGTGCATTGTCAAAAACAGCAGCAACATCGAGCAGAGCGAAAATCCCGCCATGCAGGTTTGGAGAATACGCTGTCGCCGCACCCGGTCGGCTACGTGCCCGGCGAAAAGAAACAAGCAAATGCCGGGAAGAAACTGCGCCAAGCCAACCAAACCCAGGTCGAGCGGCCGATGCGTGATCTCGTAAACTTGCCAGCCAACGGCCACGGACTGCATCTCGGATGAGGCCGTGCTCAGTAATCGCGCGCCAAGATAGTGGCGAAAATTTGTATAGTGGAAGGCGGGCCGGAAGGAAGACTCAGGGGAGTTTTCTTGCATTCGCCTCTGGTGCCAGTGTGTCACACAGGAAAGGAACTATATGGCTCAAGATCAATTCGATCGGCGGGATTTCCTAAAGCGTACGGGTGGCTTGTCCGCCGGCGCGGCTCTCGCAAATCGGGCTTTGGGAAAAACCGCTGCCAAGATGAATCCGGCTCGCGTGCTGGGGGCGAACGATCGTATCAATATCGGTCTCATCGGCTGCGGCGGGCGCGGCTCCTCCGACGCTCGTACGTTCACCCAATATGCTCAGGCGAACAATAATGCCTGTCAGATAGTCGCGGTCTGCGATCCCTACGAGAAGCGCAAGGCGCAAGAAGTTTCGACTTATAAGGCCAAAGGCTTCACAGACTATCGCGAGCTGATCGCGCTTTCCGAAGTGGATGCCGTGATCGTAGCGACGCCCGATCATTGGCACGCACGCATCGCGCTCGACGCTATGGGCCAAGGAAAAGATGTCTATCTTGAAAAGCCCATGTGCCACACCATCAATGAGGTTAAAGATCTTGTCGATACGGTGCGGGAAAGCAAGCGCGTCGTCCAGGTCGGATCGCAAACTACGTCCGCCGATCAATGGTGGAAGGCAAAGAAGGCCATCGCCGATGGCATGATCGGCAAAATGATCATGAGCCAGGGTTCCTATCACCGCAATTCAATCGAAGGTGAATGGAACTATACGATCGATCCAAACGCCGGCCCGAACGCCAAGGGAGAAGATCGCATCGATTGGGATATGTGGCTCGGCCCCGCGCAGAAACGTCCTTACGACGCCGATCGTTTCTTCCGCTTCCGCAAGTATTGGGATTATTCGGGCGGCATCGCAACCGATCTTTTCTTCCACGTTGTAGCGCCGCTGAACATCTGTTGGGACAAGCCGCAATATCCCTCAAAGGTGATGGCATCGGGCGGAATCTACGCGTTCAAGGATGAGCGCGAAGTGCCGGATACGTTCCACCTGGTTGCCGAATATCCGGAAGGGCATTCGCTCGTGCTGAGCTCCTCCATGGCGAACTCGCAGCACATCCCGGGTCTCATTCGCGGTCACGAAGGCACGATCATAATGGTTGAGCACGGCAAATTCGAGGCGGCCACCCCGGAGATCATCCTGCGTCCGGATATCGTGCGCTTGCCCGATAAGTCACGCGGCCCGTTCCCCGGCTACAAGTTCGGCAAGGACGAAGTCAAGATACCGGTCGATCAGTACGATCCGATGCAAGCGCACATCGGCAACTTCTTGAAGTGCATGCGCACGCGCGAAAGACCGCACTTGGACGTCGAAACGGCGGGTCACGCCCAGGTTTTGATCAGTCTTGCCGTCGCTTCTTATCGCGAAGGACGCGTCAAGTATTGGGACGAGAAAAACTGGAAAGCGGTCAATGAGCCGTTGACGGCTTAGTCGAAGATTTCAGAGAACGGCACCTGAATATCGGTGCCGTCGAGGGTCACCGAGTCAGTCGCCTCTGCCATTCCATTTTTTCGGTAGACCCAGACACGGCGCTCCGCGGGATCAATAAGCCAAACGAGAGGGACGCCAAAATCCAGGTATTCTTGAATCCGCAAATTCGTGCGCGAAACGGTATCTTCCGGCGACAGAATCTCGATACAGAGTAAGGGCGGCTTGGTTAGGATCTGCTCGTCAGGCTTACCGCGCGTAACCACTACGTCCGGTATCCGGAATCGCGTTGGGCGGGTTTGAAATCGCCATTCCGGAAGAGCCGTTATTCCCGTCTTTTTGAATTGACTCCGAAAAAATGTGACGAGATTTCCTTGAATCCAACTGTGATCCCGTTCCCCCAAATTGCGCTCCTCTACCACGCCGTCTACGTAATCGCAATCGGGGCGGTATACGGTATGCAGATACTCT
>Ga0081455_10008242_pt1 | contig 10864 bp, 16 predicted proteins | sample TabmetS3T2R1_FD_70207 | JGI IMG/M metagenome (GOLD analysis project Ga0081455, IMG submission 70207) | Tabebuia heterophylla rhizosphere microbial communities from the University of Puerto Rico - S3T2R1 | ecosystem: Host-associated > Plants > Roots > Rhizosphere ... | reverse complement strand
CACAGAGTGCCCCTGACACTCCAACATAGCGCGTAGGAGCAGTCGTACGGCCTTATCGTCATCAACCACCAGAATGCGTGCCACGAGTATGTTCCCCTGAGAAATCTTTAGATTCCTGACTCACAATCGGCAAGCGACAAGAGCTATAACGAACGGCATATAACACTGCAAATTTCATGCTATAGTTACCGGGAATCTCAAAGCATTGTAAAACTGTCCATTAGGGTTGTGTTCAGAAGGCATGGTGGCGGCAAGGTCTTATAAAATGAGAGAGTGGATCATCCGTGTCACTCATTTTGAGAGGAACTGTGGTCTATGTCCAACGCCTACGAGCAATACCAGCACCTGAAAGGGCGCGTTGACGCCTTTGGGCAGACCATTAGGCAACGTTACCCAACGCAGATCACCTGTCATGCTGGCTGTGACGGGTGCTGTTACCAGCAGTTCACGGTATTTCCCGTTGAGGCGCATCACCTCGCACAGGCAGTCACGGCGCTGACGCCAGAGGCGCGGCAGCGCCTGTTGGCTCGTCTCCAGCAGGATGACCCGTGGCACATCATCGATACATCCACCCCCTGTGTGCTCCTGGAGCACGGCTGCTGTAGCCTCTATGAGCATCGACCGCTCATCTGCCGCATCCATGGCTTTCCGGTCGCGAGTACGATGATCGAGCGTCCTGATGGTGGGCAACGCGATTGCTGTCCGCTCAATTTTACCGACGTGCCCTTGCAGGACATTGTGCCGCAGGCTATCTATAATCTTGATCTGGTGAATCAAACCCTGGCAGCCATCAATCATCTCTTTGTACAGGAGCACCAGCTGTTAGACCAGCGGAGCACCATACGCCAGGCCGTGTTGGCCGCGCTCACGTCCACCACTGCCTCTGAAGCGCGCTAAACCTCGATACGAGAGAATGTAGGCTCCATGCTCGAAGTAGTCGTGATATGCTCCATGCTCCTCCTCCTGCTCGGGGCTGTCCTCTGGGCTGGGGGTGGGAAAACCCTGCACGGAGCCCAGGGCTCAGGCATTATCGAAACGATACCGGGGGCTCTAGAGGTGTTGCCCCCACCTGCGGCAGAGCTGGTGGTGCTGTCGTATAGCATTGCCTACGGCCTGGGAGACCCACGTCAGCACAGGCGCCTGGTGGATCCTGCCACCGTCTATGACCGTCTGGATGCTGTCATCGAAACTCTTGCGGCCAGCGGGGCGGATGTAGTGCTGCTCCAGGAGGTCGATTTTGCGAGTCGTCGCACGTACGATATCGATCAGCTACAGTACATTGCCGCGGCGCTGGGATGGGGCTTTGTGGCACGCGTGATCACCTGGGAGTGCCGTTATCTTCCCTCGCCGTTCTGGGCACCGCAGCGCCACGCCGGACGGCTGCGAGCTGGTCAAGGCGTCATTAGTCGGTATCCATTGGTGCAGAATACGCGCCAGCGCCTCTCACAGCCCCTCACCCAGCCCCTGCTCTCCCCACTGTTTTCCCCATATCGCACCGTACAAATGGTCGACATGCAGTGCGGCGACAGAACCGTGCGTTTCCTCAATGTGCACCTGGAACCCCACGATACTGCCACGCGGCAGCGACAAGCGCAAGAACTGGTTGCCTTTGCGCGCCATGTCGCCACGCCGAACTGCGTCCTCATGGGCGCCTTTAACAGCGTCGCTTCTGAGGTTACGGCCAGGCCCGATGGCCCTGCCGTCAGCCAGGATCGTACCCTGGACATTATCACCAGCGGCCTGCGCGACCGTCTGCGGATGGTGACGGAGATGCACCCTCCCTCTCAGCCTGAGCCACCGTACTATTGTCGGGAACATGCTCTGGTGGGTCCCGGACTGCAAACGGTGGAAACCCAGGTGGTGGTGCCGGACGAGCTTGTGTCGGACCACCTGCCCCTGTTGGTCCGCCTGCGCTGGTCCTTACCACTTATTACCCAGAACCTGAGACCGCATCATGAGCACCTCTGCTAGCGTGGCTACCCTGTAACAGCCTCTCGTTACCCTACCTGTTAAAGGGAACGTATGGCATGAATCTTGCCCTCTTCCCTTGACGTACAAATCGGACAAGCAAGCCATTTCGGGAGAAGGTAGAAAAGGCTCATGCCGCAGCAGACCCACAGGCCCTATCCCATGGAGGTATCCCCCCCAACGCCAGAATCACTTACTGCGCTTACGCAACGCAACATCGAACTCATTGCCCAATTGGAGGCTACCGCGGCCGCCAAGCGCTCTTCCGCCGACCGCGTGGCTGACGCGATCACCCGTTTTGGCGGGAGTATGGCCTTTGTCTACGTGCACGTGGGCTGGTTTGGTGGGTGGATACTCTGGCATTTCCTGCCGGGATTGCCCCAGGCCATCCGTTTTGATCCGTATCCGTTCCAATTTCTTACGTTCGTGGTTTCTCTAGAGGCGATTTTTCTCTCGACCTTCATTCTGATCAGTCAAAATCGACAAAATCGGATGAGCGAGTTACGCAACCATCTGGATCTCCAGATTAATCTGCTCTCAGAGCAAGAGAATAGTAAAATGCTGGCTATGCTTGAGGCGCTGCTGCGGTACCACGGCTTAGTGCAGCCCGATCTAGAAGTTGCTTCATTGGAGGAGGCAACTCAGCCGGATATGTTAGCCCAGCAAATTGAACAGAGCTTGGAGCGTAACCAGCAGAAGGACACCACGCCCGAAAAGTCTCCGCAAACGCCGTAGGACTGGCACTGTGATACGCCGCCGCGCTTACACGCCGATGTACTGATCCTCGCTTGGGTTTTGTGGCTCGCCTATTGGCAGGACGGAAGATAGTACTCCGGCGGCGCACGTCTGCCTTGAGTACGATCTATCAATGGAGTAACCACCGGCATTTAGGTGCTAGTGCCACCCGCAATGCCTGGGGGAAGTGGAATCTCCACCATCTCTGCTCCCACTTCAATTTTTAGCGTCCTCTCAAGAGGCCCGGGAGTAAACTCGACGAGGATGACAGCACCTCCGTGCTCTCTGGGCTCAATGCGCAAGATATGAGCCTCATAAGCCGTACCCACGAGCGCGCTCACGGCGTCAGCAAGCTTGGCGCCCAACTGCGCGGTCAGAAGCGCAGCAAGAGTCTGCTGGGGCACCGCCTCAGAGCCCTCTTGCTCGGGGAAGGTCTCATCCGGCATACTCTCCTCCTTAAAGGCTGTCATCATCCATGGGATGGCATCACAGCGTACCATCGTCTGTTTGCAGTTACTCTAGCGTGCGAAATTCATGCCAGCAGGCAAGCGCTTTCGTACGACTCGCAACCTCTCCTGGGCCGTCTCTGCCGCTGCTCTCATATTGAGAGTACTGCCTACACCTCTCTCATTTTAGCAGAAAAATACCGTCTCTTATGTTTGTCTAGGCCGTCTAACAAGCTCTATAGCCCTTGGTATGCCCTAACAGATTCTGGCGATCGGAGCGGCTGGCACAGTTTTTGCCTCTCTTTGAGCTGTAGCGGCTTGGGTGGAGGACATATATATGGAAGGAGAATAGCCATGAAGTACATGAAAACCTGTACTGTGATGCTTGCCTTAACTGGCTTGCTGCTTGCCACGGTAGCCTTGGCTGCCAAGGACGAACGAGCAGACATTTATCGGGCGAGTAAAGTCATTGGGGCTGATGTCGAAAATCCGCAAGGGGAAAAACTCGGTGACATTAGGGACATCGTGCTTGACCCTACAACTGGACGCATCAGGTATGCTGTCCTGGGCTCTGGCGGCTTCCTGAGTCTCGGCGAGAAGTACTTTGCGATTCCCTGGACAGCGCTGACCTCTAAAGCCGGGGAAAAGGGGGATTTTATCCTCAACATAGATAAAGAGAAGCTTAAAAACGCTCCTGGTTTTGACAAAGACAACTGGCCAAATATGGCGGACCGTAGCTGGGTGGAACAGGTGCACGCTTACTACGGTGTCAAACCGTATTGGGAGCAGGAAGCCGGAATGCGTGAGTCCTCTACTGCGACGCAGAGGATGGCAGGCGGTCCAATGATCACCGCCACAGTGCAAAACGTGGACCAGAGTTCAAAGCTCCTGAGGATGCAAACCGCTGAGAACGAAGTTATCGAACTGCAAGCTCCTGCAGGCCTGCTGAGCCAACTGCACGCCGGTGACCGCGTCGAGGTGGTGATTCAAAAGCAGGAAGTGGTAGTACCACCTGCCTCAGCGCCAGCGAGCAAATAACTGAGCGCGCTCGGGAACTTGAGGACGTGCAACCCACCCAAGATTTGGTCTCAGTGCGAGAGCACATGCATAGGCTGCCGGGTAGGCTCCCTGGAGCGCGCGACTATCCGGCAGTCTTTTTCCTCTATATGTCGTAGTCATTACTAAAGGGCCGTTAAGGCCCACACACCTTAGTTCTAGGCTTCCTGAAAACGCGCATGAGAAACCGCCGAAACCACCAGCGTAATAGGGTGTGACTGTTCTGGAACAATGCTTGCCTGTCTCTTATACACATTTACTCTATCAGCCAGTTGCAGACGCGCTGCGATGCGGGCAGGTCTACCAGGGTTTAAGTCATGGTCCTGCTGTGGCAGCGGGCATGGCACATGATTTGCAGCGTCTCTGATGGTATCGACACGTAGGCACGCTGCGAGACAGTTGACGAGCAACATTCTGGCAGATGGTCTACGTGTGTTGCCTGGATGTGTGCCATCCCTGATCAACGCTGGCAGATGGCCATGCTGGTGGCGGGGATAGCTTCAATCATACATGCTGTTGACAGCATGTGTTGCCTGGAGGAGTTACCCATGTCATTCCTGAAAAATATCCAAGAGATTAGGAATAGAGCGCGCCAGCAGATCGAAAATGGCGCGGTAACCAAAGACTACAAGTTAGATCGTGAGCAAGCTATCAGCATTCTGAACGAGGCACTCGCCACTGAACTCGTCTGCGTGCTGCGCTACAAATTTCACTACTTCATGGCCACCGGTATTCATTCGGCTGCCGTAGCTGCCGAGTTTCTCCAACATGCCAAAGAGGAGCAGCAGCACGCAGACAGACTCGCCGGGCGCATTCGGCAACTCGGCGGCAAGCCCCAGATGGATCCGCTCGTGATTGCCGAGACGAGCCACAGCGACTATCGCGAGGGGACGTCCTTAGCCGACATGATCCGCGAAGACCTCGTAGCGGAACGCATTGCGATTGAGACCTACCGCGAGATCGTCAACTACTTCGGCGAGCAAGATCCGACCTCGCGTCTCCTCATGGAGGAGATTCTGGCGAACGAAGAGGAGCATGCCGACGAACTGGCCAATCTGCTCTTTGCCGTTGAGCCCGAGACCGGCGGCTCTCCCCGGCACTTGTATTTCGGCGACGAGGTCCCCGCACAAGCCAGGCCTGATAAGGCCACCAAGGCATAGCGGCGGCCAGGAGAGGATGCAACTATGTTACGGAGTCTAGAAGAACTGCATGGCTATACCATCCATGCTACGGATGGCGACATCGGCACGGTGTACGCTTTTTTCTTCGACGACAAGACTTGGGCGATCCGCTACCTGGTGGTGGATACGGGTACCTGGCTACCGGATAGGCAGGTGCTCATCTCCCCCATTGCCCTGGGGCAGCCTGACTGGGAGGGCCAGTTTTTTCCTGTCAAACTCACCACAGAGCAAGTGCGGAATAGTCCCGACATGGATACGGACAAGCCGGTCTCCCGACAACAAGAAACCCTGTTACACACCTATTATGACTGGCCTACCTACTGGTCGGGAGGCATTCCATTGGGGCCTCATGCCGCCGCTGCGTACCCAGGCGGGCTCCCCATGACCGAGCCCTATGAGTCCCCGCAAGAGATGGAGGGCGATCCGCACCTGCATAGTTCTCGGGACGTGCTTGCCTACTACATACAGGCCCGCGATGGACAGATTGGACATGTCGAGGACTTCATCGTTGACACTGAGGCCTGGGCCATCCGCTATCTAGCCGTGGATACGGGGAATTGGTGGCCTGGCAAGAAGGTGCTCGTGGCGGTAACGTGGATCGATTATGTGGACTGGGCCGAATCTCTGGTGCATGTCGATCTATCGCGAGACCAGGTGAAGGGCAGTCCAGAGTTTGACACTACGGCCCCAGTGAATCGGGCCTATGAAAGCCGGTTGTACGACTATTACGGCCGGCCGGCGTACTGGCCCTGACCACCAGGGGTATCTCTGGATGTGCAATTCTATCCTGACCTTGGAGAGCTGCTAGCGACATACCGCCACGCCTTGCAGCGTGGCCGTTAAGCCTGTCAAGAGCATAGGGCCGACGGCGGGCGTAACGAGAGCGGTTCTCTCATAGTGAGAGGCTACTACATCATTCTGACATAAGCGCGCAGACTCGTAGTGGCTCATACCAACGGCCTGCGGCCCGTTGCCTCGGAGTGCAGCAGCGAGAGGCAACGGACCACTAAAGAATCTCAACCAGCATGATATCAAAGATGAGATCTTGCCCAGCCAACGGATGGTTGGCGTCGAGGGTCACCTGCGTCTCTGTAATCGTCGTGACAACGACGGTAACTGTCGTCCCATCCGGCCGGGTCATCTGGAGCTGCTGGCCGAGTTCGGGCTGTAAGTCTGGCGGCAGATGGTGGCGCTCCACATCAATCACCCGTTCGGCGTGATGCGGACCATAGGCCTGGTCAGGCAGGATCGTTGCAGTCTTGGATTCACCTGCGGTCATGCCAAGCACCGCCTGCTCAAAGCCGGGGATGAGTTCCCCTCCCCCCAAAGTAAACTCGAGTGGTTCACGTTCCATCGAGGTGTCAAAGATTGTCCCATCGGCGAGCCTGCCGGTATAGTGGACTCTCACGAGATCTCCAGATTGTGCCTGGGCCATAAGGAACTCCTAGGGAGTGCGAGAAAAGAGCATACGCACGGGATGGGAAGATGGAAAGTCCGGGTGGAGTTGCCACGGTCCCAGCAGGGCGTGTCGGCATGATACATGAGGAGATGGTCACCCAAAGGCCCGCAGGTGTCAAGGTCAAAAGCTATGGACTCGCCCTATCGTAAGACTTACAGAACCATGTGGGCACAGGGGAGGATGACGGGTGCGGGCGTTACAGATGAGGCTCAGGCTCGGGAGATTTGGTGTGGACATTGGGGCACATTTACTGACATGGTCTTCCTGGGGAAAACTGCCAGCTCCGTATCAAGAAGGTCTTCTCCAGCGTCGACAACTATGCCTAGGCGCTGGCATCTCTCCCGACACCAGGCGTATACTTTGGACCCCAGATCGGCGGGCTGGGTATGCCGGTATGACACCAGTTGACCTTGTGACTCCGCGTGAGAGACGGTGTATTATCGAAGAGTACGACGCCACACGTGTGATACTACCGCGGGTCAGGGCAGCATTCGACGCCTATGGGAAGATCGTCCTTAATCTCCTGACCCTAGAGGTTGATGTAGCAGAAAGAAGGCCTTACCATGCCACGAGATCATGAGTATTTTATGCGCATTGCATTGGAGGAAGCGGCGCGAGGGAAAGCCGAGGGCAACATTGCTGTAGGCTCGATTATTGTCCAGGGTGAGACAGTGGTGGCGCGTGGCAGAAATCTCGTCCGCACCACCTGTGACCCTACTGCACACGCAGAAACAGTAGCCCTGCGTGAAGCCGGTACGGCTTTGCGGCGTGCCAATTTCTCCAGCTGTACGCTCTATACTACGTTTGAGCCGTGTCCTATGTGCTGCGGTGCTATCCTGGAGGGTGGCATTACCACTCTGGTGATGGGAGCCCGTCCTGCGCCTGGTGCAGGTCGATGGGGAGACTACACGGTTGAGCGGCTCATCGATCTGGCCAAGCGCGGTGGAGCCATCGAGGTCGTCACAGGCATTTTAACGCAGGAGTGTGCTGATATCCGACAGGGTGAAGGGCGCGTCCCCTGAACGCCCTGTTTAACCGCTGGAGATGGAGTATGGACGAGTCTATAAAACAAGCCCTGGAACGCGACCGCACCATCGACATCACTACCACTGGCAGGAAAACGGGGCAGCCCCGCCGTACCGAGATCTGGTTCCACAATGTCGAGGAGCGCTTGTACATTACGGGGACTCCAGGACGTCGCGATTGGTATGCTAACCTGCTGGCGCACCCTGAGTTTACCTTTCACCTCAAGCAGAGCGTACGCGCCGACCTGCCCGCCAGGGCGACTGCCGTCCTGGATAAGGCGCAACGCCGCGAGATCATGGCCGCCATTCATCAAAAGCTCAGTGGCAAGCGAGATTTGGAGGCCTGGGTCGAGGGCAGTCCATTGGTCGCCGTGGAACTCCTGATCGAATAATCTGGTAGCGGCTGTGCAACACGACCCTGTATTGCTAGAAAAGCGAGATAACCATATGGCGCAGGAACCATGGCACCTTACAGGTGAATACTTTGAAGCGTGTAATTGCGATCTGATCTGTCCGTGTCTCGTCCAGGCCCCACCCTCGCGTGGGCGCTGCGATGCCGCGCTCGCTTTCCATGTTGTGGACGGTATGTATGGCCAGACCGCCCTTAACGACCGCACGACGGTCCTCGTGGTCTCCTTCCCGGGGCCGGGTAAGATGCGGGACGGCGATTGGACTGCGGCTTTGTATGTCGATGCGCAGGCGGCCCCGGCACAACAGGAGGCGCTGGGCCAGATCTTCTCTGGGAAAGTGGGCGGTCCGATGCGCGGTGTGTCGATGTTGTGGAGCCACTTTCTTGGGGTACAAACGGCCCCCATCACCTTCACCATGGAAGGCAATACGCGGCGCATAACGATTCCAGACATTCTGGAGGTAGCCGTCGCAGCCGTGACTGGGCGAGATGGCAGTGAGCCGGTGTGGGCGACCAATGCCGGGCATCCGGTCTCGTCCAAGCTGGCGCTGGCGCAAGCCACGGTGCATCGCTACCACGATCATAATCTGGCCTGGAACACCAGTGGTACGAATGGGCACTTTGCCCCGTTTCACTGGCAGCCGTAGTGCAGAAAGAGGGGGCGAGGGGGGAAAGGGAAATATGATGGACGTGAAAGCGATAACCGATATGCTTGAGACGTACGTGCGGCCGGCGACGTTTCCAGTGGGGCTGAAGATGTTGAAGCCTGGGGAAGCGTTCCCGGCCCGGACACGTACGCCAGCGGATGTAGGCTCGCACTTTGCCACCTGCCAGACGATTAACATAGTACGGCGCTATGGTTGGTCCATTGGCCTGGCGGCGGAGCACCATTCTTGCCCGCTGGGGCTGGTGGCGCTCGGGTTTAAGCCGAACGTAGAATACTTGCAAGAAGGCCACGCCTGCATGGGTATGTACACGGAGAGTCTGGAAGCCGGAGCACGCATGGAGGCAGCGGTGCCGAAGTTCGAGCACGGGCGCTATGCCAGTTTGTTTGCCTCGCCCCTGCGAAATCATCCGTTTGAGCCTCCTGATGTGGTGGTGGTCTTTGGCAATTCTGCGCAGGTGATGCGCCTGGTGCAAGCGGCCCTCTACCACCAGGGGGGGTATCTGACCTCGTCGTTTGGTGGCCGGCTGGACTGCGCGGACATCATCGTCAGAACGATGCAGACAGATGAGTGCCAGGTCATTCTCCCCTGTACGGGGGACCGCATGTTCGGTCAGACGCAAGATGATGAGATGGCGTTCTCGATCCCCGCGTCGAAGCTCGATGCGGTCATGGAGGGGTTACAGAGTACGCATAAGAACGGTATCCGTTACCCGATACCAACCTTTATGAATTACACGGCAAAATTCCCCCCCAAGTACGAAGCCGTGTGGGACGTCTGGGGAGAGAAGAAGCCGTCGGAACGCTAAGTGCTGCGCCCGGGTGCTGCGCACGGCTGGTTGTCCCGCCAAACTGGCGGGGCCAATTGCGGTACGCAGTACCCACGCCAGTTTGGCGGGGCCGAGGGTTAGCAAGTCTAAGATCGAGAGACTGGGAGATGCAAAGATGGCACAAGACTGGAAGGAACTGGCTGCCGCACTGCAAGAGCTGTTGAGTTTGGACACGGCACCGCTTGCAATCACGTTTCTTGATGCAGTGCCAGCAGGGATACCAATGTACGAAGGCACCATGCCAGCGCCTACGCCTGATGGACGGACGGGGAAAGTCTCGGCGGGGTGCGTGTTCTGGGTGAAAGCGGCGGAGCGGACGTTTGCGACCCTCCCTGCAGATCATGGTAATTGCAGTGTGGGCAGCATGACACACGGCTTCAAAACCATGCAAGAAGTAGCTGGCAATGCTGACGTGGCAGCGCTGCTGTCGAGTGGCTGGGTGACGATGGACATGGTGCCACAGATTCCGGTGGTGCGTCAGAAGCCGCAGTGCATTACCTATGGGCCGTTGCCAGATACGCGTCTTGATCCCGATGTGGTGCTCCTGCGCTTGAATCCCAAGCAGGTCATGATCATGCACGACGCCATGCCCGGCATGCGTATGGAAGGCAAGCCGCAGTGCCATATCATCGCCATCGCCAAGGAACAGCAGGAAGTCGCCGCGAGTGTGGGCTGCATGCTGAGTCGCGTGCGGACAGGATTGCCGAACAGCCAGATGACGTGTGCGCTCCCCGCCGGCCGCTTAGCTGAGGTGGTGGAGCGGCTCAAGGCGACCTGTGCGGCCGATACGACAGTAGCAGCGTATGCGGCTGAGGATGCGCGGCGGTTTGCCTAGTGCAGGCAGGAGATGCCCTCCCCTGCGCTGCCGGTCTCATACACCATGCCCCACAGTTGCGTTTGAATTTGCCTTGACGTGGGAGTGATTGTGTATATACTCTTGTTAGTGTCATAAAGACACGAACAGCCTTCCAGGGTCATGATGGCGTATATGGGGATAGGAAGGGGCAGCACACGTGCAAACTTCAGCAGAGTTTTTCAACTTGTACAATCACGGTTTTATCCGTGCCGCCGTGGGCATCCCCGAGTCGCGG
>Ga0081455_10008241_pt1 | contig 10864 bp, 10 predicted proteins | sample TabmetS3T2R1_FD_70207 | JGI IMG/M metagenome (GOLD analysis project Ga0081455, IMG submission 70207) | Tabebuia heterophylla rhizosphere microbial communities from the University of Puerto Rico - S3T2R1 | ecosystem: Host-associated > Plants > Roots > Rhizosphere ... | reverse complement strand
AATGGCAGAAGACGAGGCGACCGCCGGGCCGAAGCAACCGCGCCGCCTCGGGGATCCAGCGGTATGGGTCGCACCACGTGCTCGCGCCGTGCTCCGACAGCACGAGGTCGAAGGACGCGTCCGCAAGTGGCACGTCTTCCGCGCTCGCCTCGACGAGCGGGAACTCGATCCCCGTCTCCACCATGCACCGGCGCGCCGTGTCGAGCTGCGCGGGGGTCACGTCGACGCCGACGGGGCGCGCGCCGCGCTTCGCGAGCCAGGCCGCGAAGTAGGCCGTGCCGCACCCGAGCTCGACGACGTCGAGCCCTGCAACGTCTCCGATCGCGCCGACCTCGGTCTCGGGGACGCCGAAGACACCCCACACGATGTCGTCGCGCCGCCAGGACCGAAGCGCGTCCGCATCCGTGTACTCCTCGTTCGACTCCGTCCAGCGCTCGCGATTGAGCGCGACGTAGTCCGGCTCAGACAAGGCCGTCGGGGAAGAACAGCGCGAGCTCGCGGCGTGCGCTCGCCTTCGAATCGGACCCGTGGACGATGTTCTCGCTGAGCTCGAGTGCGAAGTCGCCGCGGATCGTCCCCGGCGCGGAGTCGAGCGGGTTCGTCGCGCCCATCATCGTCCGAACGACCGAGATCGCGGACTCGCCGGAGACGGCGAGCGCGAGCACAGGCCCCGACGAGATGAAGTCGACGAGCGAGCCGAAGAACGGCTTCCCCTTGTGCTCCGCGTAGTGCTCCCTCCCCATCGCCTTCGAGACCTTCAGCAGCCGCGCGCCGCGGAGCTCGAGGCCGCGCCGCTCGAAGCGCGCGAGGATCTCGCCCGCGAGGCCGCGGCTCATTCCGTCGGGCTTGACGAGGACGAGCGTGGTCTCCCGGGCCATGGCCGCGCGAGTCTAGTAGTCCCGCGACTCCGGCAGCTGCCGCTGCTGCGGGGCGGGGAGCCCGCGGGTGACGTCCTCGAGGGCGGGCAGCGCGGTCGCGGTCGGCGTTGCGCAATGCGGGCACACCTGCCAGAGCGCGTCGAGCGGCTGGCCGCAGACCCCGCACGACTGCTTGAGGCGCGTGGTGCACACCGGGCAGACGAGGTAGTTCGGCTCGATGCGGGCGCGGCACACCGGGCAGCGCCGGTCGAGATCCTGGAGGCGCTGCTCCATGGCCTTGATCTCGAGCTCGCGCTCGTGGACGTCCTGCAGGTACTCCGGCGGGCGGAAGAACATGTAGATGATCGGCCCGACGAAGGGCACGACGAAGCCGAGGACGGTCGCGAGCGCGACGAGCCACGGGTCGCCGATGCGGCGCCGCGCGTCCTTGAACGTCCAGAACGCGGTCGCGAGCCAGAGGATCACGACGAACGCGATCGCGAGGTTGCGCAGGAGCGTCAGGTCGGGCGTATCGATCGCCAGAGGCGACGTCAGGACGAGTTGCATCAGCCCGACCGTCATAGCAGAAGCTTGCCCACCAGATATCCGAGCGCCAACGATCCTCCTACGATCACCGCGACGACGAGTGCGGCGAACGCGAGGACCGCGAGCCGCTCCGTTACGTTCGCCATGCCGCGCGCCGTTCCCTCTCGACGAGGTCTCCGAGGAGGTACAGCGACCCGGTCACGAGCACGGGCTCGCCGAGCTCGTGCGCCCTCGCGACGGCCTCCCCCGGGTCGTCGATCGCCTCGACGTGCTCGAAGTGCGCCCGGGCGAGCTCGGCGACCTCCCTGGGGGGAAGCGCGCGCTCCGACGACGACCTCGTCGCAACGAGCCGCGGCCCGAGCCGGCGGAGCTCGCGCAGCATCGCGTCCGCGTCCTTGTCCGCAAGGATCGAGACGACGACCGTGTACCGACTTCGTGGATCGGAGCCACGAAGATGCTCGACGAGGTACCTCACACCGTCCGGGTTGTGCGCGCCGTCGCGGACCTCCGCCTCGCGCATCTCGAGACGACCCGCCAGAGTCGGCGCGGGGCGACGCTCGAGCCGGTGGCCAACGAACGCCTCGGCGGCCTCGTGCGCTCCGCCGATCACGATCGTCCGGCCCGGGACGAGGTGCTCATGCGTGCGGTCGGGAAGGACGACTGTCCCGTCCGCCGGCGCGACTGCGAGCTTCTCGCGCGCGATCTCGTCCACGGTGTCGCCGAGGACGTTCGTGTGCTCGAGCGCGACGTTCGTCAGCAGCACGACGCGGGTGCGGAGGACGTTCGTGGCATCGAGTCGGCCGCCGAGCCCCGCCTCGACGACCGCCACATCGACGTCTGCGTCCGCGAAGGCGGCGAGCGCCGCGGCCGTGACGATCTCGAACTGCGTCGCTTCGAGCCGCTCGGCGGCCTCGCGCACGCGCGCGACTGCGTTTTCGAAGTCGGCCTCGTCCCCGTCGACGCGGATCCGCTCGCTCCAACCCGAGACGTGCGGCGAGATCGTGGCGCCGACCGAGAGCCCTTCCGCGAGCAGGAGCTGCTCGATCGCGATCGTCGCGGTGGACTTCCCGTTCGTGCCGACGACGTGGATCGCCGGGTACGCGTCCTGCGGGTCGCCGAGCTCAGCGAGGAGCCGCCGCATGCGGTCGACGCCGAAGCCGCCCCGCGGCCAGGGCGAGAGCGAGTCGAGCCAGTCGGTCGCCGACACGCCAGAATCGTACGAATGCGGGTACGGGCGAGGCGTGGCTCGCGCCGTGCTCAGCCCCCGAGCGCCTCCAGCTCGCGGCGATAGCGCTCGAGCTTCTCCCGCTCGGCCTCGACAACCGCGGCCGGCGCGTTCGCGACGAAGCTCTCGTTCGCGAGCATCCCCTCCGCGCGCGCGACCTCCTTGCGCAGCCGCTCGAGCTCGGCATCGCGGTTGCCGTCGGTGCGAGCGCGGTCCGGCCGCACGACCGCGGCGAAGATACGGCGCTCGTCGTCGGAGCCGAGCTCGACCTCGACTCCACTCCGGCGGTAGATCTGCGCCGCCTCCTGAACGCGGTCGAGCGCGCTCGCATCCTCAGAGAAGCGCTCGTCTGGCGCCAGCCACGGCGAGACGATCAGGCGCGCCTCGCGATCCGGCAGCTGCGTCCATATCTCCTCGGTGACGTGCGGCATGACCGGGTGCAAGAGCGTGAGCACGCGCTCGAGCGCGGCGAGCGCCATCGCGACCGTCTGCGGCTCCCGCTCGTACAGCCGCGGCTTGATCACCTCGGCGTACCAGTCGCAGAAGTCGTCGAACACGACGTGGTAGAGCGCGTCCGTCGTGGGCGCGAACTCATACAGCGCCCAGGCGTCCTCGATCTCGGCGCGCGTGGCCTCGATCCGCGCGAGGATCCAGCGCTCCTCGAGCTCATGTGGCTCGGCGGCCGGCGCCACACCCTCGGCGTGTTGGAGGATCAGCCGCGAGACGTTCCAGAGCTTGTTCGCGAGCTTGCGCCCCTCCTCGATCGTCCCGTACGAGAACTTCACGTCCTGCGTGGACGAGTTCTTCAGGAGCCCGTAGCGCGTGGCGTCGGCGCCGTGCTGCTCGATCGGCTCCATCGGGTCGATCCCGGTGCCGAGGCTCTTCGACATCCGGCGGCCGTCGGGCGCGTTGATCGTCGAGTGGATGTTGACCGTGTGGAACGGAGGCCGCCCCGTGAGCTCGAGGCCGGCCATGATCATCCGCGCCTCCCAGAGGAAGATGATCCCGCGGTCGGTCGAGCTCGCGTCGTTCGGGTACCAGGCACGGAGCTCCGGCGTGTCGTCCGGCCAGCCGAGCGTCGCGAACGGCCACAGCTGCGACGAGAACCAGGTGTCCATGACGTCCTCGTCCTGCGAGAGCTCCGTCGAGCCGCACTCGGCGCACGCGGCCGGTGCCTCCTCGACGACCGTCAGGTGCCCGTCCGGGCAGTACCAGACCGGGATCCGGTGGCCCCACCAGAGCTGCCGCGAGACGCACCAGGGCCGGATCGCCTCCATCCAGTCGAGGTAGACCTTCGTGTACCGCTCCGGCCGGAAGACCACGGTTCCGTCCTTCACGACGTCGATGGCAGGCGCCGCGAGCTCGGTCATCTCGCACCACCACTGCAGCGTGATCAGCGGCTCGATGCGTGAGCCGCAGCGGTCACAGTGCCCGACCGAGTGGCGGAACGGCTCGGCCGACTCCAGCCGGCCCTGCTCCTCGAGGCGGGCCACGATCTGCTTCTCGGCCTCCTTCTGCTCCAGCCCGGCGAACTCACCAGCCTCCTCGTTCATGCGCCCGTCGAGGCCGATCACGGTGAGCTCCGGCAGCCCGTGCGTGCGGCCGATCTCGAAGTCCGTCGGGTCGTGGCCGGGCGTGACCTTCACCGCTCCCGTGCCGAACTCCGGGTCCACGCGGTCGTCCGCGATCACCGGGATGCGCCGCTCCACGACCGGGAGGATCACGTCCTTCCCGACGAAGTCCCGATAGCGCTCGTCATCCGGGTGCACGGCGACCGCGACGTCGGCGAGCATCGTCGGCGGGCGTACGGTCGCGATCGCGACATGGCCGGGGCCGTCCGCGAGTGGGTAGCGGATCGTGTACAGCGTGTCGTTCTCGTCCGTGTGGTTGACCTCGAGATCCGAGATCGCGCTCGCGCAGCGAGGGCACCAGTTGACGATGCGGTTGTCGCGATAGAGGAGCCCGCGGTCGTACAGGTGGACGAAGTACTTGAGTACCGCGCGCACGTAGCCCTCGTCGAGCGTGAACCGCTCGCGGCGGTAGTCGAGCGAGGCGCCGAGCCGGCGGAGCTGGCCGTAGATGACCTTGCCGTAGTGCTCGAGCCACTCCCACGTCCGCGCGACGAAAGCCTCGCGGCCGAGGTCGTGCCGACTGAGGCCTTCATTCGCGAGCTCCCGCTCCACGACGTTCTGGGTGGCGATCCCCGCGTGGTCGTACCCCGGCTGCCAGAGCGTGTTGAACCCACGCATACGGTGGTAGCGGATGAGGAGGTCCTGGATCGACGCGTTGATCGCGTGGCCCATGTGCAGCGCGCCCGTGACGTTCGGCGGCGGGATCGCGATCACGAACCTCGGGCCGTCGGCGTCGGGCTCGGCCTGGTACAGGCCCTCTGCCTCCCACGTCTCCTGCCAGCGCGCCTCGACGCCCTCCGGCTTGTACAGCGGGTCCATGAGCGCGGAGTCTAGAAAGGGGTCGCGGCGCGGGGCTAGGCGTGCTGGCGCCGCGGGGCTACCGGGGACAGGAAGGTGCCTCTCGACTCGCGGCGCATCTGTCCAGGTTAGCGCGCTGCGTCGGCGAGGACCAAGATCGTGCTCGTCCCGTGCGCGCACAGCCGGCCCTGTGCGTCCTCGACGCGCGCCTCGGTGGTCGCGACCGTGCGGCCGGGGTGCACGACGGTGCCGGTACAGCGGACCGTGCCCGTGTCCTTGGTCAGCGCCCGGGTGAAGTTGGACTTGACCTCGAGTGTCGTCCAGGGGACCGGCTCGTCGAGCGTGGTCACGAACGCGCAGCCCATGGCCGAGTCCATGAGCGTCATCGCCAGGCCGGCATGGACGACGCCGATCGGGTTGTAGTGGAACTCCGCCGGTTCGCACTCGAACACGACCCGTCCGCGGTCGACCTCGACGAGGCGGAAGTCGAGCGTGTTCGCGATCGGCGGAGGCGGAAGCTCGCCCGAGGTCATCAGTTGCATCAACTCGAGGCCGGAGCGACCGGCCATGATGTGGCTGAGCGCGAGCGGGTCCTCCCAGGAGTACGTGCGCGTGCGATCGCTCACTCAGCGACCGACCGCGTAGCCCTGCATCCCGCGCGGGTTCGCTCCTGCCCGGAGCAACCCGTCCGGCTCGCGCGCGACCGCAGTCACCCGCCCGAGAGACCATGGCGGCCATAGCGTCACGTCGTGTCCGCGCCGCTGAAGGTCGGCCACCGTCCGCGACCCCACCCGCGCCTCCAGCGCGAGCGACCGCTCCGAGAACCCGCGCGGATGGAAGGACGAGATGAGGTGCTCCGTGTGGAACTCCGGCGCGTCGATCGCGGCCTGGAGATCGAGCCCGAGGTCGACGTGGCGGATGAACGCATGCAGCGCCCACTGCTCCTGCTGGTCGCCGCCGGGAGTCCCCCACGCGAGGTACGGCCTCCCGTGCCGGAGCGCGAGGCCCGGTGACAGCGTCGTCCGCGGACGGAGGCCGGGCCGAAGCGACGAGGGCAGGCCCTCCTCGAGCCAGAACATCTGTGCGCGCGTCCCGAGCGGCCATCCGAGCGCGGGGATGACCGGGGAGCTCTGGAGCCAGCCGCCGCTCGGCGTCGCCGAGAGCACGTTCCCGTGCCGGTCGGCGACGTCGAGGTGCACCGTCCCGCGGCTGGGCTCGCCCGAGCCGACACCGGCCTCGACCTCGGTCCGGACGGACGGGAGCCGCCCGAAGCCCGGCCGGTAGTCGGACGACGCGTCGTCGCCGATGAGCTCGCGGCGCTCGTTCGAGTATGTGTCGGAGAGCAGGATGTCGACGCGCACGTCCGCGTTGTCGCCGTAGAGCGCGTCGCGATCCGCGAACGCGAGCTTCGCGGACTCGGTGACGACGTGGATGAGCTCCGCCTCCGAGAGCTCGGCGAGGTCGTAGCCGCGGAGAAGCGCGAGCTGCTGCAGACCCACCGTGCCCGTTGCCCACGGCCGCAGCTTGCAGACGGTCAGCCCGCGGTACTCCATGGTCGCGGGCAGCTCGAACGTCGCCTGCCAGCCGGCCATGTCGTCTCCGGTCAGAAGACCCTCCTCGTCGGCGACGAAGCGGTCGATCTCCTCGGCGACGAAGCCCTCGTAGAACGCGAGCCGCGCGCGCTCGATCTCCTCCTCGCGTGAGCCTCCGCGGCTCTCCTCGACGATGCGGCGATAGGTCGCGGCGAGCGCCGGGTTGCGGAAGAGCGCGCCCGGTTCGGGCGGTGGGAGGTACAAGTCACGGGAGCCCGGCCAGGTCTCGAGCAGCGACTGCGTGCGCTCGATCGTCATCCGGATCGCCCGCACGAGCGGGAAGCCGTGCTCCGCGTACCCGATCGCGTACTCGAGGACGTCCTCGAGCCGCCAGGTGCCGAAGTCGCGGAGCAGGAGCAGCCAGCCGCCGAAGGCGCCCGGAACGCACGCGGCGAGGACGCCGGTCCCGGGGACGAGCTCGTGGCCGAGATCCTGGAACGCGTCGATCGTGGCGCCAGCGGGCGCGACGCCCTGGCCGCAGAGGACGAGCGGCTCGTCGCGGTCGACCGAGTAGAAGATCGCGGGCACCTCCCCGCCCGGCCCGTTCAGGTGCGGCTCGACGACCTGGAGCACGAAGCCGGTCGCGACGGCGGCGTCGAACGCGTTCCCGCCGCGCTCGAGCACCGACATCCCGGTCTGGGACGCGAGCCAGTGGGTGGACGCGACCATCCCGAACGTGCCGCGCAGCTCCGGCCTCGTCGTGAACACGTCGCAACTCTAGGCAACCACGGTCGCCGCTCGGCTCGGCACCCACTCGATCGCGCGATGGACGAGTCGCAGCAGACTGCCGACGTTCGGAGCGTCGTCAACTCACGAAGGGAGAGGACATGCGAAAGGGGTCGCTTCTGGCAACCCTCGTCATTGCCGCGCTCGTGGCGGCGGCAGTCGTCGGGGTGGCCCGCCCGGAGGGCGCGGTCGGAGCTCAGAACGGGAAGAAGAAGCGGAAGAATGTCACCGCCACCCTCGCGGTCCAGGGGCTCACGCCCGCGAACGAGCCGATCGAGGTGCTCTCGTGGTCCTGGGGCGCTTCTCAGACTGGAACCGTCGGAGGAGGCGGTGGCGGCGCAGGCAAGGTGAACCTCCAGGACCTGAGCTTCACGAAGCGGACCGACATGCTGTCGCCCGAGATCTTCAAGGCGCTCGCGCAGGGCAAGCACTTCGCCCGCGCGACGCTGTTGGTGAACGCGGACGGCGTGGCGGGGGACCCGACGCACCGATTCACGTTCGACGAGGTGCTCCTCACCAGCTACCAGCCGTCCGGCGCGGGCGGCAGCCCGGTGGTCGAGAGCGTGTCGTTCGCGTACGGCGAGGTCGAGTTCACGAACGAGTAGACCGAAGTCCGGGCAGGGCCCGGCGCGCACGACCTGCGCCGGGCCTCCCGGCCTCGGAATCCGGGGAAGACTGAATAGGCTTCGCCCGTGCTCACCTGCACCCGCTGCGGCGCCTCCAACCCCGACACCGCGCGCTTCTGCAACGCGTGCGGCTCGGCGCTCGGTGAGCGCGCGGCTCCCGTCGAGGAGCGGCGGATCGTCTCGGTGGTCTTCGTCGACCTCGTCGGCTTCACCGCGCGCTCCGAGCAGCTCGACCCGGAGGACGTGCGCGCGTTCCTCCTCCCCTACTACGCGCGCGTGCGCTCGGAGCTCGAGTCGTTCGGTGGGCGAGTCGAGAAGTTCATCGGCGACGCGGTGATGGGCATCTTTGGTGCGCCCGTCGCGTACGGGGACGACCACGAGCGCGCCGTGCGGGCCGCGCTCGCCGTGCAGGAGTGGGCGACGACGGAGGGGCTCGAGGTCCGTGTCGCCGTGAACACGGGCGAGGCGATCGTCGAGCTCGAGGCACGTACCGAGCAGGGTGAGGCGATGATCGCCGGAGACGTCGTGAACACCGCGGCGCGCCTGCAGAGCGCGGCGCCGGTCGGCGGGGTCCTCGTCGGTCACGAGACGTACGTGTCGACGCGCTCGGCCATCGAATATCGGCCTGCTGCACCGGTCGCGGCAAAGGGCAAGGCCGAGCCGGTTCCCGCCTGGCTCGCGTTGCGGGCGACCTCGCCTGCGGGAGAGCGGACGCTCACCGCGGTCCCCATCGTCGGGCGCGAGCGCGAGCTCGAGGTGCTACGCCGGATCTGGGACGACGTGAGCTCGCAGCGGCGGCCGGCGCTCGTGACCGTCTTCGGTCCCTCGGGCATCGGCAAGTCGCGGCTCGCGCTCGAGCTCGCGCAGCACGTCTCGTCGCTCGGCGGGCTTGCGCTGCGCGGGCGCTCTGCGCCGTACGGCGTGAGCAGTCCCTACAGCGCGTTCGGCCAACACGTGAAGCAGGTCGCGCGGATCTTCGACAACGACGAGTTGGACGAGGCACGGCAGAAGCTGCGGGCGGCCGTCTCCGACCTCGTACACGGCCTCGAGGAGGCCGAGGCGCACGCCGAGAACGTCGCGATGCTCGTCGGGATAGGCGGCTCGAGCGAGGCTGCGGACCGCGACACGCTGTTCTTCTCGGCGCGGGTGCTCGTGGAGGCGATCGCGACGCGCGAGCCGACCATGCTGGTGTTCGAGGACATCCACTGGGCCGACGCGGGCCTGCTCGACCTCATCGAGATGCTCGCCGCACGTGTCCGTGACGTACCGCTGCTGCTGGTCGCGCTCTCGCGACCGGAGCTCCTCACCGAGCGCGCCACCTGGGGCGGCGGTCTCCCCGCCTACACGGCACTCCAGCTCGACCGGCTCTCGGAGGACAACGCGCAGGAGCTCGCCGAGCTGCTGCTCGACCGCGCCGGCGCGTCACCCGGTCAGGCCGACGCCGTGGCGCGGACCGCCGAGGGGAACCCGCTGTTCATCGAGGAGCTCACAGCGTCGGTCGTCGAGCGCTCGACCACCGACGCCGAGCTGCCGACGAGCGTGCGCGCGATCGTCGCGGCCCGGCTCGACGCGCTGCCGCCTGCGGAACGGTCCGTCCTCGTCGATGCGTCCGTCGTCGGCCGCGTGTTCTGGCGCGGCGCCCTCGCGAGCATTGCGCCGGACGCGGACGTCGGTACCGCGCTCGGCACCCTCGAGGAGCGCGACTTCGTTCGCCGCGAGGCGGTCTCGCGCATCACCGGAGACCAGCAGTTCGCGTTCAAGCACGCGGTCATCCGGGAGGTCGCGTACGAGCGGCTACCCCGGGCCGCGCGGCGCGAGAGGCACGCGGCGGTCGCGGCGTTCCTCCAGGAGCGCACGGGATCCGTGGCGCAGGCGAACGAGGCGATCGCCGACCACTGGCAGGAGGCCGGGGAGGAGAGGCGCGCCGTCGAGTGCCTGCTCGTCGCCGCCGACCAGGCGGCGCGTGGCTGGGCGAAGGGCCATGCGCTGACGCTCTACTCCACGGCGCTCGGGCTGCTCCCCGAGGACGACCCCGTGCGGCCCGAGGTGCGGCGGCGGCAGGTCGTCGCGCACCAGGCATATCAGCACCTGGTGATGAAGGACGTCGAGGACGCGGAGCGCCCTTCGGCCGACGGCGGCTAGGTCGGGTCGTCGATCAGCGGGAAGTCGTTGGGCGTCACGTCGCCCGCGATCTCGTACACCTCGTTGACGTAGTGGTCGCCGAGCAGCGTGGCGTGCTCGCGGACCATCTCGATGTTGGGCGCGATGTACACGCAGTAGGACTTCGGCGTCCCGTCGGTGCCGATCACCACGTGGCTGTGCTCCCAGACGATCTCCGGGAACCGGTGGTGCCCGATCGACTTCGAGCGGGTCGCGACCTCCGGAAGCGTGTCCATGTCGACGGTGTACGTGCGTTCGATCAGGTACTTCGGCATCGATATCCCCCGTTTCTCGTCCGCAGCCTGCCGCGCGCGATTGTAGGGCGCGGTGCTCGCAGAAGTAAAGGGCGGCGGCTCTAGGCCGACTCTTCGGTGAGCTCGAGCTCGTCCTGGTCGTCCGAAGCGCCCGCGCTCGTCACGAGCGTGGGCTTCAGGCCCTTCGAGATCGTCTCCTTCGTGATCACGCACTTCGTGACGTCGGTGCGTGACGGGAGCTCGAACATGACGTCGAGGAGCGCGAGCTCGATGATCGAGCGGAGGCCGCGGGCGCCGGTCTCGCGCGCGAGCGCGTGGTCGGAGATCTCCCACAGCGCGTCCTCGGTGAAGACGAGCTCGATCGAGTCGTAGCCGAAGAACCGCTGGTACTGCTTCACGAGCGCGTTCTTCGGCTCCACGAGGATCTCGACGAGGTCCTCGCGCGTGAG
>Ga0081455_10008240_pt1 | contig 10864 bp, 16 predicted proteins | sample TabmetS3T2R1_FD_70207 | JGI IMG/M metagenome (GOLD analysis project Ga0081455, IMG submission 70207) | Tabebuia heterophylla rhizosphere microbial communities from the University of Puerto Rico - S3T2R1 | ecosystem: Host-associated > Plants > Roots > Rhizosphere ... | reverse complement strand
GTGGGTTCGGTGATGTGGGGAGCCGTGGCATCCCGGGAGCCGGGCGCCGTGTCAGATTGGACGGCTCGTGCCGCGTCGAACCTGGCAGCTCGTCGCCCTGGTCGCGTGCACCGCGTGTGCGGCGCCGCGCGAGCCTGCGATGCACGTCCACGTGCCGCCCGCGGTGGTCGATCGCGACAGCGATGACATCACCGTGAGCTGGATCGGCCACGCCACGCTGCTGGTCGGGATCCGCGGCCACTGGCTGCTCACCGATCCGGTGTTCAGCGAGCGGCTCGTCGGCGTCATGCGGCGCCAGGTCGAGCCGGCGCTGGCGCCGTCGGAGTTGCCGCCGCTCGACGCGATCCTGATCTCGCACCTTCACGGCGACCACTTCGGCGGGATCCCGTTCCTCGTCCTCGACTCCCAGTTCGTCACCAAGCGCACCGACCCGCTCACCGTCGCCGGCCCGCCCGGCACCCGTAGCCGCATCGAACAGGCGATGGAGGTTTTCTACCCGGGCTCCTCGTACGGCGACAACGGGTTCGAGCTCGACACCGTGGAGATGGAGCCCGGCGAGGCCCGCGAGGCGGAGCTGAACCGCATCGACTCCCTCTACCTCATCGCCCACCAGCACAACATCTGGATCGACGCCCGCGGCCAATCCTCCGGCTCCTGCGTCACCTGCACCCCCGCCGGCGGCGGCGTCCCCTGCTACACCATCCGCGGCCTCGCCCGCCTCTGGCGCACCCATCCCCTCTACGTGCCCGGCTGGAACGAGCACATCGACGACCCCCGCTACCAGGGCAGCACGTATGAGGACTACAAGCGGCGCACCACGATCTACCAGGAACGCAAAGCCGAACTCGACGCCTTCTTCGACCGCTTCGACCTCGAACAAGTCGACGGCGGCGAGAGGTGGCGGTGCAAGGCGTGCGGGGTCCACGGCGAGACGTGGAAGCCGATCCCCGGCGCCTACGACTACCCGCACGCGATCGGGACCGCCGCCCACCGACACCCCACCTGCACACCCGACCCAGAGAGGACCAGCGGATGAGCGGCAAGACCGCAGCCCGGGACCTGCTCCTGTCGATGATTGCCCCGGCGACCGCTGCGCTCGCGCGGACCACGCCCGAGGACGCCATCGACGCCGCGATCCACGAGGCGATCCTGAACCAGCCCGCCCTGCGGACCTGCCTGTTCCCGGGCTGCCTGCGCCAGTTCGACGCCATGTCCTGCATGGCCGGGGATCCGCCGCCGCGCCCGGAGTGGGACGGCAAGGGCTGGGCCACTGTCGGTACCGGGTCCATCATTGCCGGCGAGAGGAACGTCTGCCCGGACCACAAGGGCACCGTCATCGCCCACTATCCGCGCCGCCTGCAGCTCCCCAACGACCGGTGGGGCGTGGACTGCGCGTGCGGCTGGGCGCCCACCCCGCAGCGCTACGCCCCGCTCCTGCGAAGCCTGTGGGAGCAGCACCTCCTGAAGGAGACCGGCAAGCTGCCGGCCGCGCCGCCAGTCACCGACCCCGAGCACCGGATCCCCCTGGCCGAGCACACGGACGCCACCCTGGCAGAACTGTACGACCGGCTCTGGGACGCCGAAGCCGACTACCAGGAGACACGGGAGATGATCCGGGCCTGCATGGTGGCTTACCACATAGCCATCCCCGCCCTCCTCGGCGTACACACCTCCCTCGACGCGCTCCGCACCCGCATCGTCGCCGACTCCCGCGACTGGGCTGCCGACAAGCTGGACGCCTGGATCTGGGCCGTCCTCGTCGGCTGGAACTGCGAGAACACCGACGATGACCACACTCACAACGACGACTGCGACGGCGACCAGGGCCTGTGGGACATGGCCCGCAAGCACGACATCCCCACCGACCAAGCCATCCGTACCGGCAACCTGCGCTGGTGGGTGGCCAACGCCGTCACGGCGGCCCAGCAGATCAAGGAGGCCAACCCGCAATGACGAACCAGCCCTGCCCCTTCTGCGAGATCGTCAACGGCCGCGCGCCCTTCGACCTCGTCCACCAGTGGGACGACGCCATCGCGATCGTCCCCCTCAACCCCGTCACGCCGGGCCACACCCTCGTCATCCCGCACGAGCACGTCGCCGACTTCACGACGAAGCCGTGGGTGTCCGCCGCCGTCATGGCGCGCGCCGCGCTGCTCGCCGAGCAGATGGGCCCGGTCAACCTGATCACCAGCCGCGGGCGCGAAGCCACGCAATCCGTATTCCACCTCCACCTGCACCTCGTACCGCGGTCGGAGAACGACGGCCTGGCGCTGCCCTGGTACTCGGGCAAGTCCTCACGCCGGAAGGGGGCCTGATCGTGGTGTTCATCAACGGGCGGGAGTACTGGAGGCCCCGCACCCGCACCCTGCACGGCTTCGCGCTCCCACTTCCCGAGCCCGGTAAGAGCGTGTGGCAGCCGTCGTCCGCGATGCGCCGCTACGGGGACGCCGTGCACGAGCGCGAGATAGCCCGCCGCTACGTCCAGCTGGAGCCCGGCACGCTCGTCATCTGGGAGCGTCAGCCCTGGCGCATCACCGCGATCGACGAACGCCCCGACGACCTGTGGGGCGACAAGTACGAGCAGCAGTTCGCCGACGCCGTCTCCGCATGGGAACGATGGAAGCAGCACGCGCAGCCCGAACGGCACACCTGGCGCGGGCGGCCCATCGCCGTGCAGATCGTCCCGGTCGCCGACCCGGGCGCGGAACCGCTGCACCTAATCGCGCCCGGCCACCACCAGTGGGACGTCCTGCCCGAGCACTACTCGGTGTGCGTTGCCTGCGGTGAACTCCCGCCCTGCCGCCACGAGACGGCCGAGCAGCAGGCCGACGTCATCGCGGCCCGCAACGACGTCCTCATGGACATCCCGCCCGGTCACTGCCTGGGCTGCGGCGAGTTCGTCACCCACCGGCAGAAGGCCGCACGGTTCCCCGGCCCGAACCTGTGGCGCCCGGACATGCCCGACCACTCCGCGGTCTTCCACGCCCGTCAGGAGTGCGCGGGCGAGGTGGAACGTTACCGGCGCCAGTGGGAGGAGAAGGGCCACGGCCATGCCGCGGTCCAGCCCGAGCTGCCGGGAGACGATGCGTGAGGGGGCGGGTGTCGAAGCAGGAGCTGCTGCGCCGTATCGAGGCCCTCGAGGCCCGCCTCAACCAGCCGACACCGGCGCCGCTGGAGGGCCAGCAGGTCATCCCGCTGGACGGGGACGCCGAGGAGGACCGGTTACCGGCTACGCCGCCGACTCGGCCGCCCCATCGCCAGTAGCCGTGCCGTCCGCCTCGGGCGTGCCGTCGTCGATGATGCGGTCCGGGGCGAACGCCCACTTGAACGCCAGCTGCTCCCGGGACTCCGCGAAGAACAGGTCCTTCAGGGCGTTGATCTCATCCGACACCGTGCGCACGGAGATGCCGAGCCGGCCCGCGGTGGCCCGCTGGTCGCGTCCGTCGACCACGTCCCGCATGATCTCCCGCTGGCGTCGGGTGGTGCGTACTCCGTCCACGCTGGTGACGGTGTCGACCTGGCGGCGGGAGCGCACCTCGCCGTGCCACGGGTCGGCGCGCCGCCACTTCGCTTCGAACTCGGCGGCGATGTAGGCGACCATCGCCCGGTCCGTGATCAGCCAGGCCGAATGCTCGGGTGCGCCCTCCACCAGGTGATTCGACACGAACGCCACCCTGCGGTCCACGATGATGGCCCGCTCGAACGGTCCGGCCAGGGTCCTGAACTCCGCCTGCTGGCCTTCCGTCCGCATCGACATGGCCCGCGCATACTCGGCGGTCACCGGCGTGTCCCGCACCGTCGCCCGATACAGGGTCCGCTTCGCCACCCCCCGGTCCAGGGCCAAGGTGTCCCGTTCGAGGGAACGGTTCAGCTGCTCCTGCGTGCGCGGGCCGCCCGGCTGCGCCGCCAGGATCTCGAACTGGGCCTGCCCGATCACATCGTCCAGGCGGGCGTTCACGACAGCGACGTCATCGATGTACTCCGAGCCGTCACCGGCCCGCCACTGCGCCCGGTCGTAATGCACTCCCAGTTCGTCCGACAGCGCCGGCAGCGCGGCCATCATCGCCACCCGGTGCGCCGCCTCCTGCAACGCCGCATTCAGCCGACGCTGCGCGACATCCTTCGGGTTGAGTGCGATCGGTCTGTTTTCCTGAGCATGATCGACGGTGACGAATCCCTGCGCGACGAGTTCCGCAACGCAGTCAGCATCCCGGTCCGGGACTCTCTCGCCATCCGCGATCAGCCCGTATACGCGTATTGCATCCGCGGAGAGGAAGTCACTGTCACGCTCCGGGAAATCTATGGCCATTGATCTGGTCCCCCGTCAAAACCGACCGTCCCACTGCGTGTTTACGCAATGCGCATACACGCAGTGGGCAACAGTTGAGAGTGCAATCAGACTACGGCAGAGTCGTTGCGGGGCGTCCCCCGACGCCCGTACTTCCGCATCCTCCCCACCACCCACAGCGTCTAACTGCCAGGAACACGCTTACAGGGCAACGGGATTCGCAGCAGGACACGGAACAACGGGAACGGGCCAGACGCCCCGTTATCGTGCCTGGACAACAGAAGAAAGGGACCTGCCGTCATGAACCAGCGTCTCCGCCGCGCCGCCGCCGGCCTCGCCCTGGCCGCCGCAGCCGCCACCGGGCTCATCGTCACCACCGAGCTGGTCGCCCCGCGAGCCGACACCACATGGGGCGCGCCCGACACCACCCACGGTGACGCCGCAGTCCTCCCACCCGCTGGGGACGATGTGAGCACCCTCATTACCCCGATGGACACCACCTGGGGCTGACCCCCTGCAGACCGGCCCGGCAGCACGCCCCCAGCACGCTGCCGGGCCTCGCCATGCCCGGGGGAACACCGCGCCGAATCCGCGGGACCGTAGCCACATGCCCACCATCGCAGTTGACTTCGACGGCGTCGTCCACGCCTACAGCAAGGGATGGCAGGACGGGACCATCTACGACCCTCCCCTCCCCGGCGCCCTCGACGCCCTCACCATCCTGATGACGACCCACGCCGTCTTCATCCACACCACCCGCAACGCCACCGACGTCGCCGCCTGGCTATCCGAGTACGGCTTCACCACCGTCATCGACGTCGCCGGGCCCAAGCATCCGAAGCGGGAGTTCTGGAACGATCAGGGCGCCCTGCTGGTCACCGACCGGAAGCTGCCCGCCGTCGCGTACATCGACGACCGGGCCATCCGCTTCACCAACTGGGAGCAGGCCCTCCACGACCTCGCGGACGCCCTCTGATGGCCGTGCACCTGGTCGGCAACCGCCGCGTCGCCCTGTGCGCCTGGCTCACCGCCAACGGCATCAACCCCCGCGACGTCCCCCAGGACGCCGACATCACCATCGACAAGGGCCCATCCGGGCGCTTCCTGCGCTGCGAGGCCTACGACCGCACGCCGGACGGGCACCTCCAGGCCGACGAGCGCGGCGACCACGTTGCCCTCACGGTCATCAGCCTGCCGCTCAAGGTGGAACCGCCCGACTGGTGGCAGCCGCACGTCAAACCGACCCGAGACGACCTCCTGGCCACGCTTGCTCGTGTGCAGCAGCTCGCCGAGCGATGGAAGCACACGGGAGACCGGAAGAACGGGCCTCGCCAGGAACTTCTGAAGGCTCTCGGTACACACACGGCGCCCCCAGCGCCGTAGATCCTTCCGCCCAGCCGGGGAGCGTTGTCAGTGGCCCGTGCCAGACTGGGGTCTCCTAGGCCGTGCAGGACATCACGTTCCTGGCACGCGTCCGCCCTGTCCCGCAAACCCCCGTCGGGACAGGGCGGAAGTCCCTCCTGGCCCGATTACCGCAGATGAGGCAGGGCACCAGCCCATCGTCACCTGCGGCACCGGGACGCCTGCTCACAGCGGTTCCTACGACTGCTCGCCGCGGTAGATGACCCGAGCCGCAGGCACCTGAAGGGCGACCCGGGCGACGACAGCCCTATGCCCCAGATGGCGGCCTCAAGGTTGCCCCCCAGGCTGACCACACACGGTACGCCTCACACCCGGTACGGCGGAAGCACCCGGCCCACACGAGCCGCCAACTCGACGGCCCGCCGCGGATCGTTCCCGCCCGGGGCCCGGGCCAGCGTCGGCACCAGAAACTCCGGGCCCAGCACATGCACCGTCCCTGTCCACCCGGGCGCCCAGGCCTCCAGCCGCCCACCCGCGATCCGAGACCCGTGCACCACCAGCAGCGGCCACACCGACCCCTCCGGCATCCCCAGCAGCCGGCCCACCCGGGCCGCGTAGGAGGCGACCGCCTTCACCTGCCCGTGCCGGTCCTGGTCCCCGCAGTACACGCGCCCGCGCACCAGCCACGTCGGCCTCTGCGCGTGCCAGCGTTTCGTGTCCAGGACCACGATGGCAGTACCGCACGGGGAGACGAGGACGTGATCGAGATTGGCCCTCGAGCCGGGTAACTGCCGGTCGTGCAACAGGTGCCAGCCGCGGGCCCGCAAGGGCTGCAGCATGGCCGCGGTCCGCTGTTCCCCGGCCGCCCCGTGTGCCGTCCGTACGGTCAGGGCGTCCGCACGGCGCGCCGCCTCGTTGAGGCCCAGCCAGGCCGTCACACGCCGCCACGGCCCCTTCCTGGCCTTCGCACGCTCCCGGGCGGCCCACGCGCCCGCCGACCCACCCGCCGCGCTCACCGAGCCTCACCTCCCTCCGGGCCATAGCCCTCGGTCTCGGTCGCTTCGGTCGCTGCCGTATCGCTCATGCCGCCTGGTTCTCCTTCGGGCTCGCTGTGTTGGACCGTGCATGGGTGCGCCTCTGGACGCGCTCCGGCCGGGCCCGCCAGCGGACGATCGCGTCAGTGCCCAGGTCACAGCCCAGGCAGATCACCGCGGAACTGGTGAGGATCGCCCACCACGGCGGATGGAAACTGCCTGTCGCGGCGACCCACATGCAGGCTGTGGTGATCGCGGCGAAGGAGCAGAGTGCGATGTAGATGGCGTAGGCGCGTCTGGTGTTCAACGGTGCCCTCCCGGGCGTGATCGGTCTTACCCGCCGGTGACGGTGTCTAAGATGTCCGGATTTTCGGATGGGCTGACGTGCCCTTCGCCGCCCTACGAGCCGCCCTACGAGCCGCCCGACGCTCCCGCCGATACGCACGCTCCCCCTCAGGGCAGCCCCACTCACACGCCCACGGGTCCTCACCACGCCGCTGGTGCGCAATGAACCCGGCATGGTCACCGTGCCGGCGCCGCGGATCGAGAATCCCCACCCGACACGCTAGGAACACAGCCTGCGCCAGGGTCTGCGCGCCCATCTTGGCCATCAGCCGGCGCCCGACGTTGGATACGCTCTTCTCGGTCATGAAGATCCGGGCGGCTGTCTGCGCGTACGTTTCCCCTCCTGCCGCGCCCTTGAGTACGGCGAGTTCGTTGTCGCTCAGGGACGGTGCGGGCCCGCCGTACGAGGCTGACGGGCCCACCTGAACCGGCGCGGTCACGACACGCCCCGTACGCGCGCGAGGAGCGTCCAGGCGAGGGTGAACGCGGTGTCGACCGCCTCGGTGATCACGGGGTCGGCTCCTCGGGCTGCCCGGACCGCGCCACGGCGGTGTCGTCGTCCATGAGGTCGAAGCGGAGCGGCCAGCCGAGGATGCGGAGTGCCGCCTGCACGACGCTGATCGGCTGCTCGGTGATGTAGCTGGCGAGCGCGGACCCGGTCTCGGTGCCGTCGGGTGCCGGGTCCTGCCGCGCATCCTGGTCGACGTGCGTGATGCGGAGGACGGCGGTCCTCTCGGCTCGGACGTAGTTCTCGCCTCGCCAGCAGATGACGTCGCCGTCAGCGCTGGCGAAGACCTCGGGGCCGAGGACCGTCACGTCGCCGTCCGGTCGCGGGTACACCGGTGCCGGGTCCTGCCGCGCCACGCGGGCGGGCCGTGGACCCAGCCGGGCGAGGAAGTACGCCTGGCCGTCCGCGCTACGGCAGTACGCCTCGCAGTGGCCAGCGGATCGGGCGCACGGCGGGTACTCGGAGCCGTCGACGCTCTCGGCGCGCCCGCACAGGTCCTGGGGCGCCTCGCCAGCCAGACGACGCAGCTCGGTCATCACCTCGTAGGCGCCCGTCGCGCCGCCGATGTCGTGCTCGTCGCGGAGCCGCATGGCCACGGTCTCGGCGACGTCGGCAGCGCGCTCCAAGGCGGTCTGGTCGGTGGGCGCGGGCAGCACGGCGGCGAGTGCGGCGAGCGCCTTCTCCCGTGCGGTGGGCAGCAGCGTGTCGTCCATCGCGGTCTCGACGGCGCGGAGGGCGGCCTCGGGAAGCTGGTGCCGCCAGAGCAGGTCGCGGGTGGTCTCGGTCGGGTCGGGCTGGGTCATGGGGTCCTCCAGTAGGTTCGGGGTGTCAGCCCTGCCGGATAGCCGCCGGCAGGGCTGGCGTGCGGGTGGACGGTCATGCGGCAGCACCCAGGTCGAACTTGAGCTGCCGGAAGTCGGGCGGGGTGTCCTTAACCCGCCGGTACCAGGCCAGCGCGCCTTCCTTGCAGTTCGCGCAGGTCTTCGCGCGATGCGTGCACTGCGAAAGCTTGATCCCCCGGGCGCGGTAGCCCTTGGACCAGGCTTGCGAGTCCGCAGACACGAGCTGGTCGCCGTACAGGCCCAGGCCAGACGTCTTCACTCCGAAGCCGTGAAGGCGCAGGCCCTTGCCGTAGAAGTAGTCGACGATCTCGGCGATCTCATCGGTGTCCTCGCGGCGGCACACCGAGCCGAGACCGACGACCGGTTCCTTGCTCAGGTCGACACCGGCCTCTTCGTAGAGGCGGTGGCAATACCGGTAGTCGTCGATCGTCTCGCCTTGGAGGACGAAGATGAACGGCAGCTCCGGGGCGAGCTTCCGCAGCAGGATCCCGTTGTCCACGGTCAGCCGCTGGTGGATGCGGCGCGCGGTAGTCAGGTCCTGCTCCGGGTCGCCCGGCTTCAAGCCGCGCAACTCGCGCGTGCCGACGAAGTACTGGCCCTTGAACCAGCCGCCCTGGATGACGGCCGTCTCGCACATGTAGTCCTGCGGCGCTATCCAGCGGCAGCGGTCCCGGCCAAGCTGCGGAACCCACTGGCGCATCTCGCCTACGTACTGCGGGGCGGAGACGGTCCACCGGCCGTTCTTCTGCAGCATGGGAAATGCTGAGGAGTCGAAGCAGAAGTCGTGCACGGCAGGCGGGAACGGTGTCTTGCGGCGAACCGCCCGGGACCTGGAGATGAAGAACACGATGCCGTTGAAGCGGGGATCGGGATCCCACAGCCAGTGGATCTCCGGAGTCCCGAGCAGGAACTCGGCTTTCACGCGGTCACCGGCCGGCGGTATCGGGCTATCGCCCACAGCACGGTCACGGCGGCGAGGGTCATCCACGTCTTCCCCAGCAGCTGCCCGGGCAGGTAGTCGAACGAGCCGAACGCCAGCCACAGGAAGATCAGGCTGTCCGCGAGCAGGCCGACCGCGTTCGAGGCGAGCATCGCCGCCAGCAGGCCGCGCTTACGGAGCGGCTCGTAGGCGACGAAATCCATCGACTCGGCCACCGCGAATGCTGCGGTGGATGCGAGCGCCAGCGTCGGGTCGGCCAGCCACCAGGACAGGGCGGCGCCGACGGCGATCGCAGCGAGGACCACGGTCCGGCCGGCCGCCTCGCGCAACAGGTCGCGCAGGACGAGGGCGGCGCCGACGAAATACACGCCGGCTGGGGCGACGATGCCGGGCCAGACCGGTATGGCGCCGAAGTGCTCGACGGCCCAGTTCGCGGCGGGGATGGTGGCCAGGTAGGCGATGAACCAACTGGCGGGGGCTGCGGCGGATCGGATGTTCATGTCGGGTCTCCCGGGGTGTTGGTGGTGGTGGGCGGGCAGGTCAGGCGGGGGCGTGGGGCAGGGCGGCGGTCAGAACCGCAGGAGGGTGACGGGCTGGGCGCCGGGGGTGCCGGGGTCACACCAGTCGGCGACCCACACCCAGTCCGGGTTCTCCCAGCAGTTCGAGGGGTCGGGCAGGCGGAACAGGCAGTGCTTCTGCTGGATGGCGGGCGCGAAGTCGGCGGTGGTGGCGCTGCGGTCGTCGGCGAGGTTGTCGAGGCCGAGGAAGATCCGGGCGTGCCGGTTGAAGGCTGCGAGGGCGCGGCGGGTGCTGTGGTGGCCGAGGGCGACGAGGTCGCCGTCTTCGCCGATGTGGGAGACGCCGATGCCGTAGTGGGTGTCTTCCATGGCGGGCTGGGTGAGGGCGGGCTGCGTGCTGGTGTCGGTGCTGTTCATCTGCTGCTCCAAGGCTGGTGGCGGGTGGTTTGGGTGGGTCGGTCAGACGGCGGGCAGGGACGCGGGCCGGTCGTCGGTCCAGTCGCCGCCAGGAACGTCACGGCGCAGCAGGGTCTGCGGGACGCGCCAGCCCTTGCCCTCGTTGGCCAGCAGGTAGGCGGCGGTCTGGTCTCGTGATCCCTCGGTGTCCTTGGTGAGCACGTAGCCGTCGGTGCAGCGGATGCCGAACAGGCGGGCGTCCTCGCGGCGCTGGCGTTCCTCGTCGACGTGGGCGTTGTGGAGGTCGCAGGCGCGCTCGGGTCCGACCTCCAGCCACCAGGACTCGACCTTGTCCTCGTTCTCGACGTAGAGGGTGCGCAGTTGTCCCAGGTCGGCGGCGATGGCCTGCAGCTCGGGGCTTTCGAAGTTCGGCGGGTAGTTCTCGGCGGCGTAGGTGAAGCCTTCGTTCTCGACCTTGGAGACGAAGGCTTCGAACTCCAGGAAGTCGAAGTCGGACCAGGCGGTGGGGTTCTGGATGTCGGCGGTGGTCATGTGGGGTCCTTTCGGTGGGTGGTCCGGTGGCGGGATCAGGCGGCGGGGTGGGGTGTCTTGCGGCGGCGCGTGAACGGCA
>Ga0081455_10008239_pt1 | contig 10866 bp, 11 predicted proteins | sample TabmetS3T2R1_FD_70207 | JGI IMG/M metagenome (GOLD analysis project Ga0081455, IMG submission 70207) | Tabebuia heterophylla rhizosphere microbial communities from the University of Puerto Rico - S3T2R1 | ecosystem: Host-associated > Plants > Roots > Rhizosphere ... | reverse complement strand
GATCAGGCGGCGATCATCTTCCGTGTCATGGAAGTGATGGCCATGGCCGACCCGGAGCTGTCGGAACGGATCGCGTTCCGGCTCTACAACAAGACGGCCGAGGACGTCTGGTCGGGCTCCACGTACAAGGCGCTCAGCTCGGATGCACGCAAGGCGCACGGCCTGTCGCCTTCGTTCTGGATCGGCGACGAGGTGGCGCAGTGGCGCGGTCGCGACCTGATCGAGGCATTGCGCACCGGCATGGGCGCACACGCCGAACCGCTGGGGCTGGTGATCAGCACGCGCAGCCCGGACCCGGACAACCCGCTCGAAGAGCTGATCAAGTATGCCGGGGACATCGAGGCCGGTACGGTCGAGGATCCGGCCTTCCGGGCCTTCATCCACACCACGCCGGTCGAGGCCGATCCGTGGGACGAGGCCACCTGGAAATTCGCCAATCCGGCGCTCGGTGACTTCCGCAGCCTCGACGACGTGCGCGTGCTGGCCGCTCAGGCCAAGCGCATCCCGGCGACCGAGGCCAGTTTCCGGGCCTATTGCTTGAACCAGCCGGTCGCGACCGACGAGCGATGGATCCATCCGGCCGATTGGGACGCGTGCAACGCTGAGCCGGAGCCGGAGGGCTTGTGCTGGGGTGGCCTCGACCTGGCGGCGGGTGCCGCTGATCTGACTGCGTTCTCGCTGTACTGGCCGGCGACGGGTGCGCTCCGGGTGTGGGCTTTCCTGCCCAAGGACATGCTCGAGGCGAAGGCGAGGGAGGACAACGCACCGTATCGCCTGTGGCAGACGCAAGGGCTGGTGGTCGAGACGCCCGGCCGCACCATTGATCGGGCCTGGCTCGGCGAATGGATCGCGCGACAGGTCGAGGGGATCGAGTTGATGGGCATCGCGACTGATCGGTGGCTGATTGACGATTTGCGCGCTCAGATCGAGCGTGAAGGGATCGAGCTGCCGTTGGAGCCGCACGGTGCCGGCTACAAGGACGTATCGCCGTCGTTGACCGCGTTCGAGGGCCGTGTCCTTCAAGCCACACTCGCCCACGGTGGCAATCCGCTGCTGCGCTGGTGCGTCGCGAACTCGGCGATCGAGACAGACCCGGCCGGCAACCGGAAACTCAGCAAGAAAGCGAGCCGGGGGCGCATCGACGCGGCGGTCAGCGCCGTCTACGCAGTCGGGCTCGCGACGCGCTCCGAAGCCGAGCGGGTACTCGTCTTCGATCATCCAATGGTGATTTTCGCATGACCGAAAAATCGCAGAGTGCAGTCGGCCTGATGAAGCTGGCCCAGATGGTCATCGACCATGGCGGCGACCATCGGGCGCGCTTTGATGCGGTGCTGGACCGGCTCGTCGAGTTTATGCACGAGGCGGGCTGCAGCGACGACAGCATCGAGACACAGGCGAAAATCTTCACCAATTGCTACTGCGCGGTTGTGTGGGCCGCGTCGATGAAAGAGCTACACGCGGCACCGAGGCTGCATTAACCCTGCGGCGTGGCGCTTCTGAGGAGGGCACATTCGGGGCCGGACCCAGATTTAGCTTTTCATCAGCCGAATTCTGCGCTACACGCGGAATGGATCGGCTCTTGAGGCGGGTGACGCGATGACAAGGCTTCCCGGTTTGGTCTCAGCGTTGGCGGTGGCGGACAATCGGGAGCAAGCCACGCTCGACCACATCGCCCGCGTGATCCGCGAAGCGGGAATGATCCCGACAACGAAGCGTGGCGTAGGTGCGTCCTCAATGACGGCGCGCGAGGCTGCGTTATTGCTGATCGGCGCGAACGCGAGCGAAGCCCCTAAGGATGCCGCCACGGCCGCAGAGTATTACCGCCTGCTGCTGGGTCGGAACTATCACCGCGTTGGCGATCTGGAGGGCATCTATGCCCGCATCGACGAAGCCGCAAATTTCGGCGACGCGATAGAGGTTCTGATCTCGGGTGTTCCTGAGATCGTTGCCTCGCTCGCCGGCTATATCGATGACGCCTATGGCGAAAGCCACACAACAGAGCAGCTCGGCGAGTTAAAGAGGCTTCTGCTGCATGGCGAGCTTGCCGGGGTGGAAGTCGTGTTCAGCAAGCCATTCCCGTTTGCCACGATACGTATTGTTTGCTGGCCGGCGGGCCAGCAACAGGTGCAATACGAATGGCGGTACTTTGTGAATGCAGAGCTGCTTAACGACTACCCTCGCGTCTTTAATGGTGGCTCTGATCGGAAGGTAAGCGTCACGATCGGGCTGCCGACGCTGCTGAGCTTGTACCGGGCGCTTAATCCCGAAGCCGACGAAGTAGAAGACGCGATGCCACACTCGGAAGCCGCTTCGGCGGCTGACCGCGCTTATGCGGCAATTCAGGAAATGTGTGGCCGCACGGAACGAGGAGCCAAGTAGGTGAACGAGGCCAGTCGAGGTGACGCGCTGGTCCCCCTGAAGGAGTTACCCTTATGACATTGCGCGAATTGTTGGAGCAGCGCGATACGGCCGTAAGCGAAATGCGGTCGCTCGCGAACAAGGCCGAGGCCGAGGCACGCGACCTCACCGCTGACGAGGATACGAGGTTCAACGCGCTAAAAGGTGACATCGGTACCTTCGACAAGCGCATTAGCCGTGCTCAGGCGCTCGCCGACGCCGAGCGCGCGGCGCCGGCCATCACCGTGGCCGGCCGCGGCTCCGACACGTTCGAGGCCAGGGCGCACGAGTTCAGCATCACGAAGATCATCGCCGCGCAGCTTGGCGAGCCGGTGGACTGCGGCCGTGAGCACGAGCTGTCCGCCGAGGTGCGGCGCCGCAATCCGGGCCGGCGCTTCCAGGGCATTCCGGTTCCGGATCAGGTCTTCGTCGAGCGTCGCGTCATGCTGTCGGGCGCCGGCGGCGCGGCCGCACCGCTCTACCCGGAGGTGCACAGGCCCGACCTGTTCATCGACCGGCTCCGCTCGGCGCTCGTGGTCGAGCGGCTCGGCGCGACGGTGCTGGCCGATCTGCAGGGCGACCAGGACATCCCGCGGCAGACCGGCTCCGCGACCACGGCATGGGTCGCCGAAGACGCGACAATCGCCGACAGCGACCTCGCCTTCGACGACGTGCAGCTCTCTCCGAAAACTGTAGGCGCCATCACGTCCTACTCGCGTCGGACCATGATCAACGCGAGCCCGGACATCGAGCAGCTTTGCCGCAACGACCTGGCGGCCGTGATCGCCGCGGCGATCGACCGCGCCGCAATGCTCGGGCCGGGCACCGGCAACCAGCCGCTCGGCATTGTCGCCACGCCGGGCGTCACCAAGATCAGCCTCGCTACTCCGACATGGCCGGCGATCCTGGCTTTCCCGGCGACGATCCAGCAAGCCAATGCGGACCTGACGCCGCCGGCTTGGGCAATGGCGCCGTGGTCGGCGGCGAAGCTGCAAGCCGTGCCGCGGGACGCCACGGTCGCGACGAGCGGCTTCCTGCAGGAAAGTCCGACGTCCTTGGCCGGCTATCCGGTCGCGGTCACCAGCGCGTTGCCCGGCTTGCCAGGCACCACGCCGGTAGCGGGCACCGTCATCTTCGGCTCGTGGTCGCAGCTCTTGGTCGCGTACTGGAGCGGGATAGATTTGCTCGTCAATCCGTACGCCGACGCCTACTACAACCGCGGCCGGGTCGCGATCCGCGCCATGCGCGACTGCGACGTCGCGGTGCGGCACGCCCAGTCCTTCGCCTGGGCCGACAACCTCACGATGCCGACAGCGCCGGCGGCCGAGGCGGCGCCGTGATCGAACGCCGAGCCGTCCCGACCGAGCTTCGCACCGCCGGGCGGCGGCTCGAAGGCTATGCCGCTACCTTCGGCATCGAGGCGCGTATCTCAGACTTCACCGAGACCATAGCGCCCGGTGCGTTCTCGCGCTCGCTGGCGGGCCCTGGCGATATCCTGGCTCTGGTAGACCACGACGCGGCAAGGCTGCTGGGACGCCGCCGCAGTGGCTCTCTGCTGCTGCATGAGGACAGCCGCGGCCTCGCCTTCCTGATTGACACGCCGAACACCCAGCTCGGGCGCGACGTGCTGGCCTTGGCCGAGCGCGGCGATCTCGGCGGCATGTCGTTCGCCTTCACCGTGCCGGAGGGTGGCGAGCGGTGGGAGGGCCGACGCCGGGAGCTGCGCAGCGTCGATCTGAAGGAGATCAGCGTCGTCTCGGCCTGGCCGGCCTACGAGGGCACGACCGTTTACGCGCGCTCGGCTGCGCCGCGGCTGCGGGCTGCGCGCCTCTGGCTGGAAACCACCGGATGAGAGTTCCCGGCTTTCTCACGCGCCTGGTCGAGACCCGCGCCCGCGACGGCTCGGCCGCTCGGCTGGTCGCCGAAATGAACGGCACCGGCTACACGGCAAGCGGCCTCGCCTACGTCTCGCCGCAGGCGGCCGAGAACCTGGCGACCGTCACCGCCTGCGTGGGGGCGATCAGTAGCGCGATCGCGAGCCTGCCGGCTTATGTCTACCGCCGCGTCGATGAGGGACGCGTCGAGGACACGACGCATCCGCTCAACCGACTGATCAGGTCGGGACCCAACGACAAGCAGTCATGGTGCGATTTCTGCGAATGGTTGATGGCGAGCGTCTTGTTGCGGGGCAACGGTCTCGCCGAGATCGTCTTCGACGCCCGCGGCGCTGTTGTTGGCCTGCAGCCGATCCCGTGGGGCTGGGTCTCGGTACAGCGCCTCCCGTCTGGCCGCATTGCCTATGACGTGATCCAGCAGGACGCGATGGTCGGCGCGACCGGCCGGTCGCGGCGGCTGCTGCAGGAGGAGGTACTGCACCTCAAGGACAGAAGCGACGACGGTGTGCTCGGCCGCTCGCGCTTGTCTCGTGCTGCCGAGACGATCGGTGCCAGCCTTGTGACGCAAGCCTTTGCCGGAATGGTGTACGCGAACGGCGCATTCCCCTCCGGCGCGCTGATGTCAGAAGCCAAGATCAACTCTGATCAACTGGCGCACCTACGGCAGCTTTTTCAGGGCGCTTTCACCGGACCACGCAACGCCGCCCGCGCGCTGATCCTCGACCAGGGTCTCAAATATGAGGCGATCTCGGTCAGCCCCGAAGACGCCGAAGTGCTGGCCTCGCGCCGCTTCGGCACCGAGGAGCTGGCGCGCATCTTCCAGGTGCCGCCGCCGCTGGTCGGCATCTGGGACAACAGCACGTTCACGAATTCCGAGACGGCGGGGAGGTGGTTTGCTTCGCATACTCTCACGCCGTGGCTGCGCAAGCTCGAGGCGGAGTTCTCGCGCTCGGTCTTTACGGCCGGCTCGCCGTCTTTCCTTGAGTTCGATCTCAGCGGCTTTTTGCGCGGTGATCCCGAGGCGCGCTGGCGCAGCTACGACATCGCGCTCAAGAACAACGTGCTGAGCCGCAACGAGGTGCGGCAGATCGAAGGCTGGAACCCGGTTCCCGGCGGCGACGACTTCACCGCACCGCCGCAGTCGGTCGAGCGCACCGTCGTCACTAAGCACGACGAGCGCGGTCGCATCGTCGAGATGGTGAAGACCAATGCCTAAGCCGCGTCCATTCCGACAGGCTGACGTGACGAGGGCTCTACGAGCTGCACGTGGTGCCGGATTGGAGGTGTCGAGCGTCGAGATCGATCCTGTCACCGGCCGTATCAATATGAAGTTTATTAACGCCTCGACCGGCGATGAAACTGCCGGAACACCACTCGATAAATGGTTGGAAGCACATGCGAATTAGGCTTAAGGGAATTAATAGTGTCACTAAACGGCTAGCCGATGGCCGTACTGTCACTTATTGGTACGCCTGGAAAGGTGGACCGCCACTGCGCGGTAAGCCAGGCACTCCGGACTTCATCGACAGCTACAACGAGGCCATTGCCACTCGACGGGTAGCGCCACAAGGCGTGCTGTCGGCAGTGATCCGGGCCTATCTACAGTCACCAAAATTCTCCGATCTCGCGCCGCGGACCCGCTCGGATTATGTGATCAAGATTAAGCAGATCGAGCGGAAGTTTGGTGACTTCCCATTGCCGGCTCTGACCGATCCCCGCACTCGAAACGTGTTTATGACCTGGCGGGACAAGATTGGTGCCACTGCACCGCGCCAGGCGGATCATAGTTGGCAGGTACTATCGACCATCCTGTCGTGGGCGCTTGATCGCGGCCTGATTGCCGCTAATCCGTGCACGCGCGGCGGCCGGCTCTACCATTCAACCCGGCGCGACAAGATCTGGACGGACGCTGACGAAGCGGCCTTCCTGAAAAAGGCCCCCACGACGGTACGAGCCGCGTTCTTGCTGGCGATCAAGACAGCGCAGCGCCAGGGAGATTTGATCCGGTTGCCCTGGTCAGCCTATGACGGCCGCTATATTCGGCTGCGCCAGCGCAAAACTGGCACTCCGGTTCAGATCCCGGTCACTGCATCGCTGAAGGCTGCGCTCGATGCATTGCCGAGATGCGCCACGACCATCCTAACCAATAGCGAGGGCCGGCCTTGGACGTCGGCAAGCTTTGGCACGGCATGGCACAGGGCCATCGTAGCCGCTGGTATTTCCGGGCTGACCTTTCACGATCTGCGCGGGACCGCCGTAACCAGGATGGCGATAGCTGGCGCGACCGCACCTGAAATCGCGGCCATCTCCGGCCACAGCATGCGCGACGTCGCCGCCATTCTCGATGCCCACTATCTGCACCGCGATCCGGCCTTGGCCGAGGCCGCGATCACCAAGCTCGAAACGTACGAGAGGAGAACAAAAACTCCCAACTGAGTTCCCAACTGGACACAAGAACATTGGTTAAAGAAGAGAAAAGGAAGTCAATATCAATGACATACTCGGCGCCTCGTCCGGCGTGTAATACGGGTGCAGGAGCCGATATATCGCATTGATATGGCTTAGCCTTTCTCCCAACTGGAGGAAAATCAGGCTATGGCTGATCAATACGTTACGAGGAAATTTCCAACTGGTAGACGAGGGAAACTGCGGCCTAAACGCCCGCCCGTTGGGCTGCCGTTCTTCAGTCGCGATCCGCGGCAAATGTGGTTGCCGATGGACTTGCCGGCGCAAAAAGAAGGCCGCCTCCGCGAAATGGCGGAAGCGGCCAAGGGAGAGGAAAATCCCCCGAAAAATACGTTGGCAGCGTTCCGCGATCAAGGACGGGAGGGCCGGTAAATGTCCGAAGCCCCCGACGCTCCCGAGTTCAAGCTGAACGGATCGGAGCCTCCCTCCGGATCGGCGGCGGACCTGAGCCTGTTCGACAATCTCGACGACCTCCGCATCGCCGACCCGGCGTTGCTGAGCGGCGACACGGAAATCCTGGCTCACATTTACGTCCGAAGGCCCAAAAAAGACGAGTACTTCCGGGTCAACCCTGATCCGGCAATGTCCTTAACCTGCCTGGTTTGGGTCGATCAGGAAGAGGGCGACGTGTATTTCGTCGGCCCGCAGGCTCGCGAGCTTATGGCCGACAGCGGCCGGCTGGTGATGCTGGTGGCGTGCCAGTCCCGGCAAGGGGTGAATTTCCTCTGGCCGGTTCTTGCCGATACCCGATCGGGTGGGGGCCGCGGCTGGGCAGAGAGTGCCCGCGTCGCGATGGTTCGCGCGCAAACACGGTGGATCAAAATCCGCGGCGACAGATCCGCCGGCGTGTACCAGATCATCGAAGCCGGCCTGCAACAGGGTGAGCCGGTTTGGCCTGCGTTGACCTTTAACGATCTGTTGAAGTTGGGCTTCAAGGACCGGCTTATCACCGTACCCGATCACCCGATTATCCGTCGCTTGCAGGGTTTCTGACGATGCCCGGCCTCGCGGACTATCGCGAGGTCTGGGTCCTCGATTGTGAATTCCGCGCTCCGGCCGGCGAGCGACCCTATCCGGTCTGCCTCGTCGGCCGCGAGTACCATAGCGGTCGCACCGTCTCGCTGTTCCGCGACGAGCTGCGCCGCCGGTTGACGGCTCCTTTCGACACCGGCCCGGACACGTTGGTGATCGCCTATTTCGCTAGCGCCGAAATGGGGGTCTTCCGGGCGCTCGACTGGGCGATGCCGCGTAATGTGGTTTGTCTGTTCGCCGAGCATCGAGCCGAGACCAACGGGCTGAAGCTAGCCTTCGGCAATTCGCTGCTTGACGCGGCGGCTATGCGGAGTTTGCCCGCCATGGCCGCAGCCACGAAGGAGGCTAACCGCCGGCTGGTCATGGATCAGCAAAGCTGGAGCGCCGCCGAGGCGAAAACGATCCTCGATTACTGCGCTGCGGACGTCGAGTTGACGACCCGATTATTGGAGCGCATGGCTCCGGCGATCGACTGGCCGCGGGCTCTGTTGCGCGGTCGCTACATGGCCGCAGTCGCGTGCATGGAGTGGGTGGGCGTGCCGCTCGATGCCGAGCTGCATCGTCGCCTGGCGATGCGATGGGACGACATCAAGGCGCAGCTCGTGGCCGGCGTTGATGCCGATTTCGGTGTTTACGAGGGCGTCACCTTCAAGATGGACCGGTTTAAGGCTTTCCTGGCTCAGTCCGGGATACCTTGGCCGAATTACCCCAGCGGCCAGCTCGTTTTGGATGACGACACATTTCGCGAGCAAGCCCGCCGATACCCACAGATCTATCCGCTGCGCCAGCTCCGCGCGACGCTCTCGGGTTTGCGACTTACCGGCCTAGCCGTCGGCCGCGACAGCCGGAACCGCTGCCTGCTTTCGCCATTCGCGACGGTGACGGGGCGCAACGCGCCATCCAACAGCAAATACATTTACGGCCCGGCCAGGTGGATGCGGAACTTGATCCGGCCGCCGGAGGGCTACGGCATCGCCTATCTCGATTGGCAGTCCCAAGAGATCGCCATCGCGGCGGGGCTGTCGGGGGACGAGCGCCTGATCGCAGGCGTCCGCGCTGGAGACCCGTACATGGCCTTTGCGCGGGATAGCGGTCTAGCTCCCCCGGACGCGACTAAGGCCACTCACGGGCCTCTACGTGAGCGTGTAAAGGTGGTCTGTCTCGGAGTGCTCTACGGGATGCAGTCGGCGACCCTTGCCGCGGTGCTCGGGATCGCGCAGTGCGAGGCGGCCGAGCTGCTACAGCGGCACCGCCGGACCTACCCGGTGTTTTGGTGGTGGCTTGAGGCAACGAAGTCGGTGGCGTTTTCGCGCAATCGGCTGGCATCCGTGTTTGGCTGGCCGGTGCGGGTGACGGCACACACGAAGCCGACCCAGCTCGCCAACTTCCCGATGCAGGCGAACGGTGCCGAGTGCAGGCGACTGGCGGCCGCCGCCGCCACGGAGAGCGGCATCGAGGTATGTGGACCCATCCACGACGCTTTCCTGATCGGCGCACCGATCGAGCGGCTGGACGAGGACATCGCCAGGATGGTGCGCATCATGCGCCGGGCTGGCGAGGCCGTGGCCGGGTTTCCGATCAACGTGGAGGTGGTAGAGGCGCGGTGGCCTTATCGCCTGAACGAGGGCAAAGGCTTGGAAATGTTCAACAAAGTGGTGAACTATGCAGACTATCGGGAGTATCGCGAGTATTGAGCCTATCGCGACTATCAGCACTATGGGGAGTATTCATACTATACCTACCAACCCGTCTACCTTAGTGGGCACGCTATATAAGAAGAAAGAAAGATGGAAAGACAGAAGACAGACAGCACTAAGGGCCAAGCTTTAAGCTGGCGCGTGCGTGCGTGAGCCAGCGAATAACAGGCAGGGAAGGGGTAACGCGATGAACCAAGAACCAGCCGATCAGACCGCAGAGTTTTGGCAGACCGAGGTGGCGCGCCTCAGAGAGCACTTCGAAGAGCAAATAGCCGCGTTGGAACAGCACTTCGAAGAGCGAATGGCCGCGTTGGAGAAGCAGGTGGGCGGCGCGCATTGGCGCATCAACGACGAAAAAGACCACCTGAGCCTACAGATCGAACTTGGCAACGATTACGCGGTCACGCTGGACGTCAGCGATGAGGACGGCCCGACCACTACGCTGTGGTACAGCAGCCTGGAGCACTCGTTCGAGTGGGATAACCGGGCCAGCTTCCGCGCCTGGCTCGACCGGCTCGCTTCCGCGCAATGACGGCATGAGCCACCCCTACTACCAAACTCCAGCATGGAGGCGGCTACGTGCAGCCGTGCTGCAGCGTGACCCGATGTGCACCACGCCGGGCTGCACCAGGCGCAGCACGCATGCCGATCACGTCGTGCCTCGTGCTCGTGGTGGTGTTGATGTTCTCTCTAACCTGCGTGGTCTGTGTGCTTCATGTCACAATAGGCGCACGCGACGCGGCAATGCTGAGCCAGGGCTGCCCGGGTGCGGGCCGACAGGGCAGCCGCTCGACACCGGACACTGGTGGAACCGGTGAAAAAATCTCTCAGAGCTGGTGCCGAATAACCGTCGGTGGCCGTCCGAAAATGGTTAGTTGAGTAATGAAATCATGGGCTTACGAGGACCGCGCGCAAAGCCTGTAAGGAAGCGACCGGAACATCTGCCCAAATCCGGGAAGATTGCCGAGCCTTCCGGCAAGACCCGCGCTGCTCGCCTGATAGCCTGGATCGAACGGCTGACGGTCCCGTCCGGTATCCATGCCGGGCGGCGGTTTCGGCTGCGGCCTTGGCAAAAGGCGATCATTCGCGAAATCTATCGCACCGACCGGCAGGGCAGACGTGCGGTGCGCTTTGCCGTGATCTCCATGGGCCGTAAGAACGGCAAGACCCAGCTCGCCGCGGTGCTGGCCCTGGCGCACCTCGCGGGGCCGGAGGCGGTGCCCGGCGGCCAGGTGCTCTCAGGTGCAGCGGATCGGGATCAGGCGGCGATCATCTTCCGTGTCATGGAAGTGATGGCCATGGCCGACCCGGAGCTGTCGGAACGGATCGCGTTCCGGCTCTACAACAAGACGGCCGAGGACGTCTGGTCGGGCTCCACG
>Ga0081455_10008238_pt1 | contig 10866 bp, 13 predicted proteins | sample TabmetS3T2R1_FD_70207 | JGI IMG/M metagenome (GOLD analysis project Ga0081455, IMG submission 70207) | Tabebuia heterophylla rhizosphere microbial communities from the University of Puerto Rico - S3T2R1 | ecosystem: Host-associated > Plants > Roots > Rhizosphere ... | reverse complement strand
TGACACGTCGGCCATCGTCGCGCTCTGGGGCCTCACCTCGCCACCTCTTGGAGCGCGTTTTCGTCGCGCCCGTGGACGATCTGCATTCCGCCGACGATCGCCGCCCAGAGGCCGACCAAGCCGACCAGGTCGAAGAGCGGCGTGAAGGTCTCGGCGAACGGAGCCGTCGCCCCGGCCAGCGCATAGCCAAGCCCACCGACCACTCCGAGCGTCCCGGTGGCCGGGTTGCCGAGCGTCCGGCTCCGGCCACCGGCGAAGGCGAGCATGGCGAACGCGATGCCTACGAGTGGGACGGTGATGGTCTCGACTCCGGCATGGGTGAAGAGCAGGGGTGTCGACTCGCCGGCGACGATGTTGGCGTCGTCGAGTTTCGCGAACAGGTGCAACACCATCGCGGCGGTTCCCACGACCGCGGCAGCCGCTGCGAACCGCGTCGTGCGCCGGGACAGCCCGGTCGGCACCTCGCGGGCGAGCCCCACGAGCGCGGCGGCGATAAGAGCCAGTCCGGCGAGCAGCAGAACGTGCGCGGGGTACCAGCGCGAGTCGCTGAACATGACGTGGAACTGCTCCTCGAGGGTGCCGCCTTCGACATGCTGATGCGGGTGGAGACCGACTCCGGCGATGAACAAGATGCCGCCGACGCCGAGGAACCAGCTGCCTAGTCGGTTCATGGTGGACTCCTTCCGGGTGAGTCCAGCCTCACCGTCGTACGTCGTCGCTGGAACGGCGTACGCGCCTAGCTGGGCGTGAGTTCGTCCCGGTCGGCCTAGGTGCCTGCACCCAGGCGTACGCGCCGCTGCTGCGGGACAATGATGTGGTGGCCGAACCCGTCATCCGGGTGGTCCTCGCCGACGACCACCCCGTCGTGGTCGCGGGCCTGCGCGCGTTGCTCGGCTCGCTGACCGGTTTCGACGTCGTCGGTGAGGCGGCCGATGGTGAGTCCGTCGTACGCGAGGTCCAGCTGACTCGACCCGATGTCGTGCTCATGGACATCCGGATGCCCGGCACCGACGGGGTCGAGGCGACCCGGCGGATCCGGATCGCCGCCCCGGACACAGCCGTGGTCATGCTCACGATGCTCGACGACGATGAGACCGTCCTTGCCGCGATGCGCGCCGGCGCACAGGGCTACTTGCTCAAGGGGGCCGGACAGAAGGAGCTCGAGCGCGCCCTGCGTGGGGTGGTCGCCGGGGAAGCCATCTTCGGGCCGGGTGTGGCAGCCCGGATGCTGCAGCATTTCGCCGAAGGTGGCGCCGGGCCGTTCCCGCAACTGACCGACCGGGAGCGCGAGATCCTGGATCTCATCGCCGGCGGGCTGCGCAACCAGGCCATCGCCGAACGCCTCGGCCTGGCACCCAAGACCGTGGCCAACCACATCTCGTCGATCTTCAGCAAGCTGCAGGTCACCGACAGGTCGGAGGCGATCGTCCGCGCGCGGGAACAGGGGCTGGGCCGACGTGGATGAGGCCACGTTGCTGTTCGTCCTCGGCCTGGGGCTGATCGCCTTGTGCTGGTGGCGCCTCGAGGTCGGATCTGACCGCGAGCGTGCAGTGTTGCTCTGGGTGGTGGCTGCGGCGGTGCCGCTGGCGGCCATCACCGCCGTGGTTGTCTTCGTCGAGGCCGACCCTGCCCGCGACGTGCACCCGGCCATCCTTGGCGTCCTCGTACTCGCGCTGCTGGCGGCGCTCCTGGTTGGTCTGTTCCGTCCCAACCTCGTGGACGTCCGAGCACTTCTGGTCAGCGCCGTTGTGGCCGTTGTCGTCGTGACGGCCTATATCGCGGGGTTCGTCGGACTGTGGGCACTGCTCACCCTCCTCGGGGCGGCCTCCCTCGCGCCGGCGACGTTCGCGCTGATCGGCGTCGTCTGTGCGGCCGGAGTCCACCCGCTCCGGGTCCTGCTCCGCGGTGTGGTCGACCAGCTGCTCTTCGGCAATCGACCCGACCCGATGCGCGCGGCTACCCGCGTCGCGGACTCGGTCAGTGACGATCCGGCGCTTGCCTTGGACGCGGTACGCGAGGCGCTCGTGCTTCCGTACGCGTCACTCCGGTCCGATGGGAAGACACTGGCCACGGCGGGGACGCCGGTCACCCACACCCGACGCCTCCCGCTTCGGCTCGGCGCGGACGGTGTTGGCGAACTCGTCGTCGGGCTGCGGGCCGGCGATCTGCGGCTCAGCGCCGCCGACGAACAGGTGCTACGCGTCGTCGCCCCGTTGCTGGCTCAGACGGTGCGGCTTCGCGCCTCCCGCGAGGCCGCCATCGCTGGCATCGAGGACGAGCGGCGACGGCTGCGTCGCGACCTTCATGACGGCCTGGGGCCTACCCTCACCGGCGTGGCCTATGCGGCGGACGCGGCGCGGAACCTGCTTTTCACCGACCCGGCCGCCGCCGACGAGCAGCTGGCATCCGTGCGGACGTCGTCCGAGCACGCGATCAGCGAGATCCGCCGGCTCGTCGACGGTCTCCGGCCGCCCGCGCTGGACGAGCTGGGCCTGGTCGCGGCGCTTCGCCAGCACGCGTCACATCTGCCGGTGCCGGTGACGGTCTCGTCCGGTGACCTTCCCCACCTCGGCGCCGCAGTCGAGCTGGCGGCCTACCGGATCGGCCTCGAGGCTCTCACCAATGTCGTCCGGCACGCCGAGGCAACCTCGGCCGTACTGACCCTCAGCGCGAGCCGCGATGTACTCACCATCGAAGTGGTGGACGACGGAGAGACGACCGGCGCCTGGGTGCCCGGCACCGGCATCACCGCCATGCACGAGCGAGCCGCACTCGTCGGCGGCGCACTCGTCGCCGGCGACGGCCGAGTCGTGGCAACCATCCCGCTCACCATGGGCGTTCCCGACTTCTAAGGCGCGACCCCCGACGAAGCGGAAGCGACGCTACGAGGGGGCGTCGTGCTCACGAATGAGCTCGGCCATGGAGCGCATCACCTGGATTGCGAACATTGGGGTCTCATGCACCAGGAAGAGGAATTCCCGGTCATTGATCACGGCGAGGCGAGCCGGCTTGGTCGCGACGGCAGTGAGGCTGCGCGGGACGTCGCTCACAATCGCCATCTCGCCGAATGTGTCACCGGCCTCGAGCCTCCTGACCGTCCGATCGCCCTTACGGAGCTCGATCGTGCCCTCGATCAGCCCGAACATCTCTCTCCCTGCGTCGCCCTCCGAGAAGACAGCTTCGCCCGCAGCGACCGCTCGCTGCTGCCTCGCGTTGACGAACACGGCTTTAATGCTCATGACCGGAATCGTCGCACGTCAGAGACAACTCCGGGCGTCGAGTCGGCGTAACCGCCACCGAAGGCTTCCGTGGGAGTCACCGAGCGGACATCTCCAGGTCGCCTGCCATCGGCTGTAGCCCGCCTCGCAACCGGGGAGTCCCTCGCTGAGGCGTACGCGTTAGGGGCTGACTATTTGCCTGGCTTGTAGCTTCGCTCGATATGGCCCTTGAGGTCGCTGGGGTCGAAGTAGACCTGCCGGAGGTTGCCGCTGGCGTACCGTTCGGCCTGGTCTGCGAAGTGTGGCGAGTCGGGGTCCCCGCTGTTGCCTCCCTCTCGTACGGCCCAGGCGCGCAACTTCGGGCCGAACTCCACGGTCGCCACGAACGTGTTGCCGCTGGTGGCGTAGAAGCGCTTCGTTCCCGGCCGACGCCCTCCGGGGTAGGAGGCGAGCGAGCCCCAGGTGCCGGCGGTGAAAGGCACCGAAGTGCTCGGCTTGGAGTCGTCGAACGTCTGGACGATCGCGCCGTCGTTGCGCTGGAAGCGGTTGATCTCGCTCCACGGCACCTGCCAGCTGCCGAAGTCTTGGGTCAGCTGCGCCACCGCCGCGTCGAGCGACGCGAGTCGCTGCTCATCGGTGGTGCGGGGCCCGGCGCCCCAGAACACCGCCAGCGACGTCGCCGTCGAATCCGCGCTCCAGCGGTAGTCCCAGCTGCGTAGCAGGCTGATCGGGTCGGCGAGTCTCGCCTTTTGCGGGTCGCCGTCGGGCAGCCTGTCCCACGCCGCGACCAGCAGTGGCAGTAACTGGGCGAAGGCGCCGAGGTAGGAGTCGAAGGCGGCATCGCGCAGCGTCTGCAGGGTGAAGTCGTCGCGCGCGGTCATCAGTTGGATGGCATGCCGACCGCGTTCGTTCTCACTGCCGGTGTTGAAGTAACGCGGATAGTCGGCGGCGTTGGGGCTGTCCGCGCCGGCGGCAGTCCAGGGCCAGTTGTTGGTGTTGAACGTCCAGCCGTTCTGCGGATTCACGACCTGCGGCATGCTCTCGAGGCTGTGCAGCCCCTGCCAATCCGTCGCCGGGTCGCTGCCGTCGACGGGCTGGCGATAGTCGAAACGATCGTCGCGGATCGGCATGAACTGCGGCAACAGGAAGGCGATGTTGCCCTTCGAGTCGGCGAACAGCGTGTTGTTGGAGCTGTTGGCCTTCAGGCCTGCGACCTCGATGTAGTGCGCATAGTCTCGTGCCTTGGTGCGCAGGAAGCTTTGCTGCAGCGCCTCGATGGGTTTGTTCATCAGAGCGAACGCGATCCACCTGCCGTCGATCTCGCGCACGATCGGACCGTGGTGGGTGGCGAAGGTGGTGAAGCTACGCTGGGCCCGACCGCCGGCTTCGGTGCGATAGGACAGGGCAATCGTCTTCGTCGTCACCGGCCGTAGCTCGTCGCCGTACCGGTAGAAGAAGCGGCCATCCGCTCCGGTCTCGATCGTCTCGGCGAACTCGTCGACGTTGTCGACGGGAGCCGATGTGTGCATCCAGCCCGCGTTGGGGTTGAAGCCCTGGTAGATGAAGAACTGTCCCCAGGTGGTCGCGCCATAGGCGTTGAGCCCTTCGCGGCTCGTCACATGCGCTTCATGGCGGAAGTAGAAGCTGGTGTGGGGGTTGATCAGCAGCAGCGCATTGCCGTCCTGCGTGTAGCTCGGCGCGATCGCGATGCCGTTGGATCCCGTGGGCTCGAGCAACGCGGGCTCGTGCTCCGCATCGGCCATCGCCACCGGGTCGTTGTCGTAGAAGGCCCTGAGCTGGGTGAGCGAAACCCGCTCGATGTCGCCGCCGATACTGCCTTCGGTGAAGCTCAGGGCCATCCACGGCTCGAACCGCGTGATCACGCGTGGCTGCACCTCAGGGTGCGTCGCGAGATAGAAGTTCAGCCCGTCCGCCCAGGCGTCCATCAGCTTGCGCAACCAGGCCGGGCTACTCGCGTACAGCTCCTGCTGCAGCACCTCGGGATCGATGAAAAGCCGCTGGCGGAGATCCTGCCAAATCGCACTCTCACCCTCGGCCTCGGCGAGACGGCCGAGGCTGACCAGATAGTTCCTCTCGACGCGGTTGAAGTCGTCCTCGGCCTGGGCGTAGATCATCCCGAACACCGCGTCGGCATCGGTCTTGCCCACCACATGCGGGATCCCCCAGTCATCCCGGGTGATTCTCGCGTGCGCGGCTCGCATCTGCCAGCGGGCGAGATCGGGCGGGGCCTGCACGACAGCGGCAGACGCGCCGCTCGATGAGAGCCTCGCCGCGACGGCGGTGGCAGCCACCCCGCCCAGCAGTCGACGCCGGCTCAGCCCTTGCTTCTGCACGTGGTTCATGATCTTGGTCCACCCACCTCAGACATCGAGATTTCGTGCGCGGGGCACGCGATCTGATCTAGTTCAATCCCGCTGCGGAGCCGGCCTCACTCCTCACATTTCTCGCAAGCATGTCCAAGCATGCTTACCGATACCTCTAGCGACGTCTATCAACATATGTCCGAACTCGCGTCAGTCGGGTATGACAGATGACCGAAGCCAGATTCCGGACGGGAGCGTGATCCTTTCGGGTCGGCTGACTGCTTGAGCCCACTGTCACGTCTCAGCGACCCTTGCGGTCGACGCGCTCCCAGGGCCAGTCGGTGGCGAGCCAGCGCCCGACCGCGTCGGCGAGTGGAACGTCGAGGTTCGATCTGTCGGCCCGCACCCAGGACCGCACCGTGACGTCCCACTCGTCGGAGGCCGAGGGATAGAGGTAGACGCAACCGATGACGTCGTGGTCGCCTGGGTCGAGGACCGTGAAGGTGAATCCGGCGCGCCGCGTGAAGTCGTCGGCATGGCGGCGAAGGTCGCTGAGGTTCTCCTCGAGCGTCATGCCACGAGGTGGTGGCCAGTTGCCGTCGTGATAGCCGGGGGTGGAGCGGATGTGCTCGATGCTCGACATCCAGGCGTCATGGTCCGCCTGATTGTGCTGCGGTCCCAGCGGTTCGAGGCGGAACTGGTCGGTGGCGAGTGAGGTAGGCGGATCGAAGCCGACTGGTACGAACTCATCCGAGGTCATGACCGGGACCGTACTGGGCCGGGCCGACCACTGCACTCGCGTTTAGGTGATATCGGCGGCCAGCCCCAGGTACCCACTCAGCCAGTCGATGATCTCGGTGAGCGGCTGGGGGCGAAGAGAGTAGATCCGTCGTTGCGCTTGCTTCCACATTTGTCCGCCGATGAGTTCGGGCGGCCCGCGGAGTCCATTCCTCAGAACGTCATGCGTGGCAGGTCCGGAGGGAGAGGCGCATGCCAGCAGGTGAGCGAATGTTCATGATCAACGGAGCGTCGAGCTGCGTGGAGGTGCAGGGTGGCACGGACGACCCGACCGTGCTGCTCGTCGGGTCGTCGATGCTGAGTTGGCCCGACGAGCTGTGTGACCGGCTTGTGGCCGGCGGGCGGCGGGTGATTCGGTACGACGTCCGTGACACCGGCCGCTCGGAGTCGTACCCGCCGGGCGAGCCGGGCTACTCCCTCACCGACCTCGTCGACGACGCGGTCGGCGTGCTCGACGTGACCGCGACCGAGCGCGCCCACGTCGTCGGGATGTCGACCGGGGGCTGGATCGCCCAACGGCTGGCCCTCAGCCACTCCGAACGGGTCGCGACGCTCACGCTCGTCGCCAGCCGGCCGAACGCCCCCGGCCCGGTCGATGATGACCTACCCGGCCATGCCGAGGCACTCATGGAGGTCATCATGAACACCCCGGAGCCGGACTGGTCGGACGAGCGAGCCGTGGTCGACCGCCTCGTGCTGCGGGCCAGGACGTTCGCCGGGGCGGGCTCGTTCGACGAGGCCGCTGCGCGTACGCACTCCGAGGCCGTGGTCGCCCGGACCACCGACGTCAAGTGCGCGACGACTAACATCGGCTTCGCCGACCACGGCCCGCGCTGGCGCGAACGGCTCGGCGAGATCATCGCGCCGACGCTCGTCCTCCACGGAGAGGACGACCCGTTCTTTCCGATCGGCAATGGAGAGGCGCTCGCCGCCGAGATCCCGGGCGCTCGTCTCGTCCGGCTCGATCGCACCGGGCACTGCCTGCCCGCCCACGTCGTCCCGGTCGTCGCCGACGAGCTCCTCGCGCACACGGCGGGCTGATCCCGACCGAGTGATGAGTTCTCGCGCCCGCACCCGTCATACCTACGACGGGACACGAAGAGACGGAAGGATGACGTGATGAATGCGGACACGCGACTGGAGGAGCTGGGCGTGAGCAGTCTGGGCGAGGTCGACGAGTCGGAGTTCTCGGGGCTGGCGGAGCGGTACCGGCGGGAGCTGCACGTGCACTGCTACCGGATGCTCGGGTCGTTCGATGAGGCCGAAGACACTGTGCAGGAGACGTTCCTGCGTGCCTGGCGGCGGCGGGAGACCTTCGAGGGGCGGTCGACGTTTCGGGCCTGGCTCTATCGGATCGCCACCAACGCCTGCCTGGACCTGCTCGCCAAGCGCCGCCCGGAGCCTGCGACCGGCGGCGAGGTGCTGTGGCTACAGCCCTACCCGGACCGGCTGCTCGACGAGCTGCCGGCGGACGACGCGGACGAGCCGGAGGCCGTCGCCGTCGCGCGGGAGACGATCGAGCTGGCGTACCTGGTCGCAGTCCAGCACCTCGCGCCGCGCCCGCGGGCCGTGCTGATCCTGCGGGACGTGCTCGGCTGGCCGGCGAAGGACGTCGCGGAGCTCCTCGGGGACTCCGTCAACTCGGTGAACAGCGCGCTGCAGCGGGCCCGCGCCGGCATGCGGGAGCACCTGCCCGCCGAGCGGCAGGACTGGACCGGCGGCGAGGAGGACGCCGGGACGCGCGAGCTGGTGCGTCGCTATACCGACGCCAGCGTGGCCACCGACGTCGACAGGCTCGCCGCACTGCTGCGGGACGACGTCCGCTGCTCGATGCCGCCCACGCCGGGCCTGTACGTCGGCCGCGACGCAGTGGTGAACGACTGGGTCGAGAGCGGCTTCGAGGGCATGACGGGCCTGCGCGCCGTCCCCACCTCAGTGAACCGGCAGCCCGCCATCGCCTTCTACCACTGGCGGAAGCAGGAGGGCGCCTACCTGCCGCTCACGATCGACGTTCTGCGCGTCACCGGCGGAGCGATCACCGAGATCGTCACGTTCCACGACGACCAGTTCCCGCGGCTCGGGCTGCCGGAGCGCCTGTCGGCCGACGACGCCGAGTAGTCCCGGTGCGGACGCTCGCGCTGCCCGGCGGCGCGCGTGTCGCGGTGGACGCGTCGGAGTGGCGCGACGCGTTCGCCGTCGTCACCAGCGGACGGGTGCAGCTGGAGTTGCGTGACGGCGAGCCCGGGCCCGTCCTCGGACGCGACGCCGGGTTCTGGCTCTGCGGCACCGGCGTCCGCGCCCTGCGGAACCCCGGCCGCCGCACAGCGAGGGTGCGCATCGTCACGCCCGGGACCGGCAGATGTCGGTCAACACACCCCGTAGGCCAGTTGCCGAATGACGGAGGAACGACATGAACAGCAGGAATGACAACGGAGTCGTCGCAGGCCTCCCATCGGGCCAGACGAGCCGTACCAAGCGACTTCGCGGGCTCGCCATCACCGGCTTCATTGCCGCGCTCACGGCGATGGCGGCCACCACCCTCGCCGCTGCGCTTGCCCAGGCCGTTGGCGTCGACTTCGAGGTCGGCGACGGTAGCGAAACCATCCCGTTGGCCGGGTTCACCATGGTGACCGGCAAGCGCCGCCACCACCACCGCCCTCATCGGACTGCACCTCGTCGCTGCGACGGTGATGATCCCCACCCTGGCGAGGAGCCTCCGCACCCGTACCGCTTGACGATCTCCTAGACAGGTCGCGGGCGATAGAGTCCCCGCGAAGAGGATCATGGTCCTCGTTGGTCGGCCATACCGGACGGACGCCGTCCCGCAGACGGCCACCCTCCAAGGAGCCATCGTGAATGACGAGGCAGCTGCCCTGGGGACCGTCACCTGGGTCCAGCAGACACTGGGGCGGCTCTCCCCCGCCGAGCGGCGTTCGCTGCTAGCACCATTGGCGCGGACCCATGTCCGAAACGCAATCGGCCGGCTCCGCATGTTCGTCCATCTCCACCCCGGACGCCACGCCTACCTTCCGGAGGGCCGACTGATCGCACCCGACACGGTCCTCACCAGGGCCGCGCGGCGAGTCGCCGAGCAGGCCCTGCCTCCCACGCTGTTCAACCACAGCTCCCGCACCTACCGCTTCGGCCGCGCGCTGGGAGAACTCGAGGGCATCGCCGTCGACACCGAGCTGTTGTTCGCCGCCGCAATGCTCCACGACACCGGACTCGTCGTCGATCCGCCCGCTGATGCCGACTTCACCCTTGCGTCCTCACGGCTGGCTCGCGACGTCGCTGAGGAGGTCGGACTGTCGCCGGCAGCCACCGAAGTCATGCAGACTGCGATCACCATGCACTACACGCCGGGAGTCGCCCTCACGGCCGGCCCCGAGGCCTACCTGCTCTCGGCGGGCGCAGCCGTCGACGTCGTCGGACTGCGGTCCTGGGATCTGCCCGCCGACACTTTGAAGGACGCAGTGCGCGACTACCCACGCGCCCAGTTCAAGACGTACTTCAGCGAGGCGTTTCGGGGCGAGGCTGCTCGGGTGCCACAAGGACGCGCGCAGCTCCTCAACCGCTACGGCGCATTCGCCGCCGCCATCAGGTTCGCTCCGTTCGCCGAGTGATCTCAGCAAGAAGCTCCTCACCCGCTCAGGCTTGCGCGATCGAGTCAGTAGCAGCCGTTCAGCTCCAGGGTGTCGAGCATCGCCCAGCACGAGGCGAGGTAGCCGTTGTCGCAGTAGGCGTTGAATATGGTCCAGCCGTCGTCACAGACGCTGGCGTTGGCCGGTCCGGCAGGGATGGCGAGAAGACCGGCTGTCGCCGCGGCCGTCGTCGCGCCCATAATCGCAAGCCTCATGGACAGTCTCTTAGTCATGTCGTCCTCCTTGGTTGCTCCGAGGCGGCCCCGACCACGCTGATAGCCAAGACGCGCACCTTGCGCCCAGTGTTCGGATCGGGCGTGGTGTCGGATTGGTCGCACGCCACGCTGGTCAACCCTGCGCCGAACCTCAGTCGACCTTGGCCGCTATCGCCTCGATCTCGACCAGCCACTCGGGCTCGAGTAGCTGTTGCACGACGACGGTTCGACAGGATCGGTGGTCGCCGAGGTGCTCTTTGATGAGCTCGACGTTTGCCGGGTCGTCGGCGGCGGATGCGAGGAAGAACCGAAGGGAGACGAGATCGTCGTAGCTCATGTCGGCCGCAGAGAGGAGGGTGCCAAGGTGCCGCCAGACCAGCCCGGCCTGTCCGGCGAAGTCGGGAGGCATGGTCGTGCCATCCGACTCGTACCCGTTGAGCCCGCTGATGAACAGCGTGCGGGCGCCGGGAGGCACCTCGACGGCATGGGCATAGCCGGCGTACGGCGGAAACACGCCGGTCGGGTTGTGCGAGATGATGTCAGCCACCCGGCGAATTCTGTCAGCGCTTGGGTCTTCGCTGCGACGAACTTTCGGGCGGTGGGCTAGAGATCGCGTTCGTAGGCCCACATGACCGGACCGCCGTCGCCTTCGGTACGGCGGAAGCCGGCC
>Ga0081455_10008237_pt1 | contig 10866 bp, 11 predicted proteins | sample TabmetS3T2R1_FD_70207 | JGI IMG/M metagenome (GOLD analysis project Ga0081455, IMG submission 70207) | Tabebuia heterophylla rhizosphere microbial communities from the University of Puerto Rico - S3T2R1 | ecosystem: Host-associated > Plants > Roots > Rhizosphere ... | reverse complement strand
CACGGGCTACATCGCCGACGCGATCTGCGAGCTCGGCCGCTTCGGCCAGAAGACCGGCGCGGGCTACTACAAGTACAATCTGCCCGACCGCACGCCGATCCCCGATCCCGAGGTCGAGAAGATCATCGAGGAGACGTCGAAGAAGCTCGGCATCACGCGCCGCGCCATCTCCGACCAGGAGATCCTCGAGCGCTGCTTCTATCCGATGGTCAACGAGGGCGCCAAGATCCTGGCCGAGGGCATGGCCCAGCGCTCGCTCGACATCGACGTGATCTGGGTCAACGGCTACGGCTGGCCGGTCTATCGCGGCGGCCCGATGTGGTGGGCCGACAACGTGGTGGGCCTAAAAGTCATCCACGACGCCCTGCTGAAATATCGCGACGCCTCGGGCGACCCGTTCTGGGAGCCGGCGCCGCTGCTCAAGAAGCTGGTGCAAGAGAACAAGAAGTTCTCTACCGTCTGATCAATTCGAACCGGAGGAAGTTCCCATGGCTGACGCCGTCATCGTCTCAACCGCCCGCACGCCGATCGGCAAGGCGTTCCGCGGCATCTTCAACGACACGCACGGCGCCGACATGGGCGCACACGTGATCAAGCACGCCGCCGAGCGCGCCAAGGTCGAGCTGGCCGAGGTCGAGGACGTGATCCTGGGCTGCGCCGCGCCGGAAGGCACCACCGGCTCCAACGTGGCGCGGGTCGCGGCAATCCGCGCCGGCGCGCCGGTCAGCGTGTCGGGCGTGACGGTCAACCGCTTCTGCTCGTCGGGCCTGCAGACCATCTCGATGGCGGCCCAGCGCGTGCTGGTCGACAAGGTGCCGGTGATGATCGCGGGCGGCCTCGAATCGGTGTCGCTGGTCCAGGGCCCGCCGGGCGGCAACAAGAACCGCCTGGTCAATCCCTGGGTGCAGGAGCACGTGCCCGGAATCTACCACGCGATGATCCAGACCGCCGACACGGTGGCGGAGCGCTACAAGATCAGCCGCGAGAAGCAGGACGAATATTCGCTGCAGAGCCAGCTGCGCACGGCGGCCGGCCAGCAGGCCGGCAAGTTCGACGACGAGATCGTGCCGATGGAGACCACGATGCTGGTCACCGACAAGAACACCCAGGAGGTGTCGAAGAAGACCACGCTGCTCACCAAGGACGAAGGCAACCGTCCCGACACCAACATGGCGGGCCTCAGCAAGCTCGAGCCGGTGCGCGGCCCCGACAAGTGGATCACCGCCGGCAATGCCAGCCAGCTCAGTGACGGCGCCTCGGCCGCCGTGATCATGAGCGACGCCGAAGCCGCCAAGCGCGGCCTGAAGCCGCTCGGCATCTACAAGGGCCTGGTGGTGGCCGGCTGCGAGCCCGACGAGATGGGCATCGGCCCGGTCTATGCCATCCCCAAGCTGCTCAAGCGCTTCGGGCTCAAGATGGACGACATCGACCTGTGGGAACTGAACGAGGCGTTCGCCGTCCAGGTGATCTACTGCCGCGACAAGCTCGGCATCCCCAACGACAAGCTCAACGTCAACGGCGGTTCGATCTCGATCGGCCATCCGTTCGGCATGACCGGCGCGCGCTGCACCGGCCACGCCCTGATCGAAGGCCGCCGGCGCAAGGCCAAGAACGTCGTCGTCACCATGTGCATCGGCGGCGGCATGGGCGCGGCCGGCCTGTTCGAGGTCGTGCACTAAGGCAGCCTTGCCTCATGGACGCAGCGTTCCGGCGCTGCGTCCGTCCTATCGATCCCGCCAGCGCGGCAGCTCCGTGCCGCGCAATGCCGCTTCGAGCAGCGGCAATCGATCATTGCCCCAGAACATCTGCCGGCCGACGAAGAAGGTCGGAACACCGAAAGCGCCGCGTTGCGCGGCCTCGTCGATCAGAGCCTCATGCCGGGCCCGGGTCTGGGGCGCTTCGAGGTCGCGCCGAAACGCCCCCTCCTCCAACCCGAGGCGCGCCGGCAAGGCGGCAATGGTCGACACGTCGATCGATGTCCCGTCGGCGAAGATGAGTTGCTGAAAGAGCCTGCAGCAGGCCACCAGCGCGCCCTGCCTGTCCGCGGCAAGACAAGCCAGCGCCGGCAGCGTCGGATCAACCTCGAAGGCGAGAGGCTCATGGAAGGGAATGCCATAGAGGGCGGCCCAGCCCCTGGCATCGTATTCTCGATAGGCTTGGTCGTACTGTCCTGGCCTCGCTCCCGGCCCCGTTTCGCCGCGAAATGGATTGTCACCATAACGGTCGATCAACACGCCGCTGGCAATGGGTTTCCAGACGAAACGGCAGCCGGTTTCCGCCTCGATCCGGTCGATCTGGCTCGCGGCGAGGTAGGAGTAGCGGCTGCCGAGGCCGAGGTAGAAATCGACGGTGGTCGTCATCCCCGAGATTCACATTTTGGCAAAAATTTGGTATATTGCGCATCCCTCTTGGTGAAATTGAACACGGCCTCACCATCATGAGCGCTCAGGAAAAAATCAACGAACTCATCGCCTTCGTCGCCGGTTTGACCGATGTCGATCAGCGGCGCGCCTGCCTTGCGCAATTGGACCAGCTCCTGCTCGAAGAGCGCCCTGCGCCGCGGGAGACCCGGCCGCTGTCTCTGGCGGAGTCGATCGGCATCGATCCGGTGCCCGCGGGCCGGCCGGCCTAGGAGGACATTCCAGCCGTCCCGAGACAGACCGTGTGGCCTGCTCGTGACAAAGCTGTGTGTCCTGCGTGCGTCCACTTCCCGGCCCTAAAGACGCCGCCTATCGTCCCGACATTGGGATGCGGGTTTTCGGCGGCGAAAGCCCGTTGGGATGTGGAGTTCATCCATGGCTCTGGTGGATCAGGGAAGGTCTGCGGATCCGTATGGGTTGCCGGTGCGGCACTCGTACGTCGATACCGTCTGCAAATGGATCCTTCGGCTCGTGCTGCCGGCGGTGCTCGGCCTTGGCGGCTTGCTGTTCTATTGGGTGTGGATCGACGGCGAACGCACCATGGTCTTCTGGCGCGTGATCGGCATGATCCCGCTCACCGTCTCTTTCGCCGCAATCGCTATCTGGGCGTTGCAGGCCTGGCTGCCACCAGTCGAGGCCGATCACCGCGAACCCGAATTCACATTGACCCGCGAGCGGCGCCCCGTGCGCCGACGCAGGCCGCCGCGGCAGCCGCCCACCCTCATCGACTATTCCGCCTCAGATCCTCCTCGTCCTTCCACATCATGAACTGCGGCCCGAGGTCGGCGATCTTGGGCGCGCCGATCTGTGCCTGGGTGAGGTCGATCTCGCGCCGGAAGATTTGCAACGCCTTCGTTGCCCCCGCCGTGCCGCCGGCTGCCACACCATAGAGCGTCGGCCGACCAACAAAGCAGAACTTGGCGCCGAGGCAGAGCGCCACGACCGCGTCCATGCCACGACGGATGCCGCCATCGAGCATCAGGGTCATCTTGTCCCCCACCGCGTCGCGGATGGTCGGCAGCACCTCGAGCGGTGACGGTGCAATGTCGAGCTGACGCGCACCGTGGTTCGAGACCATGATACCGTCGACGCCCAGCGAATGGGCGCGGACCGCATCGTCCGGGTGCATGATTCCCTTCAGCACGAAGTTGCCCTTCCACAGCTCGCGATAGCGCTCGACATGCTTCCAGGTCATCGGCGCGCGATTCTGCTCGGCAACGAAATCGGCCACCTTCTCTGCGCTGGCATTGGGTCCGGCGTATTTCGCCCAGTTGTTGAACATGGGCGTGCCGTGCTTCATCCACTCCATCATCCAGCCGGGATGCTGCAGCGCCTCCAACTTCGTCTCCCAGGTAAGCCTGAGCGGCCGGCCCCAGCCGTTGCGCACGTTGCGTTCGCGGTTTGAGCCTTCGGGCACGTCCACCGTGAAGACCAGGGTCTTCAGGCCCGCGTCGCCCACGCGCTTGATCATGTCCTCGGAGACGTTCTGGTTCTTGGCTGAATAAAGCTGATACCAGCCGTGATCAGGCGCCACCTTAGCGAGATCCTCGATCGAGGCAGTGCTGGTGCCCGACATGATGAAGGGCACATTGGCCTCGCGTGCCGCCTCTGCCAGCATCAGGTCTGCACCGCGGCGGAACAGACCGGCGATGCCGGTCGGCGCGATGCCGATCGGGCTCGAATAAGTACGACCAAACAGGGTCGTCGACTGGTCGCGGACAGAAACGTCAACCAGATATCGCGGCACGATACGGGCCTTGCGAAAGGCCTGTTCGTTGGTGACCAGGGCCACCTCATCGTCGGTGCCGCCTTCAATGAAGTCGTAGGCGATCTTGGGCAGCCGCTTCTTCGCAAGCTTGCGCAAATCGTCGATATTGACCACGCCGTTCATGCATCTTCTCCCATGGCGCAGATTTTGGCGTGCTTTGCCGCGGCGGGCCAGCGATGTTAGACGAGCCGCCATGCAGATCAGACACGCGCAGAAGGGTGACGAAGCGCCGCTCGCTCGTCTTCTCGAGGAACATGAGCATCACTACGGCAATTCCGTGCCGCATGGCGCGGGCACGCCGGGCGCGTCTTTCCTGATCTCACCCCCGCATGGCGGCCCGGTGTGCCTCGTAGCGGAGCTGGAAGGCAAGTTGCTGGGCTTCGCGGTCCTCAACCCCTACTTCCCGGGCCCCCATCTCAGCCATGGCCTTTTCCTGAAGGAGCTCTATGTCGCCGCCCATGCCCGCTCCGACGGCGTGGGCGAACGGCTGATCGACGCGATCCGCGAGCTTGCCCAGGAACGCGGGATCACGCGGGTCATCTGGACCACCGGCGAGCACAACGAGGATGCCCAGCGCTTCTACGATCGTCTCGGCATGCGGCGGATGAAGAAGGTCTACTACGTGATGGACCCCTAGCGACGTCAGGCCCCGATTGGCCCAACTCTGCTGTCATGTTTAACGCTGCTTCAACGAAAGATCGCCTTGACCCTGATCCTGCATCACTACGACTTCTCGAACTTCGCCGAAAAGGCGCGGTTGATGCTGGGCTTCAAGGGCCTTGCCTGGCAAGGGATCGAGCAGCCGCCGATCGCGCCCAAGCCCTACCTCACACCGCTCACCGGCGGTTATCGACGTATCCCCGTCCTGCAGGACGGGGCGGATCTCTGGTGCGACACACGCCTGATCGCGCGCGAGCTCGAGCGGCGTGTGCCTCAGCCGACTCTCTTCCCACCCAATACGAGCGGCACTGCGGAGGCAATCGCCTGGTGGGCAGAACATCAGTTCATGCGGCCGACGGCGCTCTATGTCTCCGGAATCAATGCCGACCATATGCCCGCGGGCCTGCACGAAGACCGGGCCCACATCCACGGCGTGCCTGCGCCCTCAATCGAGGCCGTGCGCGCGGCTGCGATACGCAACCGGCCGCTCGTACGACCTCAACTCAAATGGCTGGCCGACATGCTGGACGACGGACGCAGCCATCTCCTCGGCGAGCGGCCCTGCATCGCCGACTTTGCCTGCTATCACGTTGTCTGGTTCCTGCGCGGCCGCAGGATCGATTGCCGGGCGGAGCTCGATCCCTACCCCAAGCTAATCGCCTGGCGCGATCGGATGGCGGCCATTGGCCATGGCCAGCGTATCGATGTGGCGCCAGACGAGGGCCTTGCTGTCGCGCGAGCCTCGACCCCCGTCACGCCTCGCTCCTCGGACCCGCAGGAGGGCGATCCGAAGCCCGGCGAACGCGCCCGCGTCCGCGCTTCGGACAATGCGAAGGACTGGGTCGAAGGCGAAGTGTCGTTCATCGATGCCGACGAGATTTCGTTGCTGCGCTCAGATCCGGAAGTCGGCGAGGTCGCAATCCATTTTCCGCGGCTGGGCTACGATTGGCGGCGCATGAAGTGACGTCTCGCCTCCGGAGCAGGTCGACGATGATCGAGAGAGTGCCGAGCGAAACTCGGCGGATCAACCGCTGTCAGTCGGCGATCATTTCTCCGGAGCCACCAAGCTCGGCGGGAAAGTCCTTGAGCTTGGGCAGACCATCGTTCATGGGCAGCACGGTCTCGGCGTAGTTGACATGAACACCGGGCTTGAAGGCGAGTTCGGGAAGGGTCGCGGCGAAAACGTCGACCAGGCCGAGCGGTGGATGGAGGGTCATCACGTGACCGCCGCACTTCCTGCAATATTTTCGCTGGCTGATTGGAGTCTTCTGGAAAGTCGCGACGCTTTCAGTACCGGCGGTGATCCACACGGCTTCCGGATTCCACAAAGTGAAAGCGTTGACCGGGCTTCCTGACCAGGATCGGCAGGACCGGCAATGGCAATAGCCCATCGCCTCGGGTTTTCCGACGACCTGAAGCTGAACCGCACCGCAGAAGCAGCTGCCAGCAAGACGCATGGCGTTCTCCTTTTCATTCGGGCCGGCGCAGGCAACGCAGAGGTTGTGCAGCAGAAACCGGTCATTGGGGGCTTGGCGCGCGCAACCTGCCCATGGCATTACCGGCAGTCACGCCGGTATTACTCGACCCTCGGCTGCAAAATTGCAGGTCGAAAAACGAAGGTCTCGCCACCATGAATTGGGACGATCTCCGGATCATCGCCGCCGTCCGCGACGAGGGCACCTATGCCGCCGCCAGCGTGCGGCTGCGGATCGACGAAACCACCGTCGCCCGGCGCGTCGCACGACTCCAGGCATCGCTCGGCGTCGCCCTGTTCAATGCCGTCGATGGCACACGCAAGCCGACCGCCCACTGCGACGCAGTTCTCTCGCATGTGAATGCGATCGCCCGCCACATCGCCGACATCGGCAGTGTTGGTAAAGCCGTGCGTGGGCCGACCGGCAAGATCAGGCTTGCCTCGACCAGCTCGATCGCCGAACAGATCCTGTCGCCGCATGCCGCACGGTTGTTGAGCGACAATCCGGGATTGAGTCTCGAGTTCATGACCTCCCCGGGAAACGTCAATTTTTCCCGCTGGGAAGCCGATCTCGCGATCCGGTTGCGCAAGCCCGACAAAGGCGACTTCACGATTACCAAGCTCGTGGATATGCGGCTCTACCTCTTCGAACCGGCCGTGCGTCGTAACACGATTGACGGCCCGATCGTTTGTCGCCTGCCGGAGGAGCTCGACCACACGCCCGATGCGCGATACCTCGCGGCCAAGGGACTCGACGTCAAGGCCCGCTGCAAAACGGGCGACTATCGTGTGATGCGCGAGCTGATCAAGAGTCGCACCGCCACCGGCATCCTGCCGGACTATCTGTGCGGCGATCTCCTGAAGGAACGAAAGTTGCAGATCACACCACTGCCGACGCGACGCGATGTTTGGCTTCTGGTGCAGAACCACCTCAGGCGCGATCCCGCGGCCCGCGTGGTGATCGAATGGGTACGTGATTGCTTCGCCAAGGCCTGGCCGACGGAGCTGTGAGCCCAGCTATTCTTTATTCGCGGCCAGGACAGCAGCAATCGATCGTGCCGCAAGCTCATTTCCGCGCGCGGTGAAGTGGTACTGCACATAGTAAGCCTCCGGGTCGCGCCCCACGCCTTCGCTCTGGAACGGCGCCAGGCCGTCGAGCGTCGGCAGGCCTGCTTTGGAGGCGCAGCCGAGTACGCCTGCGACAAGACCATGCTCCGCTGCCGCACCGACCGGGTCGGACCAGCCCGGATATTGCGGCAGGGCAACCACCAGAGCCTTTACGTTGTTGCGCCGGACCAGAGCGGCGAAGCGATCCATGAGCCGGCAGGAGATGAGACCCGCATCGACGCCGGTGCTGACCGTGTCGCCATACCAGAGTTCAGTGGCGCCCAGGCGCGTCATGACGACATCCAGCAGGTAGGAGTAACCCAGCACGTTGCGCGTAGCCGCGAGCCATGGCGAGTTGGGCGTCGTCGGTACCGGCACGTTGCGCAGAGCAAGACCTGCGCCATCCGGAACGAAATAGGGCTTTCCCTTCGAATCGCGCACCGAAAGCCCCGTGCGGTTGACGTCGTCGGCGATGAAGGCCAGCACCGCGGTCTGCGGCTTGAGCTGAGGGACGAGCCGCTCGGCCCTCAGCACCATCTGATCGATGCCGTAACCCCGCACGCCGGCATTGAGCACGCGCCGTCCGGTCAAACGTTCCAGGTAAGCCGGCCAGGTGTCGTCGTTGCCGACGGCAAATCCCTCGGTGAAGGAGTCGCCGAGGGCCAAAATAAGAGAGCCAGTCGCCGGGGAGCGGTCGAGATCGTGTTCCCGCATCCCTTCGCGTGACACCGAAAAAGGCTGTCCCGCGAGCGTTCCGGAGGCTCCAGGAATCGGTTCCCAACCTAAGTCAGGATCGTAGGCGATCTGATGCTCCCAAACGACCCGCTTCGTCACTTCGTGGATATAGTTGGGATAGCGCCACAGCGATGCCGACGGATCGACAATCCGCGCAACGATCTCACCGATCAGGAGGCACACGACGATCGTGGCGCAGGAAAGAGCGAGGCCACCTGCGAGCGACGGCGGACGACGACGGGGCGCCTCACTCATTTGGTTGCGAACCGCGCGATTCCCAATCCATCGATCGGCACGTTGGTGGCACCGGTCGCAATGAGCTCGGCCATCATCGCTCCGGTACCTGGGCCGAGTTGGAAGCCATGCGCCGAAAAGCCGAACTGATGGTAGACGCCTTCCGAGGTCGAGCTGGGACCGACGACGGGAATCTCGTCGGGCATGCGCGCTTCGATGCCGGCCCAGGCGCGCACGATGGTCGCTTCGCGCATGATCGGGAAGAGCTCCCACACCGTACGCGCCGAGATGGCGAGTTTCTCCCAATCGAGCACGGTGCGGTTCTGATCGCGGAACGGCGTCGCGCGATGACCGCCGCCGATCACCACCGTGCCGTTGCCGGTTTGTTTGAACGAGAGCTTGCGGCTGCGCAGGATGACGACCGGCTCGATGAAGGCCGGCACGCGGCTGGTGACCATCAGCATCGGCGCAATCACCTCGAGCGGCACCGGTTCGCTGAGCATGGCCGCGATCCTGTCGGCCCAAGCGCCGGCGGCGTTCACCACCTTGGGCGCCTCGATCGGGCCGGCACTGGTCTCGACGCGCCACGTCTTGTCGATGCGAGAAAGGCCGGTGACGGTCGTTCCTTCCATCACCTCGGCGCCCTTCTCGATCGCGCGCTTGCGGAAGGCCTGCGTGGTGCGAAAAGGATCGGCTGCGCCATCGCGTCGTGACACGACACCGCCCGGACAGTGGTCCGAAACCGCCGGCACCAGCCGCTTCAGCTCCGCGCGATCGATCAACTCCTCATGCGTGAAGCCTTTCAGCCGCAGATCGTCGACGCGCGCCTGGAAGTCCGCAAATTCGGCCTCGCTCTCCGCCACCAGCACGGTCCCGTGGCTCGCAAAGCCGCAATCGTCGCCGACCAGCTCCTCGATGTGCTCCCAGATCGCCATGGAGGAGATCGAGAGCGGGATCTCGGCGATGTCGCGCGCAAGCTGGCGCACGCCACCGGCATTCACGCCCGACGCATGGCGGCCGGCATAGTCCTTCTCCACCAGGATCGGCTTGAGGCCACGCAGCGCGAGATGCAGTGCCGTCGCGCAGCCGTGCAGGCCGCCGCCGATCACGACCACATCCGCGGTGCGCGCCATCCTACCGCTCCACCGCCTTACGCTCGGCCTCGCTGATCGGCAGTGAAGCGAGCTCGGCAAGCGTGATGGGCTTCACCGGCGGGCGCAGGCGATAGTAACCGACATCGGCCGGCCGCGTGTGGCGCTGGGCGGCGATCAGCTCCGTGACAGTGAGGCCGCAGAGCCTTCCCTGGCAGGGCCCCATGCCGCAGCGCAGGAAAGCCTTCATCTGGTTTGGGCCCTCGCAACCGATGGCGGCCATGTCGCGGATCTGTTTGGCCGTCACCTCCTCGCAGCGGCAGGCGATCGTCTCGCCATCCGGCAGCCGGAAAGCCTCGGCCGGCCGATAGAGTGTGTCGAGAAAGCCTCGGCCCAGCTCTTCGCGTTGCAGTTTTTGGCGCACGCTCTGCGGATCGGGCACGGAAGCGCTGGGCTTCAAGGCGCGTACCGCCGCAATGGCAGCGATCCGGCCACGCTCTGCCGCCGCCGTGCCCCCCGCGATCCCCGCACCATCACCGGCGATCGCGATGCCGGGCACGGAGCTGCCGAAGTCGACATCGAGCACAGGTTCGAAGCAGAGCTGCCGCTCATTCCAGCGGTGTGCGACACCTGCCGCATTGGCGAGATTCACATTGGGCACGACGCCCTGGTGCAACAGCAGCACATCGGCCCGACGACGATGGTCCTTCCCGGCCGACTGATACTCGACTTCCTGCAGCTTGCCCTCACCGCGTGCCGACAGACTCTCGATCGGGATCACCGCCACCTTGGCCCTCACCTCGCGCAAAAGAGCCAAGCCCTTGGACCAGTAGGGCGACAGGAGGAAATCGGGGAGATGCGGCACGGCCCGCAGCCAGTTGATACGCGACGTCGTGTCGAGGATCGCTTCGATCCTCGCACCCGCGCGCAGCATCTGCGCGGCCAGCAGCCATAGCAACGGGCCGCAGCCGGCAAGGAGGACGCGACCGTCCGGCACCAGCCCGTGCGCCTTGAGGGCCGTTTGTGCAGCACCTGCGGTCATCACGCCGGGCAAGGTCCAGCCGGGAATGGGAAAGGGCCGCTCCAGTGATCCGGTGGCGATGATCACGCGCCGCGCCTCGATCATGCGCGCCTTGCCCGCGATCGACACACCGACCTGTCGCGTCGGATCGAGGCTCCAGACCGTGGCGCCGGTCACGATCAACGCTCCGCTGGCCTTCGCTTCGGCCGCAAGCTCCGCGCCTGCCCAATAATCCTCGCCCAGCACCGCGCGATTCTTGATCGGTGTCGAGGTGATGCCTCGATAGATCTGGCCCCCGACGCCCGGGTTCTCGTCGAACAGCACGGTCGATACACCGGCGCGCGCGGCCAGGGCTG
>Ga0081455_10008236_pt1 | contig 10866 bp, 9 predicted proteins | sample TabmetS3T2R1_FD_70207 | JGI IMG/M metagenome (GOLD analysis project Ga0081455, IMG submission 70207) | Tabebuia heterophylla rhizosphere microbial communities from the University of Puerto Rico - S3T2R1 | ecosystem: Host-associated > Plants > Roots > Rhizosphere ... | reverse complement strand
CAACCCTCTCCCCAAACGGGGAGAGGGAGCACACCGAGATCGTTGCGCTTTTGTCGTCACTGATCGTGACACTGCTCTGACGGGAGGGTGAGGGACGTGGAAAAGCCGGGACTGATTGTTGCGCCACTCACTCCCTTTACCGCCGACCTCGATGTCGACGAGCCCGCGCTGCGGCGCGAGATCGATTATGTGGTGAGGGACGCCACCATGGTGGTGGCGGCCGGCGTGGAGACCCAGGAATACACCTATCTCAGCCTCGAACAACGCAAGGCGCTCATCCGCCACACCATCGAATGCGTCGATCAGCGCGTGCCGGTCATGGCCGGAATTTCGCATCCCTCCTTCAAGACCGCGATCGAACTGGCGCACTTTGCGGAAAAGCTCGGCGCAGGCGCCGTGCAATTGCTGGCGCCGCTGCGCCCCTTTGCTGGAGCGCCCTCCCAGGCCGAGCTGACCGCCTATTTCGCGGCGGTTGCGCGTGAGACCTCCCTGCCGATCGCGCTCTATCTCAATCCCGGACCAGGCGCCGACGTCTCCATTGCGGATACGATCGTGCTTGCCAAACTGCCGAGCGTGCATCTCATCAAGGAGAGCTCGCGCGATCTCGCGCGCGTCTCCCGCCTGATCGTCGAGATCGACCGCGCGGGCCATGCCCGCTATTTCACGACCATGCAAATGCTGCTCGCCACGCTCGAGCTAGGCGGCTCGGGCGCGACCATGCCGCCACCGGCAGCTGAGATCGCGCGGCATATCATCGATGCGTTCGTGGCCAAAGACCATGAACGCGCCGCAACATTGCAACTGCAGTTCGCGCTGTTCCCATCGAAATGGATGCATCGCGGGCTCGCCCCCGTCATGAAGGCGGCGATGAAGTTGATTGGCGTGCCCGTCGGAGAACCCTATCCGCCCTATGGCTCGCTCAGCGACGACGAACTCGACGCATTGGCTGCTGTCCTGCGCGCGAGCGTGCTCGGCGAACGATTTTCCGTCACGGCAGCGGCTTGAAAGGACGTAGTCCCCTTATCGACTCCCGCCGGTGAACGCGGCAGGGCGGACGCTCGCTGCGGGCAGGCAGCTCGCGAAACGCTCAAGGGCCGTTTCCGGCAGGACCGCGATCACCGCGCCGGCTTGAGAAAAGTCCTGCAAGGCTTGGACGCGGGCTTCCGGAAGCCCGACACATCCAGCCGTTCCGACGTCGGGTGCACTCCAAAGATGAATGAGGATGCATGAGCCGCGTCGAGTCGCGCGGTCGCTCGGATACTTTATAAAGAGGCCGCTGCGGTAGACCGAACTGCTGGCCATGTCATCGGCCTCCACCGAACCGATCTCCGAGCGCTTTGTGATCGTGTTGTAAAAAGGTGAGGCGGGATCCTCTACACAGACCGTTTCTCCAGCCTTAAGTTCAATGTAGCCGGGTCGTCTTGAAGGGCCAAAACCGAAGCTCGCTCCGATACGGAAGAAACCTGCTGGCGTCCGCTCGTCGCCTTCGAATTTCTCCGGTTCCTCACCCTCCTTGAAGTCGAGGAAGGGGTAGCCCCAGCCCAGGCCGGCTTTGCCGACGACAGCCGGTTCGGCCTCGCTGACGCGCTTCCAAGGCTTGTGCGGCGACCGGCGCGCGAAGAGCTGCATCGTTGCGAGCGCCGTGTCCATGGATGGCGTCGTGACCAACACCAGCCGCGATGCCTGCGCGATGGGTCGAGGACAGGTCTGCGCGTAGACCGGCGCGACTAGCATTGCCGTCGCGGCGAATATCAAACCGCTGAGTTTAGGCATCGTTCCCCCACGCGTTCGCAGCCAAGAATGCAAAGGCAAATCCTGCCTCGGTCAGGACCGGGAGTTACCTGAATTTGACGCTCGATATGGCCAAGAATGAGACGGCGATCGTGAACGCGGTGTTTACTGCGCGGCCCTGATGCCAAGCGTCCGAGCGATGTCCGCAAGCTTGTCGCGCTGCTCTTTGATGCTGTCGGCGAACTCGGCGGGTCCGCGCACGTCGACAACCTGTCCGGTTGCCGCCAGCCGCGTTGCGATGGTGGGATCGGCCGCGACCACGCTGCGGATATCGGCGGCGATGCTTTCGCGCAGCGCATCCGGCGTTCCGCGCGGAGCGAACAGGCCGATCAAACCGTCGAGCCCGAGGAACGGGAATCCAGCCTCGGCGACGGTCGGAATTCCCGGCGCGATCCCGACCCGCTTGCGGCTGGTCACCGCGAGCACCTTGAGTTTGCCGGCCTCGATCAGCCCGCGCATGCTTGCGTATGACGACATCAGCAGCTGGATCCGTCCTTCGGCGAGATCGTTCGGCGCTTGCATGATGTCGCGATACGGCACCTTGGTCACCTGCAAGTTCATGGTCTTGAGAAATCCGCTCAATATGAAATCGGAATTGCCGGGAGCGGCCGCCGCGTTGAGCGTTCCCGGCTGGGCTCGCGCCATGGCCACGAAGTCGCCCACCGATCCGAGCTTGAGCGATGCCGGCGACGACAGCGCCACCACGATGACCGTGACGGTCGTGATCGGCAGGAGGTCGCGCTGCGGATCATAGGGCAGCTTGTCCTGCGTATAGGGATGGGCGGTGAAGGTGGAGGTCGGGACGAACAACAGCGTGTGGTCGTCGTTGGCGCTGGTGAAGGTGTTGATCGCCACGATGCCGTCGCCGCCGGGGCGATTCTCGACCACGACCGGCTTGCCCCAGCGGGCGGCGAGAGGTTCCGCGAGCATACGGGCCGTGATATCGACGCCGGCGCTGGGACCGAACGGCAGGATGAACCGCACCGTGCGCTGCGGATAGCTCTGCCCCGAGGCCGGCGCAAGGCCGTGCCAGATGGCCACCAGCGCGACAGCCGCAAACAGCATCAATCGCGACATCGTGACCTTTCCCGGCCGATCGAGGGCCGACGCTATCACCGGCGGTGGCAGCGCGCGACGGTGTTGGCTGCGGCGGTTTGGCCGGGGAATATGGTCGGGTTTGGAATGGCGGGTTAGCGCACGCCGCCGACGTTGACCACCGGACCGGTGTAGTGCTCGAAGCGCTTGCGCAGTTCGATGAGCTGCGTCTCGTTGGTCAGGAAGTCGCGATAGTCGTTCACCACTTTGTAGGAGAAGATTGGTTTGTAGCTTGCCGGCGGCGGGACGTCGCGCCTGGCAGACCAGGTGCCGGTCGTGGCCTGCTGCTCCGGTTCGAGCAGCCAGCTCATGAACAGCCGGGCTGCGTTGGGATGCGGAGCCTTGTTGAAGACCGCGCCAGTCAGCGGCCAGATCGGCGTCGCATCCACGGTCGAGAAATGCGAAGCCACCAGCTTGCCCTCCTTTTTCATCGGCTCGGTAATATTGAAGATCGAATCGATGGCGACGAAGTTTTGGCCCGAGGCGATGCTGCGCTGCTGGCCGAGATGACCCTGGATGAAGTTCGGCTTGTTGGACATGTACTTGTCCATCCAGTCCCAGCCGTATTTCTGCACCACGTGGTGGAACAGCCACAGCGTGGCGTCGTCGTCGGCCGGATAGGGCGTCACCGCCTTGCCGCGGAATTGCGGTTTGAGAAAATCGAGCGCGGAGTTGGGCACGTCGGCCGGACTGACGTGCTCCGTGTTGATCATGTACGGCATGGCGATCACCATGGTGCCGTAGAACGCGCCGCCCGGGTCCTTGAAGCTCGCGTCGATGGCGTCGAAGCCCTCCGGCTTGTAGTTCAGGAGCTGACCTTGCGCCTTCCAGCGCACGAAGTCGTGCAAGGTCTGGAAGATCGCCGCGTCGACCGCGAGCTTGCCGTCCTTGAGCTGCTGGTCGATTTTTTTGTCGAGCACGTTGGAGAAGCCGCCAGTGATCGAGACCTTGATGCCGGGATAACGCTGCTCGAAGATTTTCGCCTTTGCCTCCCAGGGCGCGGTTGGCCCTCCGACATAGAATACGAAGGCCCCTTCGGATTTGGCCTCGGCATAAAGCTGCGACTGGGCGCGGACGGGTAGAGTGGTTGCGGCGATGAGGCTGGACAGGCCGAGCGCCGTCGCAACAAAGCGGAGCGTGAGCGAGAGCATGAGCATTTCCCAGCGGGACCAGGTTTACTGCAGCGGCGTTCCGGCCGATCAACAGCCGAAGCCTATCACCGGCGGCGAGGCGGCGCGACGGCGTTGGCCTGGCCGGGGAAGCCGGAAACCCTCGCTTCAGTTCGCGGCACACGAAGGGACAAGACGATGACGATGGTATTTGCCGGATCATGCGCGCTTCGGCTTGCAACCCTGATCGCCGCAAACATCAAGCCTATGGCGAAGCGAGGAAAGGCCCTCCTCAACGCGATCGATCCGCATTGCTGAGCGGGCGCCATGCAGGCCAGTTCCCGACATTGGCCGTTGCGCCTGCCGTTCTACTACGGCTGGCTCATCGTCGGCATCGCGTTCGTGACGATGGCCATCGGCGTGACAACGCGGACGGCATTTTCGCTGCTGATGCCGCCGCTCATCGATGAGTTCGGCTGGGATCGGGGCCTCGTCGCCGGAGCTTTCTCGTTTGGCTTCCTCGTCTCGGCGCTCTTGAGCCCGCTCGCCGGACGCGTGTTGGATGCGCGCGGTCCTCGCGTCGTGATCCTGACCGGCATCCTGGTGATGACGGCCGGCCTATGGCTCGCCTTATCCATCGAACGGCCATGGCATCTTTACGCGACCTTGGGTGTGTTGGTCGGAGGCGGCGCCAACTTGATGACCTATACGACGCACTCGCAGTTTCTGCCGAACTGGTTCGTGCGTCGGCGTGGTCTTGCCATCAGCATTGCATTCGCCGGTGTTGGAGTTGGCGCCATAGTCCTGCTGCCGTGGCTGCAGTCGATCATCGTGACCGATGGTTGGCGCACGTCGTGCTGGACCATGGGGTTGCTCGCAATTTTCCTGCTGGGTCCACTGAATCTCCTCGTTCGCAAGAGGCCGGAAGACATCGGATTGCTGCCTGACGGCGCATCACAGATAGCATCGGCAGCCGACAAGCGTGCTTCGAACATCGTCGATCCCGCTTGGGCCGCGATCGAATGGACGCTGGCGCGGGCCGCGCGCACCGGCCGCTTCTGGTGGATCGTGCTCGGTTACTTCTGCGCCCTCATCGCGTGGTACGCCGTGCAGGTCCACCAGACGAAGTACCTCGTCGAGATCGGGTTCACGCCGTTCGTGGCGGCTTGGGCTCTCGGAATCGTCAGCGTGGTCGGCATTCCTGGGCAGATCATTCTCGGGGCGTTGTCGGACCGGTTTGGCCGGGAGTGGACGTGGACGGCCGGGTGCGCGGGTTTCGCGATTTGCTATTTGGCGCTGATCGCGCTCGAACAATCCCCGTCCAACGTGCTGCTCTACGTGATGGTGATCAGCCAGGGCTTTCTCGGCTACGCGCTGACATCGGTGATGGGGCCGATCGTGGCAGAAATCTTCGAAGGCCCGCACTTCGGCTCGATCTTCGGTACGATCACGGTCGCACTGATCGGCGGCTGCCGGACCATGGATCACGGGGATCATTCACGACGCCACGGGCAGTTACTCGCTGGCCTTTCTGCTGGTGATCGCGTGTTGCGTCGTTTCCGCGGCAGCGATCTGGATTGCGGCGCCGCGCAAGGTTCGCCTGGTGGCTGGGCGGATACCAGGCAGGTGACCGCAGCGGATGTCCGCTTTCCAGCACCGGCGGGCGCGTGGGTTGGCACAATTCGCCACCGCCGCTCTTTCCTCGGTAGCAAAGCGGCGTGCTACCGCGTGGGCGTGCCAATCGCGACCGGCCGCACCGGCGAGCCGGCAGCTCCCTGCGCGCGCAGCGGCAAGATCATCGTGCACGACAACCACACTTTATCCTTGGCAAGCGCTCCGAGATTCGCGTTCTGGATTTGGTAGATACCAAATTGGGTGAGGTTGACATGGTGGATCGCAAACGGCAGGCCTTCGGGCGCGCCTGGCGGGGGCGGAGCCTTCCCCTCCAGGAAACCCTCGGCCACCGGATCCGTGAACGGATTGTCGAGCGCAACCAGTACGACCTGTTTCTCCGCGATGTACTTGGCTGCGTCATAAGAGAGGCCCGGACCTTTGGTGTAATAGAATTTCTCCGTGTCAGGGTCTTTCCAATTATCGCCCCAGCCGGTGTAGATGTAGACCACGTCGCCAGGCATGAGGCCGCGCCGCTCAAGGCCCTGCGCTTTCAGCATCGCCTCGATGTCCGCCGCGGCGACGACTTGGCCCGCCTGCATTGTGCCTCCACGGCCAAGATAACTCTTGGCGTCGAGCAGCACCGCGGTCGTGATGATCGGCGGCACCTTCTCGATGCCAAGCTTTAGCAACGGAGAGTCGGAGGTCGGTTTCACGTCGGCTTGCTTGTAGTTGCCGTAATACTGTGCCGAGGCGGCCGGGAACGCGGTCTTGCCGTCCCATACCTCCGGCAGCACCGCGAAGTGGCCGATCGCATCCATCTGCGTGCCCTGCGCCGCGGGCTCGCCGCTCACAGTCTCCTCGCCGTTGAAGGCGTGCCTCGTACCGGCGACGCCCACCGTCGGCCGATATCTTTCCCGCAGCGGCACGCCGAACGGCGATTGCGGCATCGTGTTCGAGCGTAGATGTGAAAGCTCGTAGGACTTCGCCGTGGGATCGGCCAGATAGGTTGCGCAGCGTTGCCAGGTACTAGGCCCAAGCGTGTTTGCCATCCCGATTTCGTCGCCGGGCGGCCAAACCGGGCGCGGAATGTCAGTCTGCGCCTCGGCGGCAATGATCGCTGCGCCCGCGGCCGCCAGCGCACAGACAAGTCGCAGAAAGATCATGAGTTGTGTCCTCTTTTCTTCGTGATTATGTGCCCAAACGAATTCCCTCGCAAATACACATCCTGACATGGATTAAACCGCGATTGGCGCGGTTTATACCCTCCGGGTGCACAGTGCGAGCATCCGAACATTCGCCTGCCTGACGAGCGAAGCTGTGTGTTGCGCCCGCGATGCGAGTGAGCCAAGCGGGAGATGTCGCGGTCGGGCGGACTGCACAACGAGCGAAAAATCGCGCGCCATCATTGGGAGGAAAGAACATGGCAAGGGTGTTATTTGCGTCGATAGCCGCAGTGGTCCTGGCGACAATTGCGAGCCCCGGTTGGTCGCAGGCGCCGGCGCAGCCTACCGCTCCGAGCGCCCAGCCCGGCGCGCCGGCCGCGCAACCGTCACGCCCGCAAATCGAGACAAGAAAGGTCGAGGGCACGGAGAACGTCTACATCTTCCGCAACGGCAATCATCAAGCGATGTTCATTGTCACGCCCGAAGGCGTGATCGCCACGGATCCTGTCGCCTATGGCCGCCCGACGGGCGGGCAGCAATACATCGACGAAATCAAGAAGGTGACGCAGGCGCCGATCCGTTACCTGATCTACAGCCACCACCATTTCGACCACATCGCGGGCGGGAAGGCGTTCAAGGATGCTGGCGCTACCATTGTGGCGCACAAGCGCGCCAAGGAGCGGCTGGAAGTGCTGAAGGATCCGCACACGCCGCTTCCAGACGAGACCGTCGACGTCGACCGTACGATCACGCTCGGCGGCACGACGCTCGAACTGCGCTATGTCGGAGCGAACCATTCCGACTCGACGCTGGTCATGCGGCTGCCCAGGGAGAAGATCGTCTTCATCGTCGATCTCCTTCCGGTCGGCACGGTGCCGGGCAGGGGCATGATCGACTTCTATCCGCTGGAGGCCGAGCAATCGATCAAGCAAGTGCTCGCAATGGATTGGGACCGGCTGATTCCAGGCCATCCGGGTGTTGGCGGCCGCCTCGGCACCAAGCAGGACGCTCAGGACCAGCTGACGCTGCTACAAGAGGCTTCTGCCGAGATGAAGAAGCTCGGCCAAGACGGCAAATGCTGGGATGCGGCAGAGAAAGAGTTCAAGCTGCCGAACTACGCGACCTGGCCCGCCTATGAGCAGGGCCTGCCCTTCATCGCCCGGCGCTATTGCGCACTTTGGGGTAGGGGGACTTAGAATCGCACATCCTTGCGGCTCGCCCCTTCGGCGCCGGTTCTGCGACCGGAGCCACTTTGCGGCGAGACCGCGCGGTAATCGGCGCACGCATTGGCGCCTCGCGCAGGTTCATGGCGCTGCGTCAATTTGACAGCAACTGGGGTAAAGCGGACATCGTGTTCACCCCAAGACGCCTTGTTATTTGCCAGATCGTAACCATATTCAGGTGATCTACTGACATAGTTGGTGGCGAACGTGCCGGCCGGAGAGAAGGCGCGGCCACACCTTGTTCGGCTGCATTTCCGAGCGGCCCAAGCGAACGGCCACCATCATCGTTACCAAAGGAGTTCCGATATTGAGTATGAATACGGATGAGGCGCACCGCCGCGCCGAAGCGCTGTTCAAGAAGGAACAGCAACAGCGTGAGGCCCAGCAAGCAATGGCCGAATACCAGGCCGGGCTGAATGCGATGCGCGAAAAGACTGCGCGGTTGCGGGCACTTCGGCTGGCTCGCGACGCCGCCAATCCTGACAATCCCAAGAAGCCGCGTCCAGCCAAGCAAAAGGGCGCGGCGTAAGTTTCAGGACAAGCTCTGGGCCAACCGGTGGCAGCCGCTGCCGCGGCTTGGCCATTGCGGCACTGCCGCGATCAAATCGCGATCGCGGCGGCGTCCTTGTTATAGAGCCGCTTCCTTCGCTGCCGCAGGCGGACTCGCCGGTCGGTGATGACCTGGACGTTGCGGAAGTCGTTGCATCGCTCTCCGTGGGTGCCTACCGTAGACCGACACTCGATCTGTCAATCGTCCCGACATGCTCGGCGCGCGGCGAACGAGGAAGCAGCGAGGCTTCGTTAGCGGGGGAGTTGCCATGCCATTTGCCTGCTATTCACCTTGCCGGGTCATTACGGTCGCCCTCTTTTCGCTTGCCGCATTCGGTCCGGCCTTTGCTCAATCCGCGGCGCAGTGGCCGGATCGGCCGGTTCGGCTGCTGGTGACGGTGGGCGCTGGCGGCGCGGCCGACACGCTGTCGCGCAATCTGTCGAATGGGTTTTCGCAGTTCGCCAACGGGCAGCCGCTGATCGTGGAGAACCGGCCCGGGGCGGGTGGGACGATCGCCGCCGCCGCCGTGGCGCGCGAGAAGCCGGACGGGTACACGCTCTTCCTCGCGGAGGTCGGACCCAACGCCGTGTCCCACACACTCGCGGCCAAGCTACCCTACGATCCGCAGACCGCGTTCACGCCGATCGTCCATGCCGCCAACTTTCCGGCGGTTGTGCTGATCCGCCCGACGCTGCCCTACACCACATTGGCCGAATTCATAACCGCGGCGAAACAACAGCCGGGCAAGTTCAATTACGCATCGGCAGGCTTGGGCAATTGGACGCACCTGTTCATGGCCTATCTCAACAGCCTGGCGGGGATCGACCAGGTCAACGTGGTCTATCGCTCGGGCGCGGAGATGCTCACGGCACTGCTGCGCAACGAAGCCGATACCGCGATCATCACGGTCTCGACCTCGCTCGGGCAGATCAAGGAAGGTAAGATTCGCGCCCTTGCCGGCGCCTCGATGCGGCCGATGCCGCAGTTGCCGGAGACGCCGCCTGCAGGACAGACGATACCCGGCTTCGACGTCACGGTTTGGCACGGCATCGCCGCGCCGGCGGTTGTGCAGTTCGGTTTCAACTGCTTTGAGCAAATTGTTCTCCTCTTCCTCGTCGATGTACAGCTCGCTGTTGCGGGTGACGCGGAATGGCCACCAGCCCAGAATTGTCGTGCCGGGAAAGATGTCCGCCAGAAAGTGCCCGATCAAATCACCAAGGTAGACATAATCGCGCCGACCGTCCTTGCGCGGGAGTTGTACCAGGCGCGGCAGGATGGCGGGCATCTGCACCACCGCCATGTGCTTGAGCAGTTCGCGACCCTTTTTCATTTCCAATCGCACGATGAGATTGAGCGATTTGTTGAGCAGTTGCGGGAATGGGTGCGCGGGGTCAATCGCCAGCGGCGTCAGCACTGGTCTCACCTGTTGCCAGTAAAAAACTTCCAGCCAGGCACGGTCGCTCCGGCTCAATTCGGTGATCGGCAGGATCCGGATGCGATGCTGGACCAGGGCGAGCCGCAGGTCATTGCGCCAACAGGCGTACTGGTCCGTCACCATCTGGCGCACCCGGCGAATGATCGCCCGCAAGGTCTCCGTTGGCGTCAGCCCGTCGATGCTGCGTTCGGCCTGGCCACTTTCAATTTCCTGTTTCAGCCGCGCCACCCGGACCTCAAAAAACTCGTCCAAGTTGGAGCTGACGATGGTGAAGAACTTCAGGCGCTCCAGCAGCGGGTTGGAGGAATCCAGAGCCTCGTCGAGTACGCGCTGATTGAATTCCAGCCAGCTCAACTCGCGATTGATGAAATGTTCCGGCTTGAATTCCTGTTTGTTCACAGCACCGAAAGGATAGCGGTTATCTTGGGGAAGCGCGACCAAATCGGAAAGTTACAATCCGGTGACGGACTGTTCACCGTTCCAGCCTCGGAGTGAACAGCACACAGAAAATGCCCGGAAACATTGTGCCGACAGGTGGTTGCCGCTGTGAATAAGTCGTGAGCGGATTGTTACCAATTCCTCACCACACCTCCACCGGCCCCTTGGGCACGGGAATCTGGGAGCGTGTGGCTGCTGCGGGCTCGCGCATGAAGGAGGCAACCATTTCCGGCGGAGCGAAGCGCGGGAGCAACTCACCCCGTTCATCAAGGAATTGTTGCCGCCACTGCTGGTAATTCGTGAGTACTTCGTAAAACTCGACTCGGGTGGACACGTGCACCACCCGCTTGTTGAATTCATTGGCAGGACCGAATCGTTTTGCATACCACGGAGCCACCTTGCGGAACATCCGACAGCCGAGTTCTTCACCGAATACTTCCACCATCAA
>Ga0081455_10008235_pt1 | contig 10866 bp, 10 predicted proteins | sample TabmetS3T2R1_FD_70207 | JGI IMG/M metagenome (GOLD analysis project Ga0081455, IMG submission 70207) | Tabebuia heterophylla rhizosphere microbial communities from the University of Puerto Rico - S3T2R1 | ecosystem: Host-associated > Plants > Roots > Rhizosphere ... | reverse complement strand
GAGATCGATCAGATGGTGCGCGTCTTGCGCGAGCATGCGGCGCTGCCGCTCGGCGGCGACGAGGTCGAGCCGCCACCGGGCCTCGCTGCGTTCGACGGTCTCGTCGAGCGCCACCGCGCCGCGGGCCTGCGGGTGACGACGGCGGTAAGCGGCGAGCAGCGCCCGCTCCCGCCGGGCGTGGATCGTGGCGCCTACCGGATCCTGCAGGAGGCACTCACCAACGCCGCTCGTCACGGGGACGGCAGCGCGCAGGTGGAGCTCGCCTACCGCCGGGACGCGCTCGACGTCAGCGTTGCCAACCCGCTGCCGCGCACGCGTGCCGGCCATGCGGTCGGCGGCGGACACGGGGTCATCGGCATGCGCGAACGCGCGGCTCTGCTCGGCGGCAACCTCGAAGCCGGGCCACAGAACGGGCGCTTTCAGCTTCATGCATGGCTGCCGTTCTCGGGCAAGCCGGCATGACCCAGCGCGTGAAGGTCCTGATCGTCGACGACGACGCCCTGATGCGCGCCGGCCTGCGCGGCGTGCTGGCGAGTGACGAGGGAATCGAGCTCGTCGGGGAGGCCGACGACGGGCGCCAGGCGGCCTACCGCACCCGGCTGCTCGAGCCCGACGTCGTGGTGATGGACGTCCGCATGCCCGATCTCGACGGCATCTCCGCCACCCGGGAGGTGCTGGAGGCGTTCCCCGAGGTGAAGGTCGTGATCCTGACGACCTTCGAGCAGGACGACTACATCTTCGGCGCGCTCAGCGCCGGCGCCTCGGGATTCCTGCTCAAGCGCACCAGGCCCGAGGAGCTCATCGCCGGCATCCACGCGGTCGCCGCCGGCGACTCGCTCCTGTCCCCGTCCGTCACGCGCCGGGTGATCGACCGGATGGCACAGCAGCCGGCGGCGAACGTCTCCCTGGAGGAACGCCTCGAGGCGCTCACCCCGCGCGAGCGCGACGTGCTCGAGCACGTCGCCCGCGGTCTCTCTAACGGCGAGATCGCGAAGGCGCTCGTCATCGAGGAGTCCACTGTCAAGACCCACGTCAAGCGCATCCTCGGCAAGCTCCGGGCCCGCGACCGGGTTCAGGCGGTGATCTTCGCGTACGAGAGCGGCCTGACACGGCCGGGAGCCTCGCCGCGCGGGCGAGGCTAGTCGCCGCGACGGCGAGGGCCGGTTGAGCATGTCAGCCGACCCTCGCCCGAGGGCTCGGCCGCGGCCTGCCGAGCCTTCGCACGCCGACCGAGGTTGGCGCCGCGCGACGAAGACGGAGAGCTCGTTCGCGGGTGACGGCTCCATCAGGATTGCACTCGCACGCGCGTAGGGGAAGGGAGACAACTGGCGTCTGCGAGTGTGGCTAGCGCGACGTGCCTACGATGCCCGGGATGCGCGAGAGCCTTCTCGGCCTCTTCCGGCGGGAGCCGTCGGCTTCGACGGACGGCCTCGACGAGCTTCGGCTCGAGGCCCGCCGGGGCCGAGTGCTCGTCGAGGAGAGCCGCGAGATCGTCATCGTCCTCGACGGCGATGATCGGGTCGTCGCCGCAAGTCGCCGTGCCCGTGAGACGCTGCCGGGGCTTGCCGAAGGCGCAGCGCTCCCCGACGCGTTCCTCGCCGCCGACCCGATCCAGATCCCGTACGAGGTCGAGGGTCGGCGCGAGGTGCTCGTCTACGCGCGCGACACAGGCGACATGGCCGCGTACGAGGAGCTTCGCGCCGGGTTCACGGCCGCGGTCTCGCACGAGCTGCGCACCCCGCTCGCCCGCCTGCTCGCCCTGCTCGACACGGCCCTCCTGCCGGACGCCGACCCGCACGAGCTGGTGGAGCAGGCTCAGGCCGAAGTCGCGCAGATCCGGGAGCTCATCGACGACGTCCTCTTCCTATCCGAGCTCGAATCGGGCCACGAGGTCGTCGGGCTCGGCTCGACACAGGCCTTCCCGATCCTGGCCGAGGTGGCGGAGGGCCTCGCCGAGCAGGCTGCGCGGGCCGGCGTGGTCGTTCTCGTTGACGCCGACGAGGACGTCGAGCTGCCGCTCCGGCCGCGCATGATCCGGGTGATCGCGCAGAACCTCGCCGTGAACTCGATCCGCTACGCGGGCCCGGGCGCGCGGCTCACCCTGGGCGCGCGGCACGAGGACGACGGCGCCGCCTTGATCGCGTCGGACGACGGTGTCGGCGTCGCCGAGGAGGACCTCCCGCGGCTCTTCGAGCGCTTCTACCGCACCGACCGCGCTCGGGCCTCCCGCGGCACCGGGCTGGGGCTCGCGATCGTGAAGCACGTGGTCAGCTCCGCCGGCGGCGTGGTCGAGGCGTCGGGCGCCCGCGGGAAGGGCCTCACGATCCGCTGCTTCTTCCCCGCCTCGTAGGCCAGACGTAGCGGCTGGGCTCGCACCGTCCCGCCTCACGCTCCGAGCCCAAGTAACAGACTGTTACTTGGATCACACGGCCGAGCGCACGAGCCTGAGCTTGGCCCCGGGGCCCGGCTCCCGTTCGATCTCGTCCACGACCGTCACGTTGACGGGCAGGTACGCGCCTGCCTCCGACAACGCGTTCGCGACCGCGTCCCGGACCTCGTTCTCCAGTCCGGACCCGGCGTCCTCGCGTGGGACGATCCGGACGAGAAGCCCCTCAACGGCGTGCACGATCTGGAACTGCCGGACGCCGGGGACCCGCGCGAAGGGTGCCCGGAGCCGGTGGGGATGGACGCGCACCTCTCCGCACTCGCGGCCTGGAAGCGTGAGGATGTCGTCGCTGCGCCCGTCGACGCGGGCGAGCCGCAGCCACGGGCGTCCGCTCGGGTCGGGGCCGTCCGCGACCACGGCGGAGTCCGAGAGCTCGTAGCGAATCAGCGGCTGTGTCCGGTTCACGAGATTCGTGAGCAGGACCTTCGCGCCGGGCTCTCCCGGAGGGACGGGTCGGTCCGCGTCGTCCACGACCTCGACGATTGCCGAGTCCTCCCAGACGTGCATCCCGACGTTGTCGAGGGAGCCCGTCGCGATCGGCGGCGCTTCGGTGGCCGCGTAACCGTTCACCGGGGGGATTCCCCACGCCGCCTCGACCCGGGCCACCGTGTCCTCCGTCAGCACCTCGGATGTGGCGATGACGACGCGCGGCCGAATGTCGAGCCGCCCGTGCAGCTGCTCGTCCGCGAGGATGCCGAGGACGCCCGCGTACGCGAGCATCGCTTCCGGCTGGTAGCCGTTCAGCGAGGCCACCGTCTCCTCGAGCGGCGTCGCGACACTGAGCCCCGGAACACCCTCCCGCCCCACCTGGAAGGCGGCGAAGAGCTGCCGGGTGACGTGCAACGCGCTGGGCGCGCCGATGGCGACGAAGCGGGTCGTCGGCGTGACACCGACCCGCGCGAGCGCCGCGAGGCTGAGCGCGATCCAGTGCGCGAACTCGGCGGAGGAGTAGACGAAGATGCCGGGGACGCCGGACGTCCCGGCGGTGGCGAAGATCCGGTACTCGCCGAGGTAGAGGGCACCTTCCTCGGCGTCGGCGAGGAACGCCTCCAGGTCGCGTCGCCGAAGCCGCGGATCGGTGACGACGCGGTCGAAGTGCTCCATCAGCACCCGCTTCGACAGCGTCGGAAGCGACTCGAGGGCCTGGTCCGCGGCCCCGGCTCCCAGCGCCTCGCGGTAGAAGGGCGAGCGCTCGACGGTGTGGCGGAGGAAGCCCCGCAAGCGCTCACGCTGGTATGCGAGGAGCTGCTCGCGCGACCAGCGGTCGTGCTCGAGGATCTCCGCTGCGAGCGAGCGGATCGCGTCCAGGGACAGGGGATCGTGCGCCGCTGCGACGCTCATGTCGTGCTCCCTTCGTCGAGGGGGACGGCGGCCCCCCGGAGATACGCCGCAACCATTTCCTCGAAGACGGCCGCCCGCTGTGCGTCGGGCGCGAGGATCCAATCGGTGACCATGCCGCGCATCAGCGCGCTGTTTCCCCGCGCGATTTCCTTCGCCGGAAGCGTGTACGTGATGCCGTGGCGCCGTGCGGCCTTCTCGATCACCTCGGCGACGGCGTCGAAGAACCGCTCTCGGATGACTCGAAGTCGCTCGCGGAGCTCCGAATCGGTGGAGGCATGCGTGCCGAAGTCCGAGGTCAGCGTCCACCAGGCCGGCTCGCGCTCGTAGGAGTCGAGCATGTAGCGGGCGATCGAGCGGCTGACCTCCTCGAGGTCCTCCCCCTCGAAGATCAGCTCCGCGTACGCGCCGGTCCGCCGCGCGTAGTGCTCCTCGAGGAGCGCCAGGAAGAGATCATCCTTCCCGCGGAAGTTGGAGTAGACGGCGCCCTTCGTGTAGCCCGCCTCCGCCGCGATCTCGTCGAGCGAGGCCCCGTGGAAGCCCCGGCGGAGGAACACGCGGCGGGCGGCTGCGAGGAGATCGCCCCGCGTGCGGGCCTTCCGCTGGATCCTCGTTACTCGGGCAGTGGTCACTTGATACCGGCGGTATTCTAATACCGAGGGTATCTCAAATCAAGGGGTGGCAGTCTCGGCCCGGTTCACCACCTCGCAACCACTTCTTTACAGGGTTTCTTCCCACGCCGGAGGCCTATGCCGGGACACTCGCGCCAGTGAACCTGCGTGAAAGGAGAACAGTGGGAATTCGCCCTGCCTCCAGGTTGATCCTGCTAACCCTGGCGCTCGCCCTCTTGGCGGTCGGCGCTGCCGGCTGCGGCCGGGACGACGAGGATTCGGGCGGCGAGGCGGCCGCCGCCGAACAGACGACGGGCGAAACCGACGCGGCAGCCGAGGAGCTCTCCGGCAGCATCGCCGTCGACGGATCCAGCACGGTAGGGCCGCTCACGACTGCTGCCGCGGAGGCGTACCGCGGCGAGCAACCCGGCGTGAACATCGAGGTGGGCGTCTCCGGCACCGGCGGCGGCTTCGAGCGCTTCTGCGCGGGCGAGACGGACATCTCGAACGCCTCCCGGCCGATCGACGAGGAGGAGGAAGTCCCCCTCTGCCAGGAGGGCGGCATCGAGTACACCGAGTTCCAGGTCGGGGTGGACGCGCTCACCGTCGTGGTGAACACCGAGAACGACTGGGCCACCTGCCTGACGCTCGACCAGCTCAAGAAGATCTGGGAGCCGAAAGCCGAGGGCAAGGTCGACAACTGGAACCAGGTCGACCCGAGCTTCCCCGACCAGCAGCTCTCGCTGGCGGGCCCGGGCACCGACTCGGGCACGTTCGACTACTTCACCGACGAGGTGAACGGCGAGGAGGGCGCGAGCCGCTCCGACTACAACGCGAGCGAGGACGACAACGTCATCGTGCAGGCTGTGTCCGGCGATCCCGGCGGCCTCGGCTACTTCGGCTTCACCTACTTCGAGGAGAACGAGGATACGCTCAAGGCGCTCGAGATCGACGGCGGCGAGGGCTGCGTCGCGCCGAGCGTCGACACCGCCCGTGACGGGTCCTACACCCCGCTCTCGCGACCGCTCTTCATCTACGTGAAGAACGAGTCGCTCCAGCGGCCGGAGGTGCAGGGCTTCGTCGAGTACTTCCTCACGAACTCGATCCAGCTCGCCGAGGACGCCCTCTTCATCCCCATCCCGGACGAAACGGTGGACGAGAACATGTCGACGTTCGAGAGCGCGGTGGGCTCCAGATGATCGACCGGAAGTTGACCATCTAGCAAGGTCGTGGCGGCCCACGACACCACCGTAGGCGCGAAGCCGGTACCACTCCGGCTGCGCGCCGAAAAGCGGCGCTGGGGCGAGGTCGTCGTCAAGGGCGCCCTCGCCCTCTGCGCCATGGTCTCCGTCGCCACGACGCTCGGCATCGTGATCGCCCTGCTCGAGCCGTCCATCGAGTTCTTCCGTGAGGTCTCGGTCGTCGACTTCTTCTCGGGCGACCGCTGGGCGCCGCTCTTTACCCCGGCCTCGTTCGGTGTGCAGCCTCTCCTCGCCGGCACCTTGCTCGTCACGTTCTGGGCCTGCTTTGTCGCACTCCCTCTCGGCCTCGGCGCGGCCATCTACCTGAGCGAGTACGCGCGGCCGCGGGTTCGTCGCATCATCAAACCGGCGCTCGAGGTGCTCGCCGGCATCCCCACGGTCGTGTTCGGGTTCTTCGCGCTCACGTTCTTCACGCCGCTCCTCCAGGACATCGGGGTCGAGGTCAACACGTTCAACGTCTTGTCCGCAGGGCTCGTCATGGGGGTGATGCTCCTCCCGATCGTCGCCTCCATCTCGGAGGACGCGATGAGCGCCGTCCCGCAGGAGCTTCGCGACGGCGCCTACGGCCTCGGTGCCACGCGGCTGCAGGTGTCGACCCGCATCGTCGTGCCGGCTGCCGTTTCGGGGATCGTCGCGAGCTACGTCCTGGCGATTTCACGCGCGATCGGAGAGACGATGATCGTGCTCATCGCGGCCGGCGGCCTCGCGCAGATCACCGCCGATCCCCGGGAGCAGGCGCAGACGATGACCGCGTTCATCGGCGCGACCGGCCTCGGCGACGTCCCGACCGGGTCGATCGAGTACAAGACCATCTTCGCGGTCGGCCTCACGCTCTTCGTGATCACGTTCGCGATGAACATCATCTCCATCCGGCTGGTGCGGAAGTTCCGGGAGGTCTACGAGTGAGCGTCGCTCGCCTTCGGCTCGCTCCACACGCTCACCGGCCGCGGAGCGGCCAATGAGCGTCGGGGCGGCGAGGCTCGGGCCGAGCCCGCGCGGCGACAAGATCCGCGGAACCGGGTTTTACGTCGTGCTGCTCGTCTGCGTGAGCGTCGGCTTCGTGCTCCTGGGTGCGCTGCTCATCGACGTGATCCGCAAAGGGGTCGGCTACCTCGACCCGGTCCTCTTCACCGAGCCGAACTCGACGAACCCGGAGAAGGCCGGCGCGGGGCCGGCGATCCTCGGGACGATCTACATGATGTTCCTGCTGCTCGTGATGGTCGTCCCGCTCGGAGTCGGCACCGCCATCTACCTCGAGGAGTACGCGAACCGCGAGCGCTGGTACAACCGGCTCCTCGAGATCAACATCCAGAACCTGGCCGCCGTTCCTTCGATCGTCTACGGGATCCTGGGGCTCGCCTTCCTCGTACGCGGCCTCGGGCTCGGGCGCGTGCTCCTCGCGGGAGCGCTCATTCTCACCCTGCTCGTGCTCCCGACGGTGATCGTGGCCTCGAGGGAGGCGATCCGGGCGGTCCCCGACTCGATCCGGCAGGGGGCCTACGCCCTCGGCGCGACTCAGTGGCAGGTGGTCGCGCGCCAGGTGCTGCCGGCCGCGATCCCCGGGATCGCCACCGGGTCCATCCTCGCCCTTGCGCGCGCGATCGGGGAGACGGCGCCCCTTCTTCTCGTGGGCGCGCTCACGTACGTGGTCGTCAACCCGACCCTGCTCGGGTCGTTCACGGCCCTGCCCGTGCAGATCTACCAGTGGATCACACGGCCCCAGGACGAGTTCCGCCTCCTCGCCGCGGCGGGGATCATGGTTCTCCTCGCCATCCTGCTCACGATGAACGCGTTCGCGATCTGGCTCCGTAACCGCTACCAGAGACGATGGTGATGCCAGGAGCTCCTCTCACAATGAGGCTCTGTGCCGCCGGGCCGCGCTGGACGGCGCGATGCGGCGTCCTCAGTCGCGCCCGTATCTCATTCGATACGAACGCTCCCTGCGTCCTTGCCTCGCACCCCCCAGCACACCCCGGCGACGAGGCCCCATCATGAGAAGAGCTCCCGACATGGAAAGCGCTCCCGCTGCACCTGTCAGAATCGCAGGCGTGGACGAGAAGGTCCTGGCCGAGCGCGAGGAGCGCGTCGCCCGCCACCGCCGTGAAGTGCTCTTCGACGTGGATGGGCTGCACGTCTCCTACGGGGAGGTGCCGGCGCTCAAGGACGTCTCGCTCGAGATCTACCGGAACTTCGTCACGGCGTTCATCGGCCCTTCGGGTTGCGGCAAGAGCACCTTCATCCGCTGCTTCAACCGCATGAACGACCTGATTCCCTCCGCGGCGGTGGAGGGGACGATCCGCTACCACGGAGCCGACCTGTACGGACAGGACGTCGACCCGGTGGAGGTACGGAAGCGCATCGGCATGGTCTTCCAGAAGCCGAACCCGTTCCCGAAGTCGATCTACGACAACGTCGCGTTCGGTCCGCGGGTCCTCGGCCGCAAGGACGACCTCGACGGACGGGTCGAGCGCGCCCTCCAGCAGGCGGCGCTCTGGGACGAAGTCAAGCACCGGCTCAAGGCGAGCGCGCTCAGCCTCTCCGGCGGACAGCAGCAGCGCCTGTGTATCGCCCGTTGCCTCGCCGTCGAACCCGACGTCATCCTCATGGACGAGCCCGCGTCGGCTCTCGATCCCATCGCGACGACGCGCATCGAGGACCTCATGCAGGAGCTCAAGCGGAGCTACGCGATCGTCATCGTCACCCACAACATGCAGCAGGCAGCGCGCGTCGCCGACATGACGGCGTTCTTCTCGGTCGACGTCGCCGAAGAGGGCGAGCGAACCGGCATCCTCGTCGAGTTCGATCGAACCGACAAGATCTTCACGCAGCCCTCCGATCAGCGCACAGAGGACTACGTCACAGGTCGATTCGGATGACGGCGCCGCGAGCAACCTTCCAGGAAGCACTGGACTCTCTCGAAGCGACCCTCCAGGAAGAGTCGCAGCTCGTGCTCCGCTCGCTCCGGGGCGCGATGAGCGCGCTGCGCGAGCAGGACGTGGAGCTCGCCGACGAGGTGATCGCGTTCGACGACGAGGTGGACGCGCGGTACCTCGCGCTCGAGCAAGGGATCGAGTCGCTGCTCGCGCGGCAGACGCCGGTCGCGGTCGACCTGCGCCTCGTGCTCGCGATCCTCCACATCAACCTCCATCTGGAGCGGATGGCCGATCTCTGCGTGACGATCTCGAAGCTAATGAAACTCGCCCGCGGCTACGAGGGCGACCCACAGGTGCTCGAGAGCTTCGAGGAGATGGGACTACGAGCCGAGGAGATGGTCGGCGTAGCGATGACGGCGCTTGCGGAGCGCGACCTGGCGGCTGCGGAGTCGCTGCTGGAGCTCGACGAGCTCATTGACCGCGCCAACCGTCGGCTCGTGCGGCACGTGCTCGAAGTCGGCGGTGACGAGCCAAAGCGAGAGTGGGGGTTGCGCATGATCGTCATCTCGCGCTGCCTCGAGCGCTTCGGCGACCACACCGTGGACATCGGCGAGCAGGTCGCCTATCTCGTCACGGGCGAGCTGCGCGAGTTCTCCGACGCTTCGCATGACGCCACTGACTAGAGGCGCCCGGCTCCGATGACTCCTCTTCGCCGAGAGTCCAACACGTAAGCGAACTCGACTTTCGGCGGTTACTTCACCGGATCGTCACCAGACGGACACCGGCCGGATGACCACGAGCACGGCCCACGTGGCGAGACTCGCGAGCGACTGGCCACTCTCGAAAGCGAGGCATGCGACATGCGATTTACGCGTACAACAGCGCTGCTGGCGACCGCCGTCGCGGGAGCCGCGGTTGCGGCGGGGACCGTCAGCGCAGGCGGCAGCGCGTTCAGCGGCACGATCACGATCGACGGGTCGAGCACGCTCGGGCCTTACGTGACGGCCGCTGCCGAAGGCTTCCAGAAGAAGAACCCGAAGGCCCGCGTCACCGTCGGCATCTCCGGCACGGGCGGGGGCTTCACCCGGTTCTGCAAGGGCGAGACGGACATCTCGAACGCGTCGCGGAAGATCAACCAGACAACCGAGGCAAAGAACTGCCGCGACGCCGGCATCTCCTACATCGCGTTCGCGACGGCGAACGACGGCATCTCGATCGTCGTCAACCAGCAGAACACCTGGGCGACGTGCCTGACCATGGCCGAGCTCAAGAAGATCTGGGAGCCCGGCTCGAAGGTGAACAACTGGAACGACATCCGCTCGAGCTTCCCGAACCAGAGCCTGAGGCTCTTCGGTCCCGGCACCGACTCCGGAACGTTCGACTTCTTCACGGAGCACGTCAACGGCCGAGCGCGCGCAAGCCGAGCCGACTATCAGGCCTCCGAGGACGACAACGTGCTCGTTCAGGGCGTTGCGGGCGAGCGTGGCGGGCTTGCGTACTTCGGGCTCTCGTACGCCCTCGAGAACCAGAATAGGGTCAACATCGTCCGCGTGGACAAGGGCTCGGGCTGCGTTGCTCCGAACAACCAGACGGTCCAGAACCGCACGTACCCGATCTCACGCGGCCTCTACATGTACGTCAAGAAGAGCTCGTTCAAGCGGCCCGTCGTACAGGGCTTCATCGACTACATCCTCAAGAACGAGAAGGCGATCGCCGTCAAGTCGAAGTTCGTGCCCTTGACACCGGCGCAGCTGAAGAACGCGAAGCGGCAGTTCAAGTACGCCGTGCTGAACGCGAAGAACACCTAGCGCATCTCCCTCCCCAGAGGAGACGAGGGCGGCGAGAGCCGCCCTCGCTCGTTCGGGACGAGGATGGCAAACGTGACGAACGGGAAGAACCACGCGACGTAGAGATAGAACCAGTGCGTGAGCACGATCTCGAAGCCGATCACGAGTGCTGCCGTCAGCGCGGCCAGCTGGAGTGGCGACTTGCGGCGGGGCACGACGGCCAGCGCGATCGCGCCGACCAGCAGCAGCCCCTGAAGCACGCGCTGGAGCAGGTGGAGATCTGGCAGGCCGGCGTGATATCGACGCCAGTTCCAGAGCGAGAACGGGGATTCCCGTTCGAGCTGGTTCCAGATCGTGCGGTCGAAGAACGTCGACGCGGCGTCCCACGGGCTCGACTCGAGGAACAGTAACCAGAATGCCGCCAGGGTCGCGGCGACGAAAGCGGCGGCGAAGAGCGCCGTCGGGCGGACTTTCCGAGCCGGATACGTCGCCCACAACGGCGCGGCGACGAGCGGCGCGAACTTCGTCCACGACGCTAGGGCAGCGAAC
>Ga0081455_10008234_pt1 | contig 10866 bp, 9 predicted proteins | sample TabmetS3T2R1_FD_70207 | JGI IMG/M metagenome (GOLD analysis project Ga0081455, IMG submission 70207) | Tabebuia heterophylla rhizosphere microbial communities from the University of Puerto Rico - S3T2R1 | ecosystem: Host-associated > Plants > Roots > Rhizosphere ... | reverse complement strand
TTCTTACCGTTCTTCGTGGTCAGCCTGATCCTGGAGGTCCGCGCCTTGCCCTTGTGCCAGGTCGCGGCGACCATCCGGCCGCCGTGGAAGAGCAGGGCCTTGCCCGAGCCCCACAGCAGGGTCTCCGGGACGTGGTGGCCGGCCGGGTCCAGGTAGCCCGCGTCACCCTCGCGTACCCGCAGGACCAGGACGCTGGTCGCCGGGAACTGGTCGCGTGCGGGCGCGTTGCTGTCGGTGTTGTGGTACCTGCCGTTCCTGAAGACCCAGTCCGTGGTGTGCACGGGGGAGAACTGAGCCCAGATCCTCATCACCTTGCGACCGTGCGGCAGGTCCCTGGCCGGGCCCCAGGCGAGGTAGTTCGGCGGCGTCGCCGGCTTGCGCGTGCTGTCGATCGCGCCTGACGGCGCGGAGAACGTGCGCGCGTCGCTCGAAGTCGCGGATGCGCAGCGCGAGGCGGTAAGCCGCGCCGTGGTGCAAGCCGGGCTCGGGCTCAACGCGATGTACACGGAGTCCACAGGGCTCGAAGCGCTGTTCCTGCAGCTCTCGACGAGTGCGGGGGCGAGCCGCGACGCAGCGGCGGCGGGGGCGGCGCGCGCGGACGTCGGAACCGAGGCGCGACCATGAGCAACATCGCCATCATCGCCCGCCGCGAGCTCGGCGGGTACTTTCGAACGCCCAGCGGGTACTTGATCGCGGCGGCTACGCTGTTGGTGCAAGGCTTGCTGTTCAATACACGCGCGCTCGGCAGCGGCGCGAAGCTCTCCGCGCAAGTCCTCGTCGACTTCTTGCGCGACTCGAGCGGCACGACGACGGTCGCGGCCGTGCTGCTGACGATGCGGCTGTTCGCCGAAGAGCGGCAATCCGGCACGCTGGTCTTGCTGTTCACGTCACCCGTGCGCGAGGTCGAGATCGTGCTCGGGAAGTTCGTGTCGGCGTTCGTCGTGCTCGCGTTGCTCGTGCTGGCGAGCGTGTACTTGCCCGCCTTGATCTTCGTGAACGGCAAAGTTTCGCTCGGCCACATCGCGTCCGGCTACTTCGGGCTGCTGATGGTCGGTGCAGCGACGCTCTCGCTCGGCGTGCTCGGTTCGGCGCTCGCACGGACGCAGATCATGGCCGGCGTGCTCGCCGCGGTGTTCATCTTCGTGCTGTTTTTGTGCTGGGCGTTATCGCGCGTCGTCGACCCGCCCCTGGGCACGGTGATCGCGCACTTCTCGCTCTACGAACAGCACTTTTTCCCGTCGATGCGCGGGCTGTTGCAGCTCTCCGACGTGGTCTACTACGCGTCGGTGACGTACTTCGCGCTGCTTGCGTCGACGCGGGTCATTCAGAGTCAGAGGTGGCAATGACCGACCAGCAGCAGACTTCGAACGTCCTCGGCAGTGTGCTGATCTGCGCAGGTCTACTCGCGATCTTCGTCGGCGAGCGGGTGTTCGGCGACCAGCGGGCGGATCACCGGCGGCACGGTCTGCGGGTGGCCGGCCGCCAGCTGGAGGTCGGCCCATTCGGTCGCGGCCTCGATCCGTTCCTCGGTCCACGCCTGCCGGGTCCGCGCGGCCCAGGCGCCGGGCATGTCGGCGAGCGGCTGCCCGTGCCACAGGGCCAGCGCGGTCGCCAGATCGGCGGCCGGGGCGGCCCGGGCGCGGACGGCGGCCTCGGCCCGGATGGCGGCCCGCGCGCGGCGGACGAGGCCGGTGAAGTGCAACCAGTCGATGCGGTCGGGCGGAACGTCCAGCAGATACCCGCCGGTGTGTCGGGCCAGCACCAGCCGAGTCCCGTCCAGCTGCTCGACCCGGGTCAGCAACTGCCGGATCCGGGTGACGTACGAGTACAGCGCTTCGCGGGCCTTCGCCGGCGGTCGATCACCCCACACCCGGTCGACGAGCGTCTCCAGGGTCACCAGCCGGCCGGCGTCGACCAGCAGCGCCGCCAGCACCGCCCGCTGCCGGGGCAGACCGGCGTCCAGCTGCCGGTTCCCGACCTGGAGCTCGATCGGACCCAGCAGCCGGAACTCAACCACCGACGGTCACCACCCCCAGCATCCGCCCAGTCAAGTCGGGCTGGGAAGGTGCGACAAGTGCCATCCGGCCGTACGCACCCGCGACACCATGCGCGCCTGCACGCCTCGATGAGCCGGTCGGACGGTGACGCGGTTCGCCACCCAGACCACCACTGCAAGATTGCGTCCGGCTCGACGAGGTGGCCGCCGCGCTTGGCTGGTTCGGTGGGCTGAGCCGGCCGTCAGCACGAGGCGGTTGCCGCGGCACCCTCGCCGAGTGTTCCCCGGGCGACCTCGCCGAGGCCGTCGCCGTTGGTCGGGTTGGTCCAGCGCTCATCGGCGGTCGTCAAGGCGAGTGCGCCCCGCTCCGCGCGGCGGCGCTGAGCCTGCGGATCCCGGATCCGCTGCTCCCCACCGTACGGCTACTACCAGCGACCAGCCTCACAGAGCCGCGCCACACAGATGAGGCCTGCATGAACTTCCGCTCATGCCGAGAGTCGGATGGTTGATCTCTCTGCTGTAGTGGTGGGCGTGGCCGGATGCCCGATGTGCTCGGGTGGGCGCCGGTTCCACGGTCCGGCCGGGGCTCCTGGTCCGGTCGGGGAGGGTGGGGCCTAGGTTCAGGCGGGGTGCAGGGCGTGGATGCGGCTCCAGGCAGTGGCCAGGCGTTCGGCCCAGGCCCAGCCGGGTGGGATCTTCAAGACCCGGTTGGGGCGTGGTCGAGGCGGGTCGGGGCGGAGAAGATCCGGAACCGCAGCAGCTTCGGTTCGGCCTGGGCCAGTTCGCCGTCCAACGCGATCAGCTGTAGCCAGGCAGACCGGCATCCGACCACGCGCGCTCGTGCCGTGCACGTGTGGTGAATTCGTGGCCGTCGGGGAGTCCGCTCACGGCTTGGGGGCTGGGCCGGGGGTTGTCCACGCCTGCTGTACGCCTTGGTAGTCGATGACGAGGATGCCTTCCTCCTCGATGACCTGGCGAGCCGGTTCGCTGAGCAGGAAGTCGTGGTCGGAGCGTCGCACCGCCCACCCAAGCCCGGCTTCGGCGGGCGTCTCCGGCCCCACCGCTGGGTGCACCGCCCACTCGCTGAGCCCCGCCGGCAGCTCACGCAGCAGTTGTAGGTACCGCTGGGTCTTGCCGTCGATGTCGAGGGCGAAGCTGTCCACGAAGTCGTGGTCGACCACCGGCAGCCCGAGCCGGCGCTCGACGGCGTCCCGGAGCGGCTCGTGCCGCCAGGCCAGGTTCGGGGCGAAGACCACGGTTGCCCGATGCTCGTCGATGAGACCGGCCGCGCCGAGGCCGACCGCCTCGACCGGACGCCCGCCGGCCTCCTCGAGCAGCCCCTCGACGACCGAGGCCACCACCTCGATGACCTGTTCGGGCGAGGTGGACGGCGTCGCAGCGCGCCGCTCCGCCAGCACCGTCCCGTCGACGTCGACGAGCCCGCCAGCGACCTTGGTGCCGCCGACGTCGACGCCGATCGTCAGTGTCATGCCGTCCTCATGCCCGGTCCGATGGCTTCCGTGCTTCATCGGTACGTCGTCCCACGTCGATCGGCGTCATTCGTCGAGGTCGATCCGCTCGACACCGCGACCATTTCGGCGCTGCCCGCTCGCCGAACCGGCGGGGGCTTCCCCCGCCGCCGGAGCACCGGCCGCGTCCACCAACGCTCGGAACGCCGAGAACGCTTCGGCTGCGGCACCCGCGAGATGCTCGACAACCTCCGGGCGCGCCTGCCGGGCGGCCGAGATCAGCTGGCAGACCGGGCAGACACAGCATTCCGGGCTGCCGTTCGCCAGCGAACCACCGGCCCGGCCGGCGAACCGCTGGTGCAGCGCCTCCCACAGCCGCCCCGCCTCGTCACCGATCGGCGAGCTGCTCACCGGCGGAACCACCGCTCGGGATCGGGGACGAACCGTACGACGAGACGTCCGTCGGAAAGCTTCGCACCGTCGACCGTGCAGCGCCGTAGCGCGCTGGGCAACGCCACGATCCGACGCCCGCCACCCACCCCGACGACAAGCTCGTCGCCGGTCCTGGCCAAGTCGATCTCGCCACGGCTTGCGAACGGCAAGGCGAGGGTGAGCGCGAATCCGTCGACGGTCCGCTCCACCGCCATCGGCGCCAGCCCGACCGCCTCCCCCACCGGGTCGTCCTGCCCGTAGCTGCCACGGGCCAGCGCGGCGAGCGCGACCGCCCCGACCGGTTCGGCCGCGGCGTATTCGAAACGCCACCGCGGAACGTCGGGAAACCCCGCGTCGACCTCGGCCAGCTGCGCGTCCTGGGCCCGGACCCAACCTGCGCGCCAGGCGTCGCGACCCGGCGGCAGCACCCGGTTCACCGCCACCCCGTCGACCCGGTAGCCGTGCAACGCAAGGGCGGTCGCGGTCCGGCGCGCTTCCGCGACGACCACCCGTTCCGGCGTGACGACGAGTCGGACCGAGCATCCGTCGCCGGCGAGCAGAGCGCGAACGTCGGCCAGCTCCGCGCGGAGCCGTCCGGCAGCCTCGAACACCGCGTCGCTGGGCAGCGGCAGCCCGGCGGTTCGGGCGAGGATCGGCCGCAGGTTGCGCAGCACCCGGCGCTCGTCGGAGTACAGCCGCCGAAGCCACCAGTCGAGCACGTCGGGCAGGCGCAGGAGCCGCAGTGTCTCGGCGGTCGGCGCACAGTCGACGCACACCACGTCGAAGCCGCCGGAGCGCGCGGCATCCCGGACGGCGAGCAGCGCCAGGATCTCCTCGGCGCCGGGGACGACCGTCAACTCGCCGGCTGCGATCGGGTCCACTCCGCCGGCTTCCAGCAACTCGAACAGGTAGCCCTGCACGGTGTGCCAGCTGCGTTCGAACGCGGCCTGGGTGTCGACGTGCATCCCGAACAGTCCGGTGTCGATCTCGTGCGGGCGACCGCCCAGCTCGGCGTCCAGCACGTCACCGAGCGAGTGCGCGGCATCCGTCGAGACCGCCAGCGTCTTGCGGCCGGTCGCCGCGGACAGCGTGGCGGTCGCCGCCGCGACGGTCGTCTTGCCGACCCCACCCTTACCAGTGAAGAGCACGACACGCATCGGTCCGTCTCACCGCCCCTGGCGCTGCTCGACGTGTCGTTTGAGTCCCTTGAGCGCCGTGTCGATGATCATCTTCTCGGCCTTGCGCTTGAAGAGGCCCAGCATCGGGATCGCCAGCTCCACGGTCAGCTCGTAGCGCACCTCGGTGGCCGCACGGCCGTCCGGCGCCGTCAGCCGGCTCAGCGCGTACGAACCGTGCTGAGCCTTCTGCATGGTGCCGTCGATCAGGTGCCAGGACAGCGCGTCGGGAACCGACCAGTCGTAGACGAGCGTGTAGTCGTCCTTGACCACCCCCGCGTCGAGGACGAACCGAACCTTGACGCCGCGTCCCGCGTCGTCGCTTTCGAGAACGTCGACCGTCTTCACCTGCGGGCTCCAGGCCGGGTAGCCGGTGAAGTCACCGATCACGGCCAGCACGTCGTCGGCGGGCGCGTCGATCGTGATCGTCGAAGTCGCCTGGTCCGGCACAGCACACGCCTCCTCGTCGTGGAGCCCTGGGGCCAGCGTCCCACGACCGTTCACAGATCGAGGACGTACGGGGTCCGCCGAGCCCGGAAATGACCTACGTTCACGCACCGGGTGGCCCCGATCGTCACCTCGGCGACGAGGGGTTGGTGCACGTGCCCGAACAGCGCGTACGCCGGTTGGGTCCGGCGGATCGACTCGAGCAGTGCGACACTGCCGCGCTCGTAGCGCCGCGCCGTCGTGTCGTAGACCAGGTCCGGCAGCTGCGGCGGGATGTGGGTGCACAACACGTCGACCGCGCCGACCGCTTCGAGCTTCGCCGCGTACTCGTCGTCGGGAACCTCCATCGGGGTACGCATCGGGGTCTGGAGGCCGCCGCCGACGAAACCGAACCGAAGGCCGCCGATCTCCACCACCTGCCCGTCGAGCAGGTGGATCCCGGGACGCAGGAACTCCCGCAGCAGCGGGGGCACGTCGACGTTGCCGTACGTCAGGTACGTCGGATCCGGCAGCACGCCCAGCATCGCCGCGTACTGCTGGCGAACGGCCTGCTCGATCACCGACTGCCGATCCTCGCCCAGCGTCGCCCACAAGCCCCGCGAATAATCTCGGGCCTCGTCGAACCGCCGGGCCGTCCGTAGCTCGATGAACTCACTGACCGCGTCCGCCCCGAACAGCGATCCCATGATCCCGCCGGCGTGGTCGTGGTAGTCCATGAACAGGATCAGATCGCCGAGGCACACCAGGACGTCGGCGCCCTCTCCGCTGCTGGCGAGCGCATCCGCCCGTCCGTGCACGTCCGAGACCACGTGCACTCGCATGGGTTCGAGCCTAATGAGCTCTGGTCGCGCTTACCTCCCGCCGCCCGCCTCCGACTTTTCGTCACTCGCCTCCGGGAAACCGCCCGCGACACGCCGAGTGACCGGGCACCAAAACCGGAGAAGCGGACGAGCGCCGGTGTGGCGGGGCGTCCGAAGGCTTGCCACCCACGGCCGGGCGCCGTTAGAAGATCAGGCCGAGCAGCGCCATCAGGCCGAACAGCACGCCGAGCGAGGCGAAGAAGAACACCACGATGAAGCCGATCTGCTCCGACCGCGGCCGCGTGAAGATGTTGCCGAGACCGGGGACGTTGAAGATCGGCGGGCTCTTCGCCTGGGCCAGGAAAGCCAGGCCGCAGGCGGCGCAGACGTCCTCGCTCATCGCGTTCGCGGTCCCGCAGCCCAGGCAGGGCCAGGTTCCGGTTGCCTCTTTCGCCGGGCCCGGGAGCGCGGCCGGGTCCGGCGAAACCTCCTCGGCGACACCCGCGTGGGCTCCGAGCCGGCCCGCGGCCGGGTTCGGGTCGACCAGCAGGACGTCGTGGCCGCGCGAATGGCGTCCCGGCTTCGTGGTGCCGACCAGCTGCGCGACGGCGGCGTCGAGATCGGTTCCCGGGCTGACGGCGAAGCCCGCTTCGACCAGGTCGGCCGCCACGTCGTTCCCGTTACCCGCCGGGACCGGCGGCCAGGAGCTTGCCAGCTCGCTGGCGGCGCCCGGCGCGGCCGGCATCGCACCGGGCACGGGCGCGTAGCACAGCGAGCACCACAACGCGTCGGGGGCGAGCTTCGCCGCGCAGCGCGCACAGGACTCTTCGGGCACGAGAGGAATGTCGGCCTCGCCGCCGGAGCGCTTGAGCGTGCCGCACGTTTCGGGCGAGCGGGACCGCGTCCGTTACGTTTCTCCCACCGGCCACACAACGCACCACCGGGGAGGCAGGACGTGCGCGAGTACTCGGTCCCGGATCTCGTGCCGTTGCCGGATCCCGGCACGAACATGGCCCATGCGGTGGTCCGCCACCTTCGCGAAGCGCCGGACGCGGTGCTGCTCTCCCGGCTGGTCGGTGATCGGTGGGAGCAGGTCACCGCCCGGGCGTTCGCCGCCGAGGTCGCCGGTCTCGCGAAGGGCCTCGTCGCGGCCGGCATCACGCCGGGCGACCGGGTCGGGCTGATGAGCTCCACGCGTTACGAATGGACGCTGCTGGACTACGCGATCTGGACGGCCGGCGGCGTCACCGTCCCGATCTACGAGACGTCGGCGGCCGAGCAGGTCCGCTGGATCCTGGACGACTCGGGGGCATGTGCGGTGTTCACCGAGACGGATCGGCACGCCGCGCTGGTCGAGCAGGTGCGGGCGGACCTTCCCGCTCTGGCGAACCACTGGACCATCGACGGGCCGGACCTTCCCGCGCTCGTCCGGTCCGGCGCCGAGGTGACCGACCAGACGCTGGACGAGCGCCGCGCCAGCCGGGGCCTGCACGACGTGGCGACGATCGTCTACACCTCCGGCACCACCGGCCGGCCGAAGGGCTGCGAGCTGACCCATCTGAACCTGTGGTGGACCGCTCTGTCCGCAGCTCGGATCCTTCCGGAGCTGTTCAACGAGAACGGGTCCACGTTGCTGTTCCTGCCGCTCGCCCACATCTTCGGCCGGCTGATCCAGGGGATCTGCGTCGAGAACCGGGTGCACCTCGCGCACACCAACGACCTGCCGCATCTGGTGAAACACCTGGAGACGTTCTCCCCCACGTTCCTGCTCTCGGTACCGCGGGTGTTCGAGAAGGTCTACAACACCTACAAGGAAACCGCCCACGCCGCAGGCAAAGGCAGGATCTTCGACCGGGCCGAGGACGTCGCGATCGCCTACTCCCGCGCCCTCGACTCCGGACGGCCGGGGCCGCTGCTTTCCGTGCAGCACAAGGTGTTCGACAAGATCCTCTACGGTCCGAAGCTGCGTGCCCCGCTCGGCGGCAGCCTCCGGTACGCGGTGTCCGGCGGGGCGCCGCTCGGCGAGCGTCTCGGCCATTTCTTCCGCGGCATCGGCGTCACGATCTGCGAAGGTTACGGGCTGACCGAGACCTCCGCCGCCGGGTCGGTGAACACCCTGCAGGCATTGCGAATCGGGTCGATCGGACGTCCCTCCCCGGGCTGCGCGGTGCGGATCGCCGAAGGCGACGACGAGATCCTCATCAAGGGACGCAGCGTCTTTGCCGGGTACTGGGGGGACGCCGCCACCAGCGGGGCGGGGGACGGAGGGGGCTCGCCGGTCGACGCGGACGGCTGGTTCCACACCGGCGACGTGGGACGGCTGGACGACGACGGCTTCCTCTACGTCACCGGGCGCAAGAAGGAACTGATCGTCACCGCGGGCGGCAAGAACGTTGCCCCCGCACCGCTGGAGGACCGGATCCGGTCCCACCCGCTGGTCAGCCAGGCCATGGTCGTCGGGGACAACGAACGGTTCATCGCCGCGCTCGTCACGCTCGACGAGGAATCGCTGGGCCGGTGGGCGAAGTCCCGCGGTCTGGCGGCGGAGGCCGGTGCGTATGCCCGCGCGCTGCACGACGATCCGGCCGTCCGCGCCGAGATCCAGACCGCAGTCGACGCGGCGAACGCGTCGGTCTCCAAGGCCGAGGCCGTCCGCGAGTTCGTGATCCTGCCGGAGGACTTCAGCGAAGCCGGCGGGACGTTGACGCCGTCGTTGAAGGTGAAGCGCAACGTCGTCCTGCAGCGTTACGCCGCCGAGATCGCCCGGCTCTACGGCCGTTAGCCGCGAACCACCCGCTCGGGCTCACGATGCCTGCGCTCAAGGCTTCGAGCGCGTTCCGAATTCACGTACGAAGATCACAACGGCATATGCGCATTCCATGAGCGTATACGGTCAATGCAGTTATGGGAATCCTGAACAAGATAGCTACGATAAATGGGTCTGTGGTAAAGAAGAGCTCGTAGATAAGCGCGCCAGAACAACAGGTTCCAATCAGACCTCTGCGCCAATTAGCAAATGAGAGTCTTGAAAGCCGATACGTGGTTATGACTCTACGGCTGGGGTTTGTGGCGGTGTAAGATCCGAGACCATCCCCATTTCAGGAACCCTGTCGTACGCGCAATGTCTCTTTTCAGAGCCTTTCGCCCCGCCAACGCAAGGGCGTAGAGGACAAGGTTGAGCAGCGTCGACCTCGTGGAGAAGAGTAGCCAGAAGAGAATCGTGACGAGAAGAAATATAAGAACATCCGTCCATCAAGCCTAAACCGGCTCTTCCCAGATGAGGGTGTAGGTGCTGGCGCGTCGATGCGGGGTTGAGGGTCGAGGTCTTTCGAGGATGAGGGTTCCTACACGCCTCACTCGAAAGACCTCGACGTGCCTGACGCTACCGTCGGCGCGGGACCTGATGCCGGGTTCGACCGCGCTGATTTGACTGCCTTCTGCCGCTTGGACGGGCTCGGTCTGGTTGTGACCGGCCAACGTCTGGAACCGGGCCGTGCGGTACTCGCGTGCAGGGTCGTCGAGCCGGATGACTGGTGCCACCGCTGCGGTTGCCGAGGCAAGCTGCGGGACACGGTTACCCGGCGGCTGGCGCACGAGCCGTTCTTCGGCGGTGCGTATGCCGCGGCGACGCTGGGTCAGTTCCTGCGCGAGTTCACCCACGGCCACGCGCTGCAGTTGGCCTCGGTGTTGCGGGCGCACCTGGTCAACCTGGTGCGCGGCAGCAACCTACTGCCTGACCGGGAACGGCAGGCGTTCATCGACATCGACTCGCTGCTGCGCCCGGTGTTCGGGCACGGCAAGCAGGGCGCCAGCTACGGGCACACCAAGATCGCCGGCAAGCAGGTGCTGCGCAAGGGCCTGTCCCCGCTGGTCACCACGCTGTCCACCGAGCACGGCGCGCCGGTCATCGCCGGGATCCGGCTGCGCGCGGGCAAGGCCGGATCGGGTAAGGGCGCGGCGACGATGGTCGCTGACGCCGTGCGCGCCGCCCGCGCAGCCGGCGCCACTGGGGAGATCCTCGTGCGGGGTGACTCCGCCTACGGCAACAGCGCGGTCGCGGTCGCGTGCGTCAAGGCCGGTGTCCGGTTCTCCCTCGTGCTGATCAAGAACAGCGCGGTGGCCAAGGCGATCGCGTCCATCGATGACGACGCGTGGGCGCCGGTGCACTACCCCGGCGCCGTTCTCGACCCGGACACCGGACAGTTGATCAGTGACGCCGAGGTCGCCGAGGTGCCGTTCACCGCGTTCGCGTCCACCAAGACACCCGTGAGCGCCCGACTGGTCGTGCGACGCGTCCGCGACCGCGCCAAGACCGCCGAACTGTTCCCGGTCTGGCGACACCACCCGTTCCTGACGAACAGCGCCGAGCCGACCGCGCAGGCCGACATCACCCACCGCCGCCACGCCATCATCGAAACCGTGTTTGAACCGCCCCGGCGAGTCCGGAGAGTCCTTTCGTTGGAAGGATTTCTCTCATGGCACGTTCGTCGAGGTACCCGCGTGAGCTGCAGCAGCGCGCGGTCCGCATGGTGTTGGAGTCCAAGTCC
>Ga0081455_10008233_pt1 | contig 10866 bp, 10 predicted proteins | sample TabmetS3T2R1_FD_70207 | JGI IMG/M metagenome (GOLD analysis project Ga0081455, IMG submission 70207) | Tabebuia heterophylla rhizosphere microbial communities from the University of Puerto Rico - S3T2R1 | ecosystem: Host-associated > Plants > Roots > Rhizosphere ... | reverse complement strand
TCTTCCAGGGACAGATGGACGGCTACGTCAACGGCTACGATGCGGCGAGCGGCCGCAAGGTGTGGTCGTTCTACGCGGCGACCGCCGCGCTGGGCGCGCCCGTGAGCTTCGCGGTGGGCGGCAAGCAGTACGTCGCCATCGTCGCGGGGCCGCCGGGTGGATCGGCTGCAAGCCAGGGTGCGGCGTCCGCGAAGTTCGGTTGGGACTCGAGACTCCATCCGCGGCGCCTGCTGGCATTCACGCTCGACGCGACCGTCGCGTTGCCTCCGACTCCCGGGCCGACGCCGGCGAAGCCACTCGATGGACCCGACATGACGGTCGATGAGACCGTCGCAAAGCAGGGCGCGGAAACCTACAGGCAGTGCACTTGGTGTCACGGCGCGAATGCGATCGCGGGCGGCATGGCGCCGGACTTGCGCGCTTCCGCGGTGCCGCTCGAAGCGGCGGCGTTCGCCACCGTCGTCCGGGCAGGCCGCGAGAGTGCAGGTATGCCGAAATTCGCGGAGCTCGCCGACTCCGACCTCGAGGCGCTGCGTCAGTACATCCGCATGAACGCGCGGCTCGCCACTCGGCCGAATGGTGTCGCGCCGCCGCCGCCCGCGGCCACGCCTGCGCCGGAGCAGAAGCCCGCGGAGGCCGAGCCACCCAAACCGCCGGGCTCGCTCGAGTCGGAATCGAAGCCGCCCCAGTGATCACTGCCGGAAGTTCAGCCGCGCCGCTCGCGGACGTCGCGGGCAAGGTCGCGTTCATCACGGGCGGGTCGAGCGGCATAGGTCTCGGGCTCGCGCGAGCGTGCGTCGATGCAGGCATGCGCGTGGCGTTCACCTGGCGTCGCGAGGCGCATCGCGACCGCGCGCTCGAAATGCTCGGCGACGCGGCGCGTGGGTTTGCGCTCGACGTGACGGACCGCGACGCGTTCGCGCGCGTCGCCGACGAGGTCGAGCGCGATTTCGGGCGTGTGCATCTGCTCGCTGCGAACGCAGGCTGCGGCATCCGCGCGAGCGTCGCGGAAGCATCGTTCGCCGATTGGGACTGGGCGCTCGCCGTGAATCTCGGTGGTGTCGTGAACGCGGTCGTCTCTTGGCTGCCGCGCTTGCGCGCGCATGGCGAGGGCGCGCACGTGCTCGCGACGGCATCGACGAGCGGGCTCGCCGCGGGCGGGGGCGTCGGGGTCTATGCCACGACGAAGTTCGCGGTGGTCGGGCTCGTCGAAAGCCTGCGCGACGAACTGCGCGGCACGAACATCGGCGCGTCGGTGTTCTGTCCGGGCTTCGTGCGCACGAATCTCGGCGAATCGGAGAGCCTGCGCCCGGCACGTTTCGCGAACACCGTCGCGAAACCGAGCACCACGCCGCCTTCGGCTGCGGAAGCTGCGCTGCTCGCGAAGTTCCAGCAGCTCGCGATGGATCCACTCGAGGCCGGGCGGCGTGCACTCGACGGCGTGCGCCGCAACGACCTGCACATCCTCACGCACGCGGAGCTCGCGCCGCCCGTCCGCGAACGCATGGAAGCGCTGCTCGCCGCATTTCCCACCGAACCGGCGCCGCGCGGGCGGGCCGTCGCGGCCCGGCGTTTCCTCACCGACCTGTATGCGCGCGAGCGCGACCGGCGTGCTAGCTAGGGGGACTGGACCCGCGGGAACGATGCGGCCATGATCGACACGGTTTCAAAACGGGAGACGCCCATGGCAGAAGAACAAATGTCGGCCCAGGAGCTGGCAAACAAGAATCTCACGCAGGTCATCTACGGCCTTTATGCCGCTTCGCTCATTGTCGGCGTGACGTACATCGTCGCGATCGTCGTCAACTACGTGAAGCGCGACGACGTCGCCGGCACCTGGCTGGAAAGTCACTTCACGTGGCAGATCCGGACTTTCTGGTACAGCCTCCTGTATTTCGTGCTGTGCGTCGTTTTCGTCTGGACCTTCGTGGTGCCGATCGTGCTCGGCATTTTTGCGGGCATCTGGTTCATCTACCGCATCGTCAAAGGCTGGTTGCGCCTGAACGAAGGCAAGCCGATGTACAGCTGAGCCGTTTTCCATAACGGGCCGGACAGGGGCGGGGCGCCATGGGGCCATATATATGTGTCGCCCGCGCTCGTCCGATCCGGCCTGGCCGCTGAAAAACGCTTATCCGGCGGGCACTTGAGGTGAAATCCGGGCTCATTTCGCAATAGGATGATGTGGGTCGCGCCCATGCGAGCAGGCAGGGGCTGATTCGCGTATCTTTGCGCCCCCATTCACGAGCCGCGGACGGCGGGAAATGCCGGGAAAGGTCAAGAGCGCTCTCATCTGCGGGTCGGTTGCTTACGACACGATCATGGTGTTCCCGGATCGTTTCCGGACGCACATCCTCCCCGACAAGCTGCACATGCTGAACGTCGCGTTTCTGGTCCCGCAGATGCGGCGCGAGTTCGGCGGTTGCGCCGGCAACATCGCCTACAACCTCAAGCTGCTCGGCGACGTGGGCTTCCCGATGGGCGGCATTGGCTCGGACTTCGCCCCGTACCGGGAGTGGATGCAGAAGGTCGGGATGTCCGGGAAGTATCTCGTGACGATTCCGGAAGAGCACTGCGCCCAGGCCTTCATCACGACCGACCTCGACGCGAACCAGATCACGGCGTTCCACCCGGGCGCGATGAACCACTCCTGGAAGATCAAGGTGCCCGCGAACGATGGCATTTCGATCGGCGTGGTCGCGCCCGACAGCCGTCAGGGCATGCTGGAGCACGCGGAACAGTTCAAGGCCGCAGGCATCCCGTTCATCTTCGACCCGGGACAGGCAATGCCGCTGTTCGCGGGCGACGACTTCAAGCGCTTCATCTCGATCGCCGACTGGCTCGCTCTCAACGACTACGAATGGCACCTGCTGCAGGAGCGCACCGGCTGGTCCGCGGCCGATTGCCTCAAGCACGTGAAGGCGCTGATCATCACGCGCGGCGGCGAGGGTTCCGAGATCCATGCGAATGGGCGTGTGCACCACATTCCGTGCGCGAAGACGCGCGAAGTCGTCGATCCGACGGGCTGCGGCGATGCCTATCGCGCGGGACTCATCCACGGCATCCTGCGCGGTCTCGATTGGGACACGACGGGACGCATCGCCTCGCTCATGGGTGCGATCAAGATCGCAGTCAAGGGCACGCAGAATCACAGTTTCACCTTGCCCGAGTTCGCGCAGCTGTACGCGGATTCGTTCGGCGAGCCGCCTTCTTCGATGAAGAACGGGGCGGCAAGCTCAAAAAACCAGCACTAACTAGGTACGAGGAAGATCATGTCATCCAGTTTCCTGTTCACGTCCGAGTCGGTCTCCGAAGGTCACCCGGACAAGGTCGCCGACCAGATTTCCGATGCCGTCCTCGACGCGCTGCTCGCGCAGGACAAGTTCTCGCGCGTCGGCGCCGAGACGCTGTGCAACACCGGTCTCGTCGTCCTCGCGGGTGAGATCACCACGAAGGCCGTCGTCGACTTCCACCAGATCACGCGCGACGTGATCAAGAACATCGGCTACGACAACAGCGACTACGGCATCGACTACAAGGGTTGCGCCGTGCTCGTCGCGTACGACAAGCAGTCGCCGGACATCGCCCAGGGCGTCGACGAAGGCAGGGGCCTGAACCTCGAGCAGGGCGCGGGCGACCAGGGAATGATGTTCGGCTACGCGTGCACGGAGACCGAGAGTCTCATGCCGCTGCCCATCTACCTGTCGCATCGCCTGGTCGAGAAGCAGGCCGAGCTGCGCAAGAACGGCAAGCTCAAGTGGCTGCGACCGGACGCGAAGTCGCAGGTCACGGTGAAGTACGTCGACGGCAAGCCGACGGAAATCGACACCGTGGTTCTCTCGACGCAGCATCACCCGGACGTCGAGCACAAGCACATCGAACAGGCCGTGATCGAAGAGATCGTGAAGCCCGTGCTCGCGAAGGAATCGATTCCCGCGGCCAAGGCGATCAAATACCTGATCAACCCGACCGGTCGGTTCGTCATCGGCGGCCCGCAGGGCGATTGCGGTCTGACGGGCCGCAAGATCATCGTCGACACCTACGGCGGCGCTGCGCCGCATGGCGGCGGTGCGTTCTCGGGCAAGGATCCGACGAAGGTCGACCGCTCGGCCGCATACGCGGCGCGTTACGTCGCGAAGAACATCGTCGCGGCGGGCCTCGCGAGCAAGGCGCAGGTGCAGATCTCGTACGCCATCGGTGTCGCGCAGCCGACGTCAGTCATGGTCACGACGTTCGGCACCGGCAAGGTTTCCGACGAGCGACTCGAGGCGCTGGTGCGCCAGCACTTCGATCTCCGTCCGAAGGGCATCGTGCAGATGCTCGACCTGCTGCGTCCGATCTACTCGAAGACGGCGGCGTACGGTCACTTCGGTCGCAACGAGCCGGAGTTCACCTGGGAGAAGACGGACAAGGCGGCGGCTCTCGCGGCTGACGCCGGGGTGCGCAAGACGGCATAATCCCGCGGGGACGGATCCTGTTCCGTCCCCGTTTCCTGAATTCAAAGATCCTGTCCCGAGGAGCGCTGCAGCGTCGGATGACGCGAGGCTCGGGAGAGGGTCGATCGATTCCAACGGCGCTCTCTAACTGGACTAGAGAGGACTCTATGAATGCTGTTGTGAAGCCCGGTACGGGCAATGATTTCGTGATCGCCGACATCACGCTCGCCGAGTGGGGCCGCAAGGAGCTCAACATCGCCGAGACCGAGATGCCCGGCCTCATGGCGATCCGCGAGGAATTCGCGAAGAGTCAGCCGCTCAAGGGCGCGCGCATCGCGGGCTCGCTGCACATGACGATCCAGACCGCCATGCTCATCGAGACGCTGCAGGCGCTCGGCGCGCAGGTGCGCTGGGCCTCGTGCAACATCTACTCGACGCAGGACCATGCGGCCGCCGCGATCGCGGTGAAAGGCACGCCGGTGTTCGCCGTGAAAGGCGAGTCGCTCAAGGACTACTGGGAATACACGCACAAGATCTTCGAGTGGCCCGCCGGCTCGAAGGAAGACGGTCAGGCCAACATGATCCTCGACGATGGCGGCGACGCCACGTTGCTGCTCCATCTCGGCACCAAGGCGGAGAAGGATCTCTCGGTCGTCGCCAACCCGACGAGCGAGGAGGAGATCGAGCTCTTCAACTCGATCAAGGCCACGCTCAAGCGCGATCCGAAGTGGTACTCCACGCGCCTCCGGCAGATCAGGGGCGTGACGGAAGAGACGACCACGGGCGTGCATCGCCTCTACGACATGCACAAGCGCGGCGAGCTCGCGTTCCCCGCGATCAACGTCAACGACTCGGTGACGAAGAGCAAGTTCGACAACCTCTACGGCTGCCGCGAGTCGCTCGTGGACGCGATCAAGCGCGCCACCGACGTCATGGTCGCGGGCAAGATCGCGGTGGTCGCGGGCTACGGCGACGTCGGCAAGGGCTCGGCCCAGGCGCTGCGCGCGTTGTCGGCGCAGGTTTGGGTGACCGAGATCGACCCGATCAATGCGCTGCAGGCCGCGATGGAAGGCTTCCGCGTCGTCACGATGGAATACGCGGCCGACAAGGCCGACATCTTCGTGACGGCCACGGGCAACTTCCACGTGATCACGCACGACCACATGAAGGCGATGAAGCACAACGCCATCGTGTGCAACATAGGCCACTTCGACAACGAGATCGACGTGGCGTCGCTCTCGAAGTACCAGTGGGAAGAGATCAAGCCGCAGGTCGATCACGTGATCTTCCCGCCAGAAGGAAACAGAGAAGGGAAGCGGATCATCCTGCTCGCCAAAGGCCGCCTCGTGAACCTCGGTTGCGGCACCGGCCATCCGAGCTACGTCATGAGCTCGAGCTTCGCGAACCAGACCATCGCACAGATCGAGCTGTTCACGCAGACGGCGAAGTACCCGCTCGGCGTCTACTTACTGCCGAAGCATCTCGACGAGAAGGTGGCGCGCCTGCAGTTGAAGACCCTCAATGCGCAGCTCACCGAGCTCACGGACGTGCAGGCCAGGTACATCGGCGTCGCGAAGACGGGCCCGTACAAGGCCGATCACTACCGCTACTGAAGCATCCCGTTCGCGTTTCGAGCACGGAGATCGGCGGCGCAAGCCGCCGATCTCCTTTGTGAGGCCGGCGGAGCTCATAGCGCGATTCAATCAATTGGCGTGCGACACTCGCGCCCCATGATTTCCGGCCTCGCGGCGCAGCTCGCCGCCCGCAAGAAATTCGTCGTCACGGGCGAGCTCACGCCGCCGAAGGGCACCGACCTCGCGAAGCTCTTCGCGTCGGCGGAGCTCCTGCGCCCGTGGGTCGACGCCATCAACGTCACGGAGTCGCCGCGCGCGCGGATGTCGATGGATGCGCGCGCGGTGTGCAAGCTTTTGCTCGAGCGCGGCATCGAGACGGTCGTGCAGGTCACGAGCCGCGACCGCAACCGCATCGCGGTGCAGGCCGACTTGTTAGGGGCGGCCGCCCTCGGCCTGCGCAACTTCGTGTTCATGGGCGGCGATTCGACGGCCGGCGGCGATCATCCCGACGCCAAGCCCGTATTCGATCTCACGGCCTCGGGCCTGCTGGCCGCGGCCGAGGCACTGCGCCACGGGCGCGATTACGCGGGCAATGCGCTCGCGGGCGCGCCGGAGCTGTTCCTCGGCGCCACGGCGAATCCCGGCGCGCCCAATTTTGCCGCCGAGGTGGAGAACACGCGCCGCAAGATCGACGCGGGTGCGCGATTCCTGCAGACGCAGGCGGTGTTCCACGGCGACGTCATGAAGCGCTTCATCGATGCGGTGAAACCCGATGGCGTCGCGATCCTCGCGGGCGTGATTCCGCTCAAGAGCGAGAAGATCGGGCCGTGGCTCAATGCCAACTTGCCCGGTGTCGTCGTGCCGGCGGACATGCTCGCTGCGATGGAGGAGGCGGCGCGCGCCGGTGTGGCGCGCGAGCGCGGCATGGAGCTCGCTGCGCGCGTCATCGCGGAGATGCGCGATCTGTGCCAGGGCATCCACTTCATGGCGATCGGCTGGGAGGCCGAGGTGCCCGGGATCCTGCGGTCAGCGGGGTTGCGCTGACGTCGCCGTCAGAGGATGTCGTCCTCGCCCGCGACTCCGCCTTCGTCTTCCCAGCGGTTCACTTCCCAGACTTCCTCGCGGCTCCATTTGAGCCGCGCACCGGCACCGCCGCCATTCTCGGCGATGAAGACGACGCCGGCCGCCTCGAGCGCCGCGCGCAACCGCCGTCGCGTGGTCTCGTCGGCGGCGCGCAAGCGCTTCTCGAAATCGACGATGGTCTGCTGGTCGATCGATGCGGCCTGAGACAACTGCTGCAGCGACCACTCGATGAGCGCGCGCGCGGCGCGGCACTGCGAGGCGGTGAGCGCGGTGGGAGCGGTGGCGATCGAACCCATGTGCGCGGAGGGTACCCGCGCGGCCGCGTGAAGCCAATGCCCGCGCCGGTTATGTCGCGGCCGCATCGGCGTCGGCGCGCGCGCCATTCCGTCACGGCATAATCGCGCACGTGTCGGAACTGACGAAAGACTTCCTGCATCGGACGCGCGAAGCGCTCGACACCGCATTCCAGGGTTACTTCATGGTGAAGGACCAGGCGTCGCGCCGCGCCGCGGGCTTTCGCAACGTCATCGTGTTCGGAGCGGTCGTCCGGCAGGCGCTCGACAAGCTGCCGTCGACGGGCGACGAGATCGACAAGTGGCTCAAGACCGTACGCAAGGAGCTCAAGGCGTCGGTGGTCATGCGCCTGTTCGGCGAGCTGCTCGTCGAGATCCGCAAGCGCGAAGCTGCCGGTGTCGACAGCCGCGCGCGCGTCGTCGGCTTCAACTATCCCGCGGACGTGCCCAAGCTCGGCAAGCGGCCGGCGCATGCGCGCGAGTTGTTCATGGGCGACGAGCTCGGCGGGGTCGGCTGGGAGGTCGAGGCTCTGCCGGGCACGATCGAGAAGTACTACGTGATCCTGCCCGCGGCTTACGGCACGGTGGAGGAATTCCTGAGCTTCACACCAGTGGTGCAGACCTCGCGCGACCCGCGGCCCGTGGATGCGGCGCGGGTCTGCGAGCAGTTCATCACGGCGCTCGAGAAGGTGCTGCGCGGTGCCGAACAACACCTCTGAGGTGCGCATGCGAACGATCACGACGATGTTGCTCGTGTTGGCCGCCACGACCGCAGGTGCGCAGTCGCTGTACCAGATGCCGGACGGCGTCGAGACGCGCTGGGCGAGCCCCGAGAATCCCGGCGGCGAGCGCGGCGCCGGCGCAACGACGAACGGGGGTCGCAAGGGCGCGCCGTTCTTCGTGCTCGCGGCGGGCGAGTCGCGCACGCTCGCCGAGGCGAAGTCGGGCAGCGGCGTCGTGCGCCGGATCTGGATGACGCTCAACGACCGCAGTCCCGCGATGCTGCGGGGCCTGCGCATCGAAATGTACTGGGATGGCGCGGCGACGCCGGCCGTGAGCGCGCCACTCGGCGATTTCTTCGGCGTCGGACTCGGCCAGCTCGTCCCGTTCGAATCGGCATTGTTCTCGAGTCCCGAGGGACGCAGCTTCAATGCGAGCGTCCCGATGCCGTTTCGCAAGGGGATGCGGATCGTGCTCACCAACGAGACCGGCAAGCCGCAGCCGCAGGTGTATTACGACGTCGACTACACGCTCGGCGACGCACTGCCCGCGGACGCGCTGTATTTCCACGCGCTGTTCCGGCGCGAACGACCGACGCGAGCGCGCGTGGACTACGAAATCCTGCCGCGCATCGCGGGCAAGGGCCGCTACCTCGGCACGAACGTCGGCGTCATCGTCGACGGCCGGCGCTACGGCGCGCATTGGTGGGGCGAAGGCGAAGTGAAGATCTTCCTCGACGGCGATCGCGCGCATCCGACGCTCGCCGGCACGGGCACCGAAGACTACATCGGCACCGGTTACGGGCTCGGTGTGTACTCGCATCTGTACCAGGGTGCGCCCATTGCCGATGAGAGTCGCCAGCGTTACGCGTTCTATCGTTACCACGTGAACGATCCCGTCTGGTTCCACACGGACGTCCGCGTGACGTTGCAGCAGATCGGCTTCCTCTACAGCCCCGACGGCAAACCCGACAAGCCTATCGAAGCACCGGTGTACGCCGCGGGCGAGGGCGAACGCACGCTCGATCTTGCGCACCTGCCGCAGTTCAGCCTCTTCGAACGTGCCGATGACGTCTCGAGCTGTGCCTATTTCTATCTGGATAGGCCCGAAGGCGCGGGGACGCCGCTGTCGCCCGAGGCCGAGCGCGTCCGCGACCTGTAGCGGGCCGGACCGCGAGAAACGGGGCCTAACGACCCGAAAACCTTCATCGCGCCTGCACAAAACGCCCGTAAAACGTGACGAGCGCACGTTTTTCGACGCGGGGGGTTGGGCTATCCTTCCCGACATATGTCAACCAGGAGGAGTGGCGAAATGCGTAAGGCAATGGTCATCGGGGCATTGGCGCTGGCGGGATCGCTGGCTGGCCCTGCCTTCGCGGGAGACCAATACAGCGGTATCCGTCTCGGTCTCGGCTTCGGCCAGGAGACCATGGACTCCGACACCACGTACCTCGGGTTCGGCACCGAGAAGGTCAACACCAACCGAATGGGCTACACGCTCATGGGTGGTTGGGCACTCAACAAGTGGCTGGCTTTCGAAGCCGCATACAACGACGGCAGCGATTTCTCGCAGACGCTGTTCGTCGATACCGAAAATTTCCCGAACCGCGACATCGCGTCTCACTACTCGGTGAAGGCGTTCGTGGGCTCGGTGGTCGGCTCCTGGTGGATCACGCCGAAGTTCGGCCTGTACGGCCGCGGCGGCGTGTACGGCTGGAAGGGCACGTACTCGTTCGCGTACGACGACGACATCCGCGAGACGAGCCCGCCGGGCTACACGCGTCAGAGCTACGACGACGACGGCTTCGAACCGCTGTTCGGCGCCGGCCTGCAGACGGAGCTCGACGGCGCGATCGTGCGGCTGGAGTACACGATGACGACGTTCGGCGATCACGTCGAGCCGTTCGCCGCGGCGCGCGACGTCACCGTCTCGTCGCTCAACCTGAGCCTCGTCTGGACGCTGCATTGATCGACGGCTGATTCGCCTCGCTTTGAAATGACTTGGGCCCGGGGCCGTGCCTCGGGCCCTTTTCTTTTGCATACTCCCGGCGTCTCACGCGCGGGAGCAGCCAATGCGATATCGGAAGCTGGGGAATACGGGTCTCATCGTCTCCGAGATGTGCCTCGGGGCCATGACGTTCGGCAGCGGCGAGGGAATGTGGGCGACGGTCGCGGGCGTGAGCCAGGACAGCGTCACCGACCTCATCAAGACCGCGTTCGATCGAGGCATCAACTTCATCGACACCGCCGACTTCTACTCGAACGGACGTTCGGAGGTCGTCACGGGCAACGCGCTCAAGATGCTCGGCCTCGCGCGCGACAGCTACGTGCTCGCAACCAAGGTGCTGCTGCGCATGGGCGAGGGCCACAACCAGATCGGTCTCTCGCGCTATCACATTCTGGAAAACATCGACGCGAGCCTGAAGCGTCTGCAGGTCGACCACATCGATCTGTACCAGATCCACGGCCGCGATCCCTTCACGCCGCTCGAGGAGACGCTCGACGCGCTGACCGATTGTGTACGTGCCGGCAAGGTGCGCTACCTGGGTCTGTGCAATCTCTCGTCGTGGGAGATCATGAAGTCGCTGTGGATCTCGGATCGCCGCCACCTCGCGCGCTTCGAGAGCCTGCAGATGTACTACTCGCTCGCGGGCCGCGACATCGAGCGCGAGATCGTGCCGCTCGCGAAGGACCAGAACCTCGCGATCCTGCCGTGGAGTCCGCTCGCGGGCGGGCTGCTCTCGGGCAAGTTCTCGCGGGATTC